>Ga0209188_1001335_pt1 | contig 20236 bp, 20 predicted proteins | sample C_130625_EF_Meta_FD_187307 | JGI IMG/M metagenome (GOLD analysis project Ga0209188, IMG submission 187307) | Freshwater microbial communities from Lake Croche, Canada to study carbon cycling - C_130625_EF_MetaG (SPAdes) (version 2) | ecosystem: Environmental > Aquatic > Freshwater > Lake... | reverse complement strand
ATGCGTATTCTTCAGTTTTTGCAGTAGAAGCGTTTTTATTTATAGTGTCGGCTAAATTTGCCACGCGTATTCAACGATAAAAGTGTAAGGGTATAAAAATGGAAAAAGAAATTTTTGACGTCATCGTTGTTGGTGGCGGACCTGCAGGCGCTACAGCAGCGCAGACATTAGCTAAACAAGGTAAACATGTTTTGTTATTAGATCGTCAGGGCAGAATTAAGCCTTGTGGAGGAGCTATTCCTCCGCGTTTGATTAAAGATTACGAAATTCCTGATGAACTATTAGTCGCCAAAGCAACCTCAGCACGTATGGTGTCACCAAAAAATAATAAAGTCGATATCCCAATTGATAATGGTTTTGTTGGTATGGTAGATCGCAGTGTATTTGATGAATGGTTGCGTGAGAGAGCGAAGCAACATGGAGCAATTCGACGGGTAGGTAACTTTACAGATTTGCAACAAGAAGGAGATTTAGTCAAAATTTCCTATCGTGTGAGAACAAAAGGCGAGATTGGTGAAGGTGTTCTCTCTCATGTCTATGCCAAAGCAGTGGTTGGTGCCGATGGTGCAAAATCAGGCGTTGGTAGAGCAGCAGGAGTGCCTGGTTGTTCAGAAGCAAATTATGTTTTTGCTTATCACGAAATTATTCGTAAGCCAGAAAATACAAATGCTGACTATGACGGCTCACGATGTGATGTTTTATATCAGAAAGATATTTCTCCAGATTTTTATGGCTGGGTATTCCCTCACGGTGATACTCTCAGTATTGGTACAGGAAGTGCCGATAAAGGATTCTCTTTACGCAATGCGGTTGGTAAGTTACGTGAAGATATTGGTTTAGCTGATGCCGAGTTGATTCGACATGAAGGTGCTCCATTACCGATGAAGCCACTGAAGCGTTGGGATAATGGTAAGAATGTTGTTCTGGCGGGTGATGCTGCCGGAGTCGTTGCGCCTGCATCCGGCGAAGGCATTTACTACGCTATGTTAGGAGGAGAACTGGCGGCTGAGGCCATTAGTGAGTTCTTAGCAACTAGTCAGGTCAGTAAATTAAGACTCGCTCGTAAACGCTTCATGAAAGAACATCGTTTGCCATTTATTGTTCTGGGCGTCATGCAGCACTTTTGGTACACCACGAATAAGCGTCGTGAAAGTTTTGTAAAAATGTGCGAAGACAAGGATGTACAAAAACTCACCTTTGAAGCGTATATGAACAAAAAACTAGTTCGTAAAAAACCAATGGCTCATGTCAAAATATTTATTAAAGACATGGGACATTTATTGGGAATGACGAAAGTTTCATGAAAACTTCTTTTTACAAACAGCCTCATATCATTGCTGCAGCAATTTGGCTGTTGATGGTCATCATATCTGGTAGATTACTGACGGATATTGGACCATGGTACTTCTCCCTAAAGCAACCTGATTGGAAGCCGCCAGATTGGGCTTTTGGTTTGATTTGGACGACTATTTTTTTACTCGCTACATTCTCTTGGCATTTTGCATGGCAAGGATCCTCAACTAAAAAACAAAAAATTATCTTATCTGGTTTGTTTATTGCTAATGGGCTCCTCAATGTATTTTGGAGTGTGCTTTACTTTCAGTGGCATCGACCAGACTGGTCGTTGATAGAAGCTATATTTTTATGGCTTTCTGTTTTTGCAATTATTACGTTTACCTGGAGATTTAGTAAATTTGCCGCTCTGTTTATATCGCCTTACATCATTTGGGTAAGTTTAGCAATTTTGCTTAATTTAGAGACCATTCGTTTAAATGGTCCATTTCAATAGTAAGAAACCATGTTAAATCTTTTAAGCATTGGCATCAATCACCAAATTGCTCCTGTGGATGTCCGGGAAAGAGTAGCTTTTGGTGCAGATTTATTACCAGACGCTTTAATTGATTTACGACAGTATTTAAATGATGTGAATCAACATACGAATTCAGAGGTAGCAATCTTATCTACCTGTAATCGTACCGAAATCTATTGTGCAGCAAATGATCAAATTTTATCCCCACATACTTTACAAGCCAAGGCAATTGATTGGTTATCCTCTCAACAAGATATTCCACAGAGTGAAATCTCTGACTTTGTACAAACAACTGTTGCCTCTGATGCTGTCAGACATGTATTCCGTGTGGGGTGTGGTCTAGATTCGATGGTTCTAGGAGAGACGCAAATTCTTGGACAAATGAAGCAAGCAGTGCAAACTGCAAAACAAGCAGGTTCAATGGGGACCTATTTAAATCAATTATTTAATCGTACCTTTGCAGTTGCGAAAGAAGTAAGAACCAATACAGAAATTAGTACACATGCAGTATCGATGGCAAGTGCAGCGGTTCGCTTGTCTCATCGTGTCTTGGGTGATATTAGCCAACAAAGAATTTTATTTATTGGCGCTGGTGAGATGATTCATTTATGCGCGGTTTATTTTCTAGGAAAAAACCCTGCCTCAATTACGATTGCCAATCGTACTCTAGAAAGAGGTGAAGGATTAGCAAAATATATTTCAGATCAAGGCTATGCCTGTGACTCTATACCTTTATCAGAGGTCCCAGAAAAACTAGCGCAGTTTGATATTGTGGTTTCATGTACAGCTAGTTCTCTCCCAATTATTGGCTTGGGAATGGTCAATACTGCATTGAAAAAAAGACGGTTTTCGCCGATGGTCATGATTGATCTTGCAGTACCTAGAGATATCGAACCTGAAATAGGTAATTTAAGTGATGTGTATTTATATACCGTTGATGATATTGGAGATGTTGTACGCGAGGGTGTTGAACTCCGTTCAAATGCTGTAAGGAGTGCTGAAGTGATTATTGATTTACAAGTCAATAATTTTATGCAGTGGTTGCAGCAGCGATCTTCAGTACCATTAATTACGAGTCTTAAGCAACGCAGTGAAGAGCTTCAACAATTAGAGTTAGAAAAAGCAAAGAGAAAAATACAACGGGGCGATGATCCATTAGAAGTGATGGCAGAGCTTGCAAGAGCTTTGTCAAATAAGTTTTTACATGGCTCTTTGCATACCTTAAATCATTCAGAAGAATTTAGTATTGATGAGTGTCAAAAACTCGTATCAAAAATATTTATAACTACAGGACGCAAGGGCTGACTATGTTAAAGATGACTAACTTATTACAGACGATCCAAGCACCTTCAGAACTGCGCGAATTGGCGCGTTATCAATTGCCGCAACTCGCCGATGAATTGCGAGAATTTATCATTGATTCAGTCTCAAAGACTGGCGGACATTTATCCTCTAACTTAGGAACTGTTGAACTTGCAATTGCGATTCATTATGTTTTTAATACTCCAGAAGACAAGTTGATTTGGGATGTGGGACATCAAAGTTATCCGCATAAAATCTTGACAGGCAGACGTGAGCAAATGTCAGGGTTGCGTCAATTAGGTGGTATTTCTGGGTTTCCAAAGCGCAGCGAAAGTATCTATGACGATTTTGGGACCGCACACTCGTCAACGAGTATTTCTGCAGCAACGGGTATGGCACATGCATCTTTGCTACAAGGCAAAGAGAATATTTCGATTGCCGTCATCGGTGATAGTGCAATGACAGGTGGCATGGCTTTTGAAGCGATGAATCATGCTGGTGTGACACGCAATCTGCCATTAATCGTAATTTTGAATGATAACGATATGTCAATTTCTCCGGCTGTGGGATCGTTGAATAAGTATTTAGCTAGACTGATTAGTAGTCCTTTTTATGAGGCAACTAAAAATGGTGTTGGCAACGTTTTATCCATTGTGCCGCCACTGCGTGAGTTTGCAAAACGATTAGAAGCTCAAGCAAAAGGGATGATAGTTCCTGCAACCATTTTTGAAGAATTTGGTTTTAACTACATTGGCCCAATTGATGGACATGATTTAGATTCCTTAATTCCAACTTTCGAAAATATTAAAAAAATGTCATTAGAAGGTGATGGACCTCAATTCATCCATGTCGTGACGAAAAAAGGTAAGGGATACGATAAGGCTGAATCAGATCCAATTAAATATCATGGACCAGGAAAATTTGATCCTAAAGTGGGTATCTTGCCAACAGCGCCTAGCCCTAAAAAAACCTTCACACAAATCTTTGGACAGTGGATTTGTGACATGGCTAAAGCAGATGAAAAATTAGTAGGCATAACGCCTGCGATGCGAGAAGGTTCTGGCCTTGTAGAGTTTGAGAAGCAATTCCCGAATCGTTATTATGATGTGGGTATTGCAGAACAACATGCAGTAACATTTGCTGCTGGCCTAGCTTGTGAAGGCTTAAAACCGGTCTTGGCAATTTACTCAACATTCCTCCAACGAGGCTATGACCAATTGATTCATGATGTGGCATTACAAGACTTACCAGTCATGTTTGCCTTAGACCGTGCTGGCATAGTTGGGGCTGATGGGCCAACCCATGCTGGGGTCTACGATATTGCTTATTTACGCTGCATTCCAAATATGGTCATTACGACTCCGAGTGATGAAAACGAATGTCGACAGTTACTTTCTACCGCATATCAATCAGGTCACCCAAGTGCCGTGAGATATCCACGGGGTAACGGTGTAGGCGCAATAGTTTCACCTAGTCTTGAAGGATTTCCACTTGGTAAGGCGATTATTAGAAGACATACCTCGCAAATGAGTGGAAAGCGTTTTGCAATATTAGCTTTTGGAACTTTATTACACCCGTGTTTAGAAGTTGCAGAAAAATTAGATTTAACTGTGGTGGATATGCGCTTTGTTAAACCGCTCGATGAAGGGATGTTGCAACAGATTGCTGATACACACGATGGTTTGATCACGATTGAGGAAGGCGCAATTCTGGGTGGAGCAGGAAGTGCTTGTGTTGAGTATCTGCACGCCATCAATCTAACATTACCGACTTTACATCTTGGATTACCCGATGATTTTAGTGATCATGGCGATAGTGCTAAATTATTAGCAGGATATGGCTTAGATTCAAGCGGTATTGAACAATCGATAGTAAAGAAATTTTTCAATTAAGTGAAAACTTAATTACTTATTTCTTGAGTCTTAAGAGACTTATTGAGTTCTTCTTTTTTGGGGGAAAGTCCATAAGGTTCCACTAAATTCCAAATATGATTGGGCACCATGGAACCCATTTTTGCTGGATATTCTCTTCGCAAGTGAATGACGGATTCAATTGCTTTCATTTCGACACGAGTTCTCGCAAATTCAAGCCCACGAGGACCTACTTTGGGCATTAACCAGCCAACGATAGGTCGCAACCAATTCGGCATTTTGCGAAGAGGTAGACCACCGGCAGCAAGCTCAACATTCTTCATAAAGCCGACAACAGCGGAGTGACGTTTGCCGGCGGTGCCAGGAGTAGAAAGCAGTACTTCATCACGCAGTAGATTGAGTAATTCCTCACCGCGTTGATTACGGACAATCAACCATTGTTCACCTTGACCACCCATGTATCCTACAGTGATATCGGATAGCACGTTTGTGTAATCGACACACGTTCTGCAAGTGACGGGAAAAAAATCATTAGGAAGAGTAGACAGAGGTAACTGCAAAAATGGAATTTCTTTTTTCTTCCCATTTTTAAAGCGTACTTCGACATGATAGTCAGCCCTAAATTCAAGATAATTAATTTCATCCGGTTCTGTGCTGATGAGCGATAAAAAATGATGAAAGTTTTCCGTTGTTGTATTGTCTGAACAAGGAGTACCAATGACATAGAGTTTTTCTAAACCTAATTTCTTTTCTAGAGCCCGAAGAGCATACACCTGACAAGGGATACCTATAACACCTATCTTTTTATAGCCTTTAGCAATTGCAGGTTCTAGTAAAGAAAGTAATGGCGCATAACCCATACGCATGCCCCTGCATTTAGCCATATCACTAGCACGATCAATCAGAATAGGTAAGGGCTTCCATGAGTCGTTGGGATCTTGGGTCATGGTCAGAATAGCGTCGACAGCTTGAGTTTCTAAAAGGCGCTCACCAATACGAGTAGTAATTCCAGTCCATTGCGCTCCAGGACTTGGATTTTTCAAACTTGCACGATGCATTTGGATAAAAGGTCCAAAATGCAATTCATCTGGCCGATTTAGATCTCTGGGGCGGCCATGAACTTCAGTTTCGAGATGAGGGTAGTTAGGCTTTATAAATTGACAAGCTTCACCACAGCGTTTGGGATCACTTGTTCTAGAAATACCACAGTCAGTACATAGCGCACGATAAGGCGCTTGATCTAAATTCACATCATCCTTTTGAATGGATTACTTCTGCAACGATTAAAAGTTAATTGCTGAAAGAAACCATAAACAAATGGAGATAGTGGTGAAAACTCCGATAAAAACAACAATGCCATTACGGTAAAGATTTTTTGCTTTATCACGTGCTTCAACTGCGCGTTCTTGATTCATATTGTCTCCTTTGCAAAATTTAATTTTATATGAAAATTCGATAGAAATGAAGAAAATTACTAAAGGAATGAATCAGTAAAACAACTGTTATAAATCACAATGGGGGTGTTTGTGAAGAGAGCTAATCGAGTTTAAGCTTGCTTAAAAAATGAAAACCTTCAATTTAAAAAGTTTGAAGGTTTTCAAGCCAAAAATATAACTATTGAATGATATTTATGCAGCTAATGCATTTTCAGTTTCTGGAACAGAGGACCTGATTAAATAATCAAATGCTCCCAGAGATGCCTTGGCACCTTCACCCATTGCAATAATAATTTGCTTAAAAGGAACGGTTGTACAGTCACCCGCTGCAAAGACACCTGGTAAAGAAGTCTCACCTTTGTGATCAATCACAACCTCACCATGCTTAGAAAGTTCTAAGGTTCCTTTGAGCCAATCGGTGTTCGGTAGTAAGCCAATTTGTACGAAGATACCCTCAAGTTCAAGACGATGTTCAGTTGCATTGACTCGGTCCTGATAAATTAAGCCATTCACTTTTGTGCCATCACCTAATACTTCTTTCGTTAAAGCGCTCTTAATCACGGTAACATTCGACAAACTATTTAATTTAGTTTGTAACACTGCATCTGCACGCAATTTGCTATCGAATTCGATTAGCGTCACATGGCTCACAACGCCTGCCAAATCAATTGCAGCTTCAACCCCAGAATTTCCCCCACCAATAACAGCAACTTTCTTACCCTTAAACAAAGGACCATCACAATGAGGGCAGTAAGCTACACCTTTGTTGCGGTATTCTTGCTCTCCTGGAACATTCATCTCTCTCCAGCGAGCTCCGGTACTAATGATGACCGACTTACTTTTAAGAACTGCGCCATTCATTAACTCTACTTCGAGACCATGACTAGACTGACGTAAAGCTTTAGCACGTTGCAAATTCATAATATCAACCTCATAGCTCTTTACATGTTGTTCAAGAGCTTGAACTAATTTAGGGCCCTCAGTTTCTTTAACAGAAATAAAATTCTCAATACCTAATGTGTCCATTACTTGACCGCCAAATCGCTCGGAGACAACACCTGTTTTAATACCTTTACGAGCAGCGTAAATCGCAGCAGAAGAACCTGCAGGACCACCGCCAATAATTAACATATCAAACTCAGGCTTTGCATTGAGTTTGGCAGCATCTTTTTGAGAACTGTTTGTATCGAGTTTGGTAATGATTTCCTCGACATTCATTCTGCCTTGCCCGAACACCTCGCCATTCAAAATAACCGTTGGTACAGCCATGATTTGATGTTGATCTACTAAATCTTGGAACCAAGCGCCATCAATCATTTCATGTTGAACCTGAGGATGAATCGCAGCCATTAAGTTCAGTGCTTGAACCACATCTGGGCAGTTATGGCAGGATAACGAAATAAAGGTTTGGAAGTGGAAAGTACCCTCTAAACCACGAATCTGTTCAAGAATTTCATTTTCTACTTTCGGTGGATAACCACTTGCTTGCAAAATCGCCAAAATGAATGAAGTTAATTCATGTCCCATCGGTAAGCCAGCAAACGTGATGCGCGAAACTTCATCGACTTTACCGACAGTAAAGCTCGGAACCTTTTGGCTACTGCCATCTAATTTGACAGTGATTTTGTCTGATTGCTCCGCTACCTCATTTAAGAGTTCAAGCATTTGCAAAGATTTTTCAGAGTCATCCACGCTTGCAGTTAAAACGATAGGATTAACAATTTTTTCAAAATAAGCTTTTAATTGTGATTTGATATTTGTGTCTAACATGGCATTTCCTTTACATTAAATGAAGGTGAGTCTATTGGGCAAGAGCATGATTCTTCTCCAATAGACTCTCCGAAGAGAGTCTGGTTGGTTACTTCAATGATGCAATTAGATCTTACCTACGAGGTCTAAAGAAGGAGTTAATGTTGCAGCACCTTCTTGCCATTTTGCTGGACATACTTCGCCTGGATGAGCTGCTGTATATTGAGCAGCTTTGAGCTTGCGAAGAGTTTCTGAAACGTCTCTTGCGATTTCGTTTGAATGAATCTCAGCAGTTTTGATAACGCCCTCTGGATTGATAATGAATGTGCCACGAAGTGCTAAACCAGCTTCTTCAATATGCACACCAAAACCACGAGTTAAGGTATGTGTAGGATCACCAACTAATGGGAACTTGGCTTTACCAACTGCAGGTGAAGTTTCATGCCAAACTTTATGGGAGAAGTGCGTATCTGTTGTTACGATATAAACTTCTGCGCCCATTTTTTGGAACTCAGCATAGTTTTCAGCCGCATCTTCAATTTCTGTTGGGCAGTTAAATGTAAATGCTGCAGGCATAAAAATGAGAACTGACCATTTGCCTTTTAAGCTTTCGTCAGAGACGGTGATAAATTTTCCGTTATGGAATGCTTCAGTTTTAAATGCAGGTACTACAGTATTAATAATGGACATGGTGTTTCCTTTCGAGATAAAAAAATAATTAACAACAGAACGTATTGTGAAGGTATTAAATTAATCAGTCTAATGAATTATTATGATTATAATAATCGATATATTAGATTACAAAAAAGGAGTAAAAAGTGACCTCTTTACCTACCATTAAACAATTACGTTATTTGATTGCAATCAGTGAAACCCTCAATTTTACAAGGGCTGCTGAGGCGTGCTTTGTTGGACAGTCCACTTTAAGTGCTGGACTTAAAGAGTTAGAGGACTCTCTTGGTGTGCAGTTAGTCGAGAGAGACAAGCATTCAGTCTCATTGACCCCCATAGGACAAGGGGTAGTTGAAAGAGCAGAGCGACTCATCGTTCAAGCAGACGATTTGGTTGATTTTGTTGAAGGATCTGCTGGAGAAATGCAGGGCGTCATCAAATTAGGTGTGATCCCTACGATAGCACCTTTTTTATTGCCTTTATTTCTACCAAAAATGAGAGAGCAATTTCCGGATTTAAAAATTATATTAAGAGAGGATTTAACGGCAAATCTAATTGATAAATTAAATCATCATGAATTAGACTTTGCATTAATTGCTTTACCCTACGACACCAAGGGATTTTTGATCAAAGAGTTATTTAACGATGAATTTTGGTTAATTGGCAATCAAGATGATCCTAGTCTCAAGAATAAAGAAATACAATTAACAAGCCGATTAATTGATCGTATATTGTTGTTAGAAGAAGGCAATTGCTTACGTGATCATACTTTGACGGCTTGTAGGAGAACTGATATTGCTAGTCAAAGTGGTATTGAGGCAACTAGTTTATTAACTTTGGTACAGATGGTTGAATATGGCCTAGGAATGGCACTCTTACCTGAAATGGCAGTCAAATCAGGACTATTGAAAAATACTAACTTGATCGCTCGCCCCTTAACCGCTCCAGCACCTAGTAGAAAGATTGCTCTTATTGCAAGATCATCTACCGCTCGAATTGAAGAATTTAATGCTCTAGTAAAAGTCATCAAAAGATAAGTCAAAAAAAGGATAAAAAAATACCAACGCAAGGTTGGTATTTTGATGAATCTATTAATTAATTACTTCATCCAGTGGATAAATTTCTCACTAGGATTTCTGACCTTAGCTACCTTAGAAATCCAGTCTTCAGCCACATTTCTGTAACCAACGGACATGATGACGCAACTACGTAAGCCTTTTTCTTTGAGATTCAAGATTTCATCTACAGCCGCTGGATTAAAACCTTCCATTGGAGTTGCATCTACTTCTTCTTCTGCAGCAGCAATTAATCCAGTCCCAAGACCAATGTAAGCTTGTTTTGCGGCGTGATGGAAGTTAAATTCAGCATCTCTTGCAGGGAAGTTCTTTAAAAGCATTTGACGATAAGCTGCGCCAGCTTCCGTTCTTAAATTACGAATGCTTTCAGTCATATCAAAATTAGCATTGATACGATCAGCTGTGTAGTTATCCCAAGCAGCAAAAACGATTACGTGTGAGCAATCAACGATTTGTGGTTGATTATTTGCAGCAACGCGGAGTTTTTCACGGACTTCTTTATTCGTGATGACGAATAGTTCATATGGTTGGAGACCGCTTGAAGATGCTGATAAACGAATAGCTTCAAGAATACGATCAATTTTTTCTTGTGGTACTTCTTTAGTAGCATCATATTTCTTAGTAGCGAAGCGCCAATTTAATTTATCAATTAAGCTCATTGTTATTCCTTTTGGTTAGAGTTATTAAATTATTAATTTAAGATATTTTAGATCATGAATATGATTTAGCCATTAGGCTGGGGTTTTGCCTAGCCCAGAGGACTCAGTAGCAATATTGAGTAATTGATGATCAATAAAGAAAAAAATCTATAAATATCAATGAGTCAGAAGGTAAAGTTACCTATTGATTTGCCTCGATAACTAAGAGTAGTTATTTTAATTTTGTTGCAGCAATAGTTTTCGCCCAACGGGAAATTTCCGAACTAAAGTATGCAGAATTTTGTTCTAGACTTCCGCCCATTGGGACTAAATCATTCGTATCTAACTTTTCAATGACTTCAGGACTTTGAAGTGCTAGATTAATCGCTTGATTAATTTTTTGTTTAATCTCTAGGGGAGTATTTTTAGGCACAAATACACCTGTCCAAAGATCGTCTCTAAGTTGAGGGTAACCAGCTTCAATGACTGTTGGTACATTTGGCAAGCTAGTTAAGCGTTTTTCACTTGAAACAGCTAGAACTTTGACTTTACCTTGTTTCGCAAATTGTGTCACACCAGTCATAGCTCCGCAGGTAATCGGAGTTTCACCGCTTACCGTTGCTAATAAAGCAGGACTAGAACCTTTATATGGAATATGAGTTACATTTGCTTTCCAAATAATACGAAATAAATTTTCACAAGTAATGCTTGGCGGGGTGCCAGTTCCTGCAGTAGCAAAAGATAAGTTATCTTTTAACGCAATTTGTTTCAATTCCTCTAGATTATTTGCCGGAATTTTTTCATTAATAAAAATACCCATAGGTAAGTTACTGGCAAATGAAACTACATCAAAATCCTGTGGTTTATAACCAGAAGAAGTTCCTGATAACGCATTGACGATGATGGAAGGCGATACGACTAGTATCGTATAACCATCAGGTGTTGAGTTAGCAACATATTGCACTCCAATGCTTGCACCTGCACCTGCACGATTTTCTACAATCACAGGCTGTTTAATCAGTTCAGAAAGTTTTTGACCAATGACTCTTGCGGTTACGTCAGTCGAGCCACCTGGAGCAAAGGGCACAATAAAGTGGATAGGTTTATTTGGATATGATGTATTTTGCCCATGAGAAATTAAGGAAAATAAACAAAAACTACCTATCGCCAATTTCAATAGATACCTAAAGGTATTGAATTTCATTATGGCCTCTCTTTAAGGTTGTCCGTCAATGAGAATAAATGCAATTCGTGCTGGATAATCAGACCGATTCGCCCAAGCATGATTGGTCCCTCTTTGAATCAAAATATCGCCTGCTCGCAGAACGGTTTCTTCCGTTTCTAAAATCGCAGTAATTTCACCAGCAAGAACAATTGCATAGTCAACCGTTTGAGTAATGTGCATTCCTGGATGATCACCAGGCTTCAGATCATGTCCAGCATCAGGATAGAGAGAAGCAAAAGTGGCATCTTGTAAGCGCTTCACTTCGGCAGGATCTTTAGGTTCAGGAGGGTAATCAATTACTCTCAATACGGATCCATATTGAGGTGGTAAAACACCTTGGTGATTGGAAATAGAGTCGGGGGCATTTACCATAGCAGGAGATTCGGTTGTGCGCCAAATATTAGTTACCCGATATCCAGGTCTTTCTGGGACTTCTTTGATAGAAGGTGAGTCTCCATCAGCTATAAAGTAGGATTTCCCTGAAGAGTTATTTGCGGTGATGACTCTTCTGATGGGTGCGATTACATCGGTTATGTTTTTCATCATTGTTTTGGTATTCCAATTTCATTGACAACCTTGGACCATTTAAGAGATTCTTTTTTCAGATATTGATTGAATTGCAGAACACTCCCTCCAGCCGCATCAAAGCCAATATTGGCAAGACGCTCTTTAAAACTAGGGTCATCAAGTATTTTTTGTATATCACTGTTCATTTTTTCAACAATCGCTTCATTGGTAGCTTTCGGCACAAATACACCGACCCAGGTATAGTCTTCAAAGCCCGGAAATCCAGACTCGGCAACGGTTGGAATTTCTGGCAATGAAGGAAGTCGTTTAGCACTAGTTACTGCCAGTCCTATTAGCTTCCCCGTTTTAATAAATTGGCTGGCAGCTGGAACCGCAACGCTACTAAATTGAACCTCTCCAGTTAAAGCGGCATTCACGGCGGGACCAGCACCTTTGTAATGGATAGGCTCAACATGAACTTTGGTAAGAACTTTAAATAAATACTCTGCAGATAAGTGAGGAGTAGTTCCTTCACCCGGAGAGCCATAGTTCAGTTTCCCAGATTTGGCTTCCTCTATTCCTTCCTTTAAAGTTTTAGCTTGCAAACTCTTACCTGCAACAATCATATTTGGACTAGTAGCAATATTGGCAACACCAATAAAGTCTTTATCTAAGCTATATCCTGGATTGTTAAACAAAGAAGCATTGACGGTGATTGAAGTTGTATTTAATAAAATGGTATATCCATCACTCACCGTTTTAGCTACAGCGGCAGTCCCCATGTTGCCGTTGGCTCCAGGACGATTGTCTACAATCACTGGTTGTTTCCAGTTGTCAGATAATTTTTGACTAATAAGTCTTGCGATAATGTCCGTTGGTCCGCCAGGTGCGTAAGGCACTACCAAGCGAACTGATTTATTAGGAAAGTCACCTGCTGAAGACTGTGCCAAACAATTGGACGAGCAAACTTGAACAAAAAGTGCCGTCATGACGAAACGTAATAATTGAATATTTTTTTTCATTTTTTTTAATGCAATAAAACCTGCATTTGTCTCCTGTTTTTAGTATCAACTTATTTTTTTAATTTGTGTTTAATAGTTAGTGTAAATGCTAATAGGGAGCGATAAAAGAACTTACCAAATTTTTTTAGTCATTTGTTTAAAAAATTACTATTTGAGTATAGAATAAACAATAAAGAAGTAATTCAGAATAAAAGAATTACTCAAAGAACAAATTCGGAGACCTTATGTACTTAACATATGTTGAGGCTGCTAATGCTCAAAAAAAAACTGGAGCAAATCCAGCTGATCCGTTGACGATGCCAATTGATGTTGCTCGTCAAAAGCAAGATATCTATTTCCATTCCTTGAATCAAGATTTACCAGAAGTTTTTCAATCGCATGATGAAGAAGTTGTGGGACCTCATGGCAATATTCCAATTAGGATGAGCTATCCCAATGAAAAAAAAGACTTACCTTGCATTATTTTTATAAGAGGTGCGGGATTTTGGGCAGGGAATTTGGACTCGCATGCAAGAACAATGAGGAGCTTGGCGATACTAAGTTCGTGTGCAGTCTGTGCAGTTGATTATCACCGTGCACCTGAATATCGTTTTCCAACGCAAAGGGATGAAGTCATTGCGGTGATCCAATGGCTTCAAAAAGAACAATCTAGATTGAGAATTCAGGGTCAACAATTTGTATTATTTGGAGAGTCTGCTGGCGCAACAATTGCATTGTCGGTTGCGTTGACACTAAGAGATCAGCAGGATCAATCGATTGCTGGATTAAGCTTATTTTATTGTAATGCTGGAGGTCCTAAACCAACTGCTAGAGCATATTCCCAATGGGTTTGGGAGCAATATCTTGGACATTCAGGACCATCTACAGACAATAATGCAGTGCCATTACTCAATTCATTCAATGATATGCCACCAACGTGGATTGGGGTTGGAGAAAGTGATCCTTTGATTGAGGATAGTCAAGATTTGTATAAAAAGTTATCAGAATACTCCAACCCAGTATCTATAAAAACTTACCCTGATTTACCGCATGCATTTGTCATGTTTAGTGGAAGTTTATTGCCCGCTTTTGAAGCTTTAAAAGAAGCTGCAAACATAAGTCAACATTTTTTAACCAAGAATCATTAATTGGAGATCAAGATGAATACAAGATATACGCCCACTCAAGAAGAAATGAAAAAACATATTGCACGTTTTAAAGAAATCGTACCTGTTAAGAAAGTGCATCTTGAGGAAAAAGGAATACCACCAGATGTTTTGGAAATGATCATGGCAAAAGTGACTAGGAATGTTATGTCACCGGGGCCTTTGCCTGGACAATTATCCCCAAGACCAGCAGTTGAAGGTGGGGACGCAGGGGTGTTTCGTCTTGGCATAGCAACTTGCCCTCCTGGACAGGGTCCAGGACTTCATGTGCACTATAAAACGCATGAGACATTTATGGCTCTAACAGGTCGTTGGGAAATCCAGTGGGGCGACCAAGGTCAAGAGTCCATTATGTTAGAACATCTAGACTTAATCGCTATGCCGCCAAAGGTAACTCGTCGATTTATTAATCGTTCAAATGAAGAGGCGCATTTGATGGTCATCATTCAAGGTGATAGAGAAGAGTTTGACGATGTGGATCGTGTGCCACAAACTTCAAAAGCAATTGCAGAAAAATACGGCCAGGGGATGGTGGATAAATTAGAGTCTTTAGGTTGGAAATTTACTATTGGTATTGAAAAAGAAAATGTCTAACGATTTTCATTTGAAGCGCAGAGAGTTATTAAAAAATACGGGACGAATTATTTCGAGCTCGTATTTAGCATCTCTTACACTGCCAGATAATTCATATGCACAAAATTTATCTAATTACCCGAATAAGCCGATTAAGATTGTTATTCCATTTGCTGCTGGAGGCACATTAGATGCGGCAATTCGTCCTTTAAGTCAACCCCTTTCATCCCTTTTGGGACAGTCCCTCATTATTGATAATCGAGCTGGTGCAAACGGTATGATTGGAGCGGAAGTTGTTGCTAAATCTCCAGCTGATGGTTATACCCTTTTAGGGACTTCGGCATCCTTTGTTTTAAACCCTATTGTGAATAAAGATATTCGCTATGACATTATGAAGGACTTTACTCCAATTACTAGTTTAATGAGGGGGGTTGGATTTGTATTATTGGTTCATCCATCTGTTCAGGCTAATACACTTCAAGAATTAATTGCCCTAGATAAAAAATCAAATAAACCTTTAGCTTATAGTTCACCAGGTATTGGAAATACAGTACATATTGCAAGTGAATTATTTAATCAAAAAGCAGGAACACACTTCTTACATATTCCATACAAGGGAAGTGGGCCATCATTAAATGCGTTACTTGCAGGAGAAGTGCAAATTGGCATTACTCCACCTGGCGTAGTCATGCAATTTATTAAAACAGGGAAATTAAAGCCATTGGCATTTACAGGATCTTCAAGATTACCTGATTTGCCCGATGTCCCATTAATGGCGGAGATTGGGGTCAAAGATATGGTGTTTGAGGGGACGTGGATGGGTCTCTTGGGTCCTGGAAATATGCCTGATGCAATAGTACAAAAAATTTATCAAGACACACATAAGTGTCTTCAAGAACCAGGTTTAAGAAATGCGCTTTCTAATGCAGTATCGGGCTATGTTGTGGATGGCAGTACTCCAGAACAATTTGCAAAACAAATTAAGGATGATTTTAAAAGATACAGTGAGATCTTAAAAAGAATCAATCTTCAAACCTCTTAAAAATTAATTAATAAACTTACTTTCAAACGGAGAACTACGTGCCAGAAAAAATGTCCGGAGCAAAATACTTTGCAAAATTACTTGAAGCATATGGTGTCACACATGTATTTTTTATGGACGCCGTATTGCGCAGAGCACTTGCAGAAATGGAAGATACAAGCATTACACGTATCTTAGGGCATACAGAAAAAGGTGTTGGATATATGGCTGATGGATACGCTCGAATATCCGGAAAGCCCGGAATTTGTATGGCTCAGTCGGTAGGTGCAGCTAATCTTGCAGCATCTCTTCAAGATCCATATTTAGGCCATTCACCTGTGATTGCTTTTACAGGACGACATATTGCGGCGATGCAGTACAGAAACTCTTATCAGGAAGTAGATCATCACCCATTATTTCAGCCTGTAACTAAATTTAACGCACAAATGGAGGTGGTTGAACAAATGCCTCATTTGATTCGTCAAGCATTTAGAGAATCGACGACTGCCACACCCAGACCAGCACACATCGATGTGGCGGGATTTACTGGGGATGCTTTAACCCCCTTAGAGGTTGAATTTGAAATTGCAGTCGATCAAGTGCATACACAGTTTCCCGCATTTAGGCCTCAACCTGACCCAAGAATGATTCAAGTTGCGGCGCAGGCAATTGCTAACAGTAAGAAACCAATTATTATTGCTGATCGTGGTGCAGTGATCTCTGGTGCTAGAGATGCCCTACATGCTTTAGCAAAAAAAATTCAGACGCCAATTACGGTAACTTTAGATGCAAAGTCTTTAGTCTTAGAGCAGGAACCATTATTTCGAGGAATGGCCGGTCTTTATGGAAGAAGTTGCACTAATCACATGATTGATGAAGCAGATCTCGTCATTTATTTAGGAAGTAATACTAGTGATCACACCACAGCCAATTGGAAACTTCCCAAGCCACATATTCAAACTATTCAAATTGATATTGACCCAGTTGAAGTCGGTCGAAATTATGCAAAATGTATTGGAATTCAGGCTGATGTTAGATCCAGTTTAGAAAGTTTAGAAAAAGCTTGTAATGCCCAAAACCGTGATGAGTGGTTAAGTTATACCAAATCATTGGCAGATAGTTGGTGGCAAGAACAAGAGGTAGAACTCTCTAGAACTCAAACTCCTATGCGTCCGCAAAGACTGTGTCGTGAATTGACAAATATTCTCCCTAAAGATGCTATTTTGGTTGCCGACACAGGATACTCAGCATTATGGACTGGTAATTTAGTAGATATGAAACATCCTGATCAATTTTATATGCGTGCTGCAGGTTCTTTGGGATGGTCATTTCCAGCAGCGATTGGTGCGAAAGCAGCAGCACCTCATAGAACAGTTGTCTGTTTTACTGGCGATGGTGGATTTTCATATCACCTACCTGAACTTGAGACAGCAAAACGTTGGGGCTTAAATGTCATCGTTGTAGTGAATAATAATGAATGTTTATCGCAAGGCGTTAAAAACTTAAATATTGCCTACGGTAATCGTCCTGAAGGAAGAAAAAAAGAGTGTTATGTTTATGAACCAACGGATTTTGCAAAGATTGCCCAAGCTTTTAATTGCTTTGGGGTAACCGTTGAAAAGCCAGAAGACTTTCAATCAGCATTTGAGCGAGCATTGGCAAGTAATTTACCAGCAGTCATTGATGTTAAAACTGAATTTGCTTATCAAGCACAACTAGCATGGGTACCAGTATGAGCCAACAACCAACCGTCCGTATTCCTCCCATTCCATTGGAGCAAATGACTCCTGAGCAACTTGCAGTGGCTAACACATTGATTGCGAGTCCGAGAAAAAGATTGAGTGGACCTTTTAATGCACTGCTTCGTAAACCTGTTCTAGCTGATCGAGTTCGTCAATTAGGGGATAGTATCCGATTTGAAAATTCTTTATCAGATCAATTGCGTGAATTCGCTATCAGTATTACTGCAAAATATTGGGCTGCAAAATACGAATGGTATATACATAGTAATTTGGCTATCGATTATGGTATTGACCCTTTAATCATTGATGCTATTGGCTTAAATCAAGAAGTCAAACTCACAGATCCAGAACAAATGATTATTTATGAGTTTACTAATGAGCTTTTAAATACCAAGCAGGTGAGTGATGCAACCTATGCAAGAGCGCTACAACAATTTGGTGAAATTACTGTGATTGATTTAATGGCAACGATTGGATATTTTGGCTTCGTATCAGTTATCTTGAATACAGTTCGTGTACCAATCCCAGAGGGTGTTGAATTGAACAATTTCAAAACATCATAATTTGATTAAGTAGAGTATAAATAATAAGGTGATGTTAAAGTGTGTTGGCTTAATTAAGCTAAAGTTAGATTACTAAAAATCACTTCGATTCTTAATTTGATTTCATATTTGCAGCGGTGATGAGTTCGCCATATTTTTTTCTATCAACTGCAATTGCTTCCTCAAATTGTTTGCCTGTAACTTGCCACGGGACAAGACCAGCTTTCAGAATTTTTTCTTGCATTGCCTTATTGGAAAGGATTTCATCAATTGCTTTGTAGAGCTTTGCAGTCACTTCGGGAGGCATACCTGCCGGGCCGACAACGCCACCTAGAGAACTACAATCATAGCCTTTAAGGCCTAATTCATTCAGTGTCGGGTAATTAGGGCGGTTTGGAATTCGGTTTAAGTTGGATGTCGCTAAAACAGTTGCCTTACCAGCATCGACAAAATTTAAAATGGAAGGACCTGATCCAAAAGTAAAAGTAACTTCATTTGCTAGCAACGCAACTGCAGCAGGAGCCGCTCCTTTATAGGGAATATGGGTCATCTGAGTTCCAGTCATTTGACTAAGCATTGCACCAGCCAAATGTATCCCATTGCCAACTCCTGGAGAGCTGTAGGTAACTTTTCCTGGGTTAGCTTTTGCCATGGCAATTAAATCATTGAGTGATTTGATCCCTGATTCAGGAGTGACAGACAAATAAAAAGGGAATTTGATAAATGAAGAAATATAGGTAAAGTCTTTTGCCGGATCATAAGGAAGCGTCATTAACACCATGTTTACATCTAGTGCGCCTGTTGATACCATGGATAAGGTATAACCATCTGGCTTTGATTGACGTAAAAAATTCATAGCAATCGTACCATTTGCACCCGCTTTGTTATCAACTATGACAGAAACTTTAAGTTTTTCTTCTAAAGCTTGTGCAAGCATTCTTCCGGCGCCATCAACTCCCCCACCAGGAGCAAACGGAACTATCAAGCGGATTGGAGCAGTAGGCCATTCCTCGGCGGATAAAAATGTACTATTAAATAAGGTGAAGAACGAAATGATCCATACACTGATAAATCGCAAAGATTTCATATTGTGTTGCCCCCAGTATTTTTATAGTGATTAAAGCAATCTTCTTTTTATTACATGAACTCTACTTTTGCAACGTTTCCAGGTTGGACAGTGAGTAGTAAACCTTCTTCTCTGCCATCGCCAGGAGTGATATTAATAAAGCGGCGTGGCACAAAAGGAGGAACTGAGCACACATCTAAAGGATCAAGGTCAACAGAATATTTTTCGCCTAGTCCCCAAATAATTCGCCATTGACCTTTAATCGCTACAAAAGTTTCATTGGTGTCATGGTTGTGAAGTTTTGGGCCATTTCCAGGCTTTGCCTCTACATAAGACATTTGAAAACCTTCAGAAATTGGAATTGCTGATAACGGCTCTTTGCCACCATCTACAATCAGACCTGTGCCAACCACGAGATAATTTTTCCGTTCATTGCCAGGTAACAAACTATCTGGATAACGATCAGGTGGATATTTAAGTTTGCTATGTCTAGCCACTCGGTGATTCATTTCTTCTGGGGATAATTCTTTAATCTCCATTTCATATTCTTTTAGTTCTGACATTTTTTATTTACCTTGATATCATTTATTGAATAAATCTTTAGAGTACTGAAGTACCCAAGGATTGCTCATTGATAATATTATTGAAGAGAATAATTACATATTAGGGTTTATGCTAGGAATATGAAGCCAATTAAACAGGTTGTTACAAAAGATTTTTATACTCATACTCAAGGTCGAGAAGTTCCAGCAAGTATTTGGATGCCTCAACAGACTTCACAGTCTTTACCTTTAATCTTAGTTGGTCATGGAGGTAGCGGCCATAAAAGATCGCAACTT
>Ga0209188_1001328_pt1 | contig 20293 bp, 16 predicted proteins | sample C_130625_EF_Meta_FD_187307 | JGI IMG/M metagenome (GOLD analysis project Ga0209188, IMG submission 187307) | Freshwater microbial communities from Lake Croche, Canada to study carbon cycling - C_130625_EF_MetaG (SPAdes) (version 2) | ecosystem: Environmental > Aquatic > Freshwater > Lake... | reverse complement strand
GGCGAATCCCTATACTGCGACCGCTTGCTTGAACATGCCTGACGCGTCCTCCAGTCCGCGTCCACTTCTGTCGCCATGGAACTCAGATGCGTTTCACCCTGCTCGACCGCGTGACCGCCATCGACCCCGGCAAGAGCATCACGGCGATCAAGACGCTGACGCTCTCGGAGGAGTATCTCGCGGATCATTTCCCGCGCTTCCCCGTCATGCCCGGGGTGCTGATGCTCGAGTCAATGACCCAGGCCGCGGCGTGGACGATCCGGCTCGGCGAGGACTTCGCCCACGCGATCGTGGTCCTCCGCTCCGCCAAGAACGTCAAGTACGGAGATTTCGTCGAGCCGGGCAAGGTGCTCACGGTCACCGCCGAGGTCCTCTCCCAAGACGAGACGACGACGAAGGTGAAGGCCACCGGCACCGTCGGAGGGCGAACGAGCCTCACCGCCCGGCTGACGCTCGAACGCTACAACCTCGCCGATCGGGTTGCCCACGGCGACGCCCTCGATGCGCGGGTCCGCGCCGAGATGCGGAAGCTGTGGGCCGTGCTCCATCCCGCTGGACGGGGCGCCGGGGCTGCCCGTCCGCTGGTCTACGGGGCCGCCGTTGGAGGCGCGGCGTCGCCGCTGCCGGGCGCCGCCTACCGTCAGGGGGCGATCGAGGCTTCTGGCGACGTCGCCCCGGTCGCCGGTCGCTGATCGGGCGTGGAGGAAAGCCCCGGGCCGGCGCGGGGTATGCCGCGTGCCCGCGAGGGTGCGTTTAGGGGGCGTTTTTCGGCCATCACAGCGTGCACAAGCCCCGGCGAATGGGGTGTGCGACGGGGACAAAGTGGGCAAGGGCGTCCGCTGCGACGGGGAAGATTTTGGCGGTTGGGCAAAATCCCCGCCCTTTCCGGGTTTCCACGGCGGCAGCATCTCATTACAACCTTTGGTGGTTACCCGATGCTCCATTCCCCGTTTCCAAGGTGACACGTCGATGCCGTCCCGTGATGAAATCTTCGAGAAGGTCAAGACCGCGCTGGTCGATGCTCTGGGTGTCGATGATGACGAAGTGACCCCCGGCGCCACGATGGTCGGCGATCTGGGTGCGGAGTCGATCGACTTCCTCGACATCGTCTTCCGCCTCGAGAAGTCGTTCGGCATCAAGATCCCGCGGGGTGAGCTGTTCCCCGAGGACGTCCTCTCCAGCACGGAGTTCGTCACCAACGGGAAGGTGAACGCCGCCGGAATGGCCGCGCTCAAGGCCCGGATGCCGTTCTACGACCTGACGAACTTCGAGCAGAACCCGAGCGTCCAGAACTTCCCCAACATGCTCACCGTCGAGGACATGGTCCGCTACGTGCAGAGCAAAGTGGGCGGTTGACGTTTTTCGGATCCTCATCGTCCCACGGTGCGGCGGGGTCGTTCCCCGTTGCCGTTCGCCCGTCCCTGCGGTGGCCGGCTTCCCGGCATAGCTCTCCATGCGCTGGTTCTGGATCGACCGTTTCGACGAGTTCGTCCGCGGTCGTCATGCCGTGGCGGTGAAGAACGTCTCCTTGGCCGAGGAGCACCTCCACGACCATTTTCCTGGCGCAGCGCTGATGCCCAACTCGCTCATCGTCGAGGGGATGGCGCAGACGGCGGGGCTGCTGGTGGCCGATGCGATCGACTACAACCGCCGCGTCGTGCTCGCGAAGGTGGCGGGGGCCGAGTTCCATTTCGACGCCGTCCCCGGCGACACGATCCGCTTCAAGGCCGAGATCCTCGACCTCAAGCCGGGCGGATCGTTGACGAAGGTCTCGAGTGCCGTCGACGATCGCTTGCAGGGGGAGGCCGAACTGTTCTTCGCCCACCTCGAGCCGGGCGAGGGGGTGCCGAAGCTCTTCGAGCCGGACGAGCTCCTCAAGTGGCTCGATCAGATGCATATCTACGACATCGGCCGCGATGAGTCGGGGCAGCCGCTGCAGCGGCCCGATTGGTGAGCGGGCCCATTCCACGCATCGGTGGCAACGCCCGCGCCGGGACGCGCGGAGGGTGACAGGAGGAGTCGACATGGTATCTGGGCCAGGAAGCGCTGGCGGCGTGGCGCACGATCCCAACCGGCGGCGCGTCGTGATCACGGGAATCGGCTGCGTGACGCCGTTGGGCGTCCGCGTCGAGGATCTGTGGGCCAATCTCAAGATCGGGGCCTCGGGGGTCGGTCGGACGACGGTCTTCGACGCGTCCCGCTTTCCCACGAAGATCTCCGCCGAGGTCCGCGACTGGACGATCGCCGACGAAGGCGAGCCGATCGAACGCTGGCAGCACTGCGGCCGCCACACCCGCTTTGCGGCCGGGGCAGCGCTCCAGGCGATGCGCGACGCCGGCCTGCCCAACGGACTCGAGTCTGACCCGACCAGGATGGGGGTCTACCTCGGCAGCGGCGAGGGGCAGCAGGATTTCGACTCCTTCACGAAAATGATGGCGCTGTCGATCGAAGGGGGCACGCTCGACGTTGCCAAGTTCACGCGGATCGGCCTCGAGACGCTTCATCCGCTGTCTGAGGTGGAGCAGGAGCCGAACATGCCGGCGGGGCATCTCGCCGCGATGTTCAACGCCAACGGCCCGAACCTCAACTGCCTCACCGCCTGTGCCGCCTCGAGCCAGGCGATCGGCGAGGCGGTCGAGCTTGTTCGCCGTGGCGAGGCCGACGTCATGCTGTCGGGGGGCACCCACAGCATGATCCATCCCTTCGGCGTCACCGGCTTCAATCTCCTCACCGCGCTCTCGACGCGCAACGACGACCCAACGAAGGCGAGCCGGCCGTTCGACAACGAGCGCGACGGTTTCGTTCTCGGCGAGGGGGCGGCGATGGTGGTGCTCGAGGAACTCGAGCATGCCAAGCGCCGCGGGGCAAAGATCCACGGCGAACTCCTCGGCTACGGCTCGACCGCCGATGCCTACCGGATCACCGACACCCATCCGGAAGGACGCGGCGCCAGCGCTTGCATCCGCATGGCCCTGGCCGATGCGGGGATCAGCGCCGACGCGATCGACTACATCAACGCCCACGGCACGAGCACCGACGTCAACGACAAGGTCGAGACGCTCGCCATCAAGACAGTCTTCGGCGAGCGGGCCTACAAGATCCCGGTGTCGAGCACGAAGAGCATGATGGGGCACTTGATTGCGGCGGCCGGGGCCACTGAATTAATCGTCTGCCTTCTCGCCATCCGCGACGGGATCCTCCCGCCGACGATCAACTACGAGAATCCCGACCCGAACTGCGATCTCGACTACGTGCCGAACGTCGCCCGCGTCGCCCGCTGCGACCGGGCCCTCTCCAACAGCTTCGGCTTCGGCGGCCAAAACATCTCCCTCGTCGTCGGCCGTTACGCGGGCTGACGCTTCAGAGAGTTGCCCTGTTGGTGGCGGGCCTGTTGGTGATCCTTCGGCGGGGCCGGCAAAAGTTTCGTCGTTCTCACGATGACCTCGTCACTCCTCAAGCGTTCGCCGATCCCCGCCTCGCCTTCGCGCTGGGGGTCGATCCCACAATCGGTAGTGCTTTGCAGCGAGGGGTCGCCCGTGCTCCGAGAGCCGGCGTAGGATGCGAGCGCAGCCATGGATGGCGAAGCGAAGCAGGCTCCGAGCGAACGGAGGCCACGATGGCCGGAGGGAGCGTCCGGCGACGGGGCACGGGCGACCCCGAAGCCACGTTTGAGCCTGAACGCTCGGTGGCGGGTCGGAGTGAGCGTCCGGCGACGGGGCACGGGCGACCCCGATGCCACGCCGGGCCCTCTCAGTCTTGCCGGCGGCGGATCGCTGCTGTTGCCAGTCGGCGGGCGAGGGCCGGATCGGCGGCGGCTGCCTTCGCCAGGGATCGGAGCGCCCTGAGGAGGTCGCCACACGCGAGGAGCCCACGGCCGGTGAGCCAGTCGTGGGCGGCCTGCCAGCGGCGTGGGTCGGCTGTGGCTGTCCAGTGGTCGTCGAGGAGGGCAAGCTCGCGCTCGGCGCGCTTGGGTGAGCCGGTGGCGGCGAGGACCTGCTCCGCTCTGCCGAGGGCGGCACTGCGCACCTGGGCGACGATGTCGGCGACGCGGATGCCGAGGCCTGCGGCCGTGGCCCGATCGGCGCTGCCGCCGTCGAGCGGATCAGGGCGACCGGCCCGACGCGCGGCGGCGGCGGCGCGGACGACAAGCGTCGCCACCGCCACCTTCTCGTCGCGAGCCGAAGAAAACTGCCCGTCGTGGAGCCGGTAGTCGAGGAGGGCCTCGGGGAGATTGGCGAGATCGAAGCGGTCGGCAAGACGCAGCCAGAGGTCGTAGTCTTCGACATACGACTGCGGCCGGTAGCCACCGACGGCGAGGACGGCCTCGCGGCGGAGCATGACGGTGGGGTGGGCCAGGGGCGGCGCGACAGGGAGAAACCGACGGCAGGCCTCGGGCGAGAGCGGAAGCCGGCTCTCGATCGCGGTGGCTCGGTCATCGACGAGGAGCCGCGTCTGCGTGCCGAGCGCGGCCACCCTCGGATGGCGCTCCAGGAAGGCGAGCTGCCGGGCGAGCCTGTCGGGATGGGAGATATCGTCGGCGTTCATGAGCGCCACGACTCCCGAACGGGCCCGGTCGATCCCCTCCTGAAGCGTCGCGGCGAGGCCACGGTTGGGGCGGCTGGTGACGACGATGCGCCTGTCGCAGCGGGCAAAGTCTTCGAGGGTCTGTCGCGAGCCGTCGGTCGAGCCGTCGTCGATCGCGAGCAGCTCCCAGTCGGCAAGCGTCTGTGCTCGGATGCTCTCGACGGCGGCAGCGAGGTACTCCCCGGCATTCCACACCGGGAGAACGACGGTGACACGCGGCTGTTGAGGCGGGGCGAGAGCGGCCATGCCGAGAGCCTACCACCCTCCGAGCCACAGACGATTGGGCCTACTCCGTGGCCCGAAGGAAAAGTTTTGCGATCCGACGCTTGACCCACGGTGGGAGATAGGTGTATTAGTATATCAATACACATACGAGCCAGGGCCCCGGCCCGGAGTGACAATTGTCCCAGCCTCCTCCGATCTTCGTCGTCCATCCCTCGTCGGGCGTGCCGATCTACCGGCAGCTCGTCGATCAGGTCGAGGCCCTCGTGGCTGGCGGGAGGCTCCGCCCCGGCGACACGGTGCCGAGTGTCCGCCAGGTGGCGGCGGCGCTGGGGGTCAATCCGATGACAGTCTCGAAGGCCTGGAGCCGGCTCGAGGCTGATGGCGTTCTCGAACGCGACCGGGGCAGGGGAATGGTGGTGGCCGTGCCGCGCGATCGGGAGGCGGGGAGCCTGGCCGAGCGGAAGGCGCAGGTCCGACCGCTTGTCGATCAGGCGGTGGTTCGCGGGCTGCAGCTCGGGCTCACCCCAGCGCAGCTCCAGGCAGTGATGAAAACGTCCCTCGAGGAGAAGCTGCCATGAGCAGGGATGGGGATGTTGGTGAGGCGGTGCGGGTAAGCGGCCTCGTGAAGCGCTTCGGCCCGCGCGCCGTCCTTGATGGCGTCGATCTCGAGGTGCCGCGCGGGCAGGTGATCGGCCTCCTCGGCCTCAACGGCTCTGGGAAAAGCACGCTCATCAAATGCCTGCTCGGCTTGCTCAAGGCCGACGAGGGCTCCGCGACCGTCCTCGGCACCGATGCCTGGCAGCTTGCCGATCGGGAGAAGGCCCGGATCGGATACGTGCCGCAGGAAGCGACGCTCTATCCCTGGCTCACCGTCCGCCAGACTGTCGCCTACGTGTCGAGCTTTTATTCCAGCTGGGATCGGGCCTGGGGAGATGAGCTCCTGCGCCGCTGGGATCTTCCCCTCGGCCACCGCGTTGGCCCACTCTCGGTGGGGCAGAAACAAAAGCTCGCCCTCGTGCTCGCTCTCGGCCACCGCCCTGATCTCCTCATCCTCGACGAGCCGGTGGCGAGCCTCGATCCGGTCGCCCGGCGCTGGTTTCTGGAAACTGTCCTCGAGACGGCCGCCGACGGCGCCGGCACGGTCCTCTTCTCGACCCACATCACCTCCGATCTCGAGCGGGTCGCTTCGCATGTGGCGCTGTTGCGGGAAGGAAAGGTGACGTTCCACGACGAGATCGACGTCCTCAAGGACCGGGTCAAGCGGCTGCGGATCGAGGCCGCGGCCGATCTGCCGGCCGATCTTCGCCTGCCAGGAACCCTCCGCCAGGAAGTTCGCGGCCGGCAGGCACTCGTGACGATCGACGGCGTTGATGCGGCGCTCGTGGCGGGGGTGCGCGAGAGATTCGCCGCGGAGGTCGTGGTCGACAATCTCAACCTCGAGGAGATCTTCCTCGAGCTCCACGACGGCGAAGCTGCCGCCACGAACCGAGCGAGGTGAGGCATGTTCGTGATCCTTCGCCAATACGCGCTGGTGCTCTGGGTGATCGTGTCGAGGCCCTGGATGCTCCTCATGCTCGGGCTGGGGCTGGTCTATGTGGGGCCGTTTCTGGGGGCGTGGCTGGGCGGCCGCGCCGTTCCCGATAACGCCATGACTCCGGTGCCGGTGGTCGAAACGCCGTCCGCTTTTGGCGGTTTCGGCGTTGCGGACCTCGAGGAAATGGCCCGCGGGGGACGGCTCGACAGCGTCGCTGATCTCGATACCCAAGCGGTGAAGAGGCAGGAGGCGTGGGGGGCGGTGACGCGGAACGGTCAGTCAGGCTTCGGAGTCACCAGGATGGCCCACGAAGGCTTCGGTGCCTGGCAACTTCTCGACCAACTCCCGGCACTTAAAAAACTCTGGATGAGTCCCCCCGACATGCTCTCGGAAGAGGGCTGGCGGCGGGTCGGTGAGCACACGTCGCTGGAGGTGCTTTCGCTCCCCAACGTCTCGAGCACCAACGCCGTGACGCTCGAACTTTTCCCAACGTTCGCCCGCACGGCGCTCGAGCGGCTGCCGCGACTGCGGGAGCTCGATCTCCGTGGCACCGGCGGGTCGTTCGAGCTTCTGCTTCCGCCCCTGCCGAAGCTCGAGGTCCTCGCCATCGGCTGGGGGCGGCTCGAAGAGAACCTGCGGACGCTTGCCGACGGCTCGCCCCGGCTCCGCGTCCTCGCCATCCAGACCTGGTTCGACATCGGCTTCACTCCCGAAATGATCGAGAGCTTGCGGCGGATGCCGAACCTGCGGAGGGTGTATGTCGCCGGGGCGTATCAGGCCGAAGACGAGCCGGCGATGACGCGGCAGGTCAACGAACTTCGCCGGGCGCTGCCGGGCGTGGCGGTTCATCCGGGCACCTACCGCCCGTCGCGCGTCTGGGCGGCGTTCTGGGCGACGATCCTCGGGATGTACCTGCCGTTTGCCTTCTGGTTTCAGTCGGGGCTCCTCCTTTCGACGTCGCTTGCCTGGATGCTTCCCCGCAGGCTCGCGCCCCACCTCTTTTGGTCGATGGCGGTGTCCGCGGCCTGCGGTGGCATCATGGTGGCCGTTCTCGTGTCGGCCGGTGTCGCCTGGGTGCCGGCGCTCACGCTCGCCCTGTTCGCCACGATGCTCGTGGCGGGGGGCACGCTCGGGGAGGTCGAAGGGATCGCCGGAAGGATCTCCTCGCTAGTCCAACGCGTTGAACTGATCGGAGGTCTGGCGGCGGCAGCGACGGCCCTGCTCGCCCCCTGGATTGCCGATCGCTGGCTTTCGGGGGCGATGCCTTGGCTCTCGGTGGCGACGCTTGCGGCGGTGATCGCGGCAGCGGCCTGGAAGCTCGCCCGGCAGGCACGCCTCCCCCGGATCCTCGCGAGCCTCGGGCTTGCCAGTCCCCCTGGGCTCGTGATCGATGCCACCCAAGGGACGTTGCCGAAGCAGCCAGCCGGGAGCTTCGCCACCTGGCAGCTGAACGTGGCCGAACGGGCGGTTGATCGGCAGATCGATCGGCCCGTGCCCGCTCCCTACGCCGAGATGCTCAGGCGCCCGCAGCCGCGAGTCCAGATGCTGCTGATGGTGGCGATCATGGTGGTTGTCATGGTCGGTATGATGTGGGTCGTTCCGATGGTCATCGCCCGAGGCACCGGACAGCCGCCGCCGCCGCTCTCCCAATTCCTGCCAGGGGTGATTGCCGCGTTCGCGTGGCAGGCGTGCGTCATGACGATCGCCCAGACGACCGCGATGTGGGGCCAGCGACGCGGGAGCCTTGTCATCGATTTCCTCCGGCCCGTGTCACGGGCTGGCTATTGGCAGGGGCTGCGGGAGGCGATTGCCCGCGATCTCATCCTCCCCACGGCGCTCGGCGCGGTCTGCGTGGCGCTGGCGCTCGGCTTGTCGAGAAACGTCGGCGGATGGGCGTGGTGTGTTGCTGTGATGTTGCTGGTGGGCATTTTCGTCATGACCCACGCCATGATCCTCCTCCTTGCCGTCACGCGCTGGCCGCTGGTGGTGGGAACGCTCATGGTCGTGCTCCTTGTGGCGGCGGGGATCGGTGCCGCGGTGGCTCTTGCCAGTTCGGTGTCGAGGCCGGCCGAACTCCTTACGGCCCTCGTCGCCGCCGGTGCCGTCCTCGCCGTCGGGCTCTTGATCAGGATGGGCGTCCTGTGGCGGCTCGAGGAGCGGGAGATCGGGTGACGCTCTGCGTCGCATGCCGGCGGGTGCTCGGGCTGACCTCGCCGCAGCTTGCCCCCCCTGCCACCCCTCCCATCGGCAGGGTTTTCTCAATTGCCACCGCCGGCACATCCGATACCTCCCGTGGACAGCGGTGGAGCAGGGGGGCCCGTGGCGCGTTGCCGCGAACCCGCACCCGCCGCCCCGCGGGGACCATTCATATGAAACACGCATTCGGTCTGGCTCTGCTGGTGGCATTGCTCGGCACCACGAGCGGCTGCTCGATCGTCGACCGGCTGTTCTTGGCCAATTTCGACGGTCCGTACGTCCACAAGGCTGACCACATCAACGGCCACGTCCACGAGGGCGAGACCGTCTATGAGGGTGGCTACCAGGAGGGGGCCGTCTCCGAAGGCTATCCCGAGGGGATGTATGACCAGGGCGCCTGCCGCGACGGCAACTGCCGCGGCGGCCAGTGCCAGGACGGCTCCTGCGGCCCGGCCGGCAACTGCCGCAACGGGATCTGCCACGGCACGAAGTGCAACGAAGGGGTCTGCCCCGGTGGCGTCTGCCAGAGTCGTTGCCAGGGAGGCCAATGTGGCAAGTGTGGCCACTGCCGCCATCTCGGTCGCTACGGCGGCCTAGCCCGCCACCACCTCTCCGAAGCGGAGAAGGCGTCGCTTGCCGAATCGGACTACGGCGCCACAGGCCCTGCCGGCCCGCCGACGGGAGCCGTCGCCTATCCCTACTACACAACTCGCGGCCCGCGCGACTTCCTCGCCCGTTGCCCTCCGACGGTCGGCCCTTGAGTTGCCGGCCCGGCCCGGCGTGAGCGACGCCAGCCACTGAAACCAACCCCGCACGCCCGCGATTTCCGCGGGCGTGTGGCATTTGTGGCCGGCCGGCTTGGTGGCTTTGTGTTCGTGGCTTTGTGATGGCCCGCCCGCTCATTACGATGGTCGTCGAAACGAGTGTTGCCCGCTGAGATCCCAGGAGTTCTTCGAGCATGGCCCTTCCCGACCAAAAGTCGTCTGCCGCTTCCCACGGCGGGGGCATGTCTGCCTCAGGCAAGCTGACGACCACCGGCTGGCTCGTCTGTGCGATCGCGGCGATTGGCTTCGCGTTCGACATCTACGAGCTCCTCATGCTCCCGCTGATCATCAAGCCGGCGCTCGCCGCGCTCGGTGGGATGAGCCCTGAAGGGGTGCCGAACCTCGTCCCCGGATCGCCCGCCTACGCCAACTGGGCGCGGACGCTGTTCTTCGTCCCGGCGATCGCCGGCGGCATCTTCGGCCTTCTTGGTGGCTATCTCACCGACCTCCTCGGCCGTCGCTTCGTCCTCACCTTCAGCATTCTTCTTTATGCCTTCTCGGCCCTCGCGGCGGGGTTTGCCACGAGCCTGCCGATGCTCCTCGTCTGCCGCTGCCTCGTGTTCATCGGCGTGTGTGTCGAGTTTGTCGCCGCGGTGGCCTGGCTGGCGGAGCTGTTCCCCGATCATGTCCAGCGCGAGAAGGCTCTTGGGTGGACGCAGGCGTTCTCGTCGTTCGGCGGCTTGCTCGTCGGCGTGGCCAACGTCCTCGCCGCCCAATACGCCGGCGTGCTGCCGGCGATCCACGGCGGCCACGAAGCCTGGCGGTATACGCTCATCTCCGGTGTCATCCCGGCCCTGCCGCTGATCCTCATCCGGCCGTTCCTCCCCGAGAGCCCGGTGTGGGCGCAGAAGAAGGCCGCCGGCACGCTCCGCCGGCCGAGCATCCGGGAGCTCTTCAGCCCTCAGCTTGTCCGGGCGACCGTGATGACGACGCTCGTTTTCGCCGCCAGCTACGGCATCGCCTTCGGCGCCATCCAGCAGCTCCCGCAGATCCTCGGCGGCCCCAAGGGACACGCCGCGATCATCGCCGAGGCGAAGGAAGCCCAAGACAATGCCACTGCCGCCGCTGAAAAAGCCGGCAAGCCGATCCCGCCGCCGCGTCTCAAGGCGATCGGCGCCAACGCCACCGACGAGGCGGTTGCCAAAGTCACGATCTTCCAGGAGGTGGGAGGGCTCGTTGGCCGCGTGATCCTCGCTTTCCTCGCGCTGCGGATCGCCAGCCGCCGCACGCTCCTGCGGATCTTCCAGATCCCCGCGCTGTTGTTCGTGCCGCTCCTCTTCTGGTGGATCTCGACGAAGCTCGGCGATGCGGGCTCGATCTCCGCGATCAAGGCGGGCGTGTTCCTTGCCGGCCTCCTCACGGTCGCCCAGTTCAGCTTCTGGGGCAACTACATCCCGCTCGTCTTCCCGACCCATCTCCGCGGCACCGGCGAGAGCTTCGCGGCCAACATCGGCGGCCGGATCCTCGGCACGCTCGCGGCCTTCCTCACGCTCACCTTCTCCGCCGCCACCCCTCCCGACCCGGTCAAGATCGCGGTGGTGGGGGCAACGGTGGCAGGAATCTACGCGCTGCTCGGCACGATCCTCACCCAGTGGCTCCCCGAGCCCGACACGTCGGTCGAGCACTGACCAGCTTCGCGGACACTCGCTCTCCCTCAACGCGCTCCGCCGCGAGCGCTCTGCAGCGAGGGGTCGCCCGTGCTCCGAGAGCCGGCGTAGGATGCGAGCGCAGCCATGGATGGCGAAGCGAAGCAGGCTCCGAGCGAACGGAGGCCACGATGGCCGGAGTGAGCGTCCGGCGACGGGGCACGGGCGACCCCGAAGCCACGCGCGACTCTGCCAGCGATGAAGCCGCCAGCGCCAAGCACCGCCAGCGTCAGGCCGAGCGGGGCGCGCGCGGGGTGTCGTCGGGGAGCGTCCGGCAGGTGAGGATCACATACAGCCCCACCGACACTCCGGCGAGGACGACATACTGCATCCACCAGGTGAGGTTGCTGTAGATGAGGGTGCAGGCCACCACCGCCGTCACCAGGAAAAGCGCCCGGTATTTCATGCGCCGGCGCACCCCGCGGTACTGCTGCCAGTCGTCGAGCATCGGGCCGAACCAGGCCGAGCGGTGGAGCCAGGCGTGCATCCGGGGGGAGCCGCGGTAGAAGCAGAAGCTCGCCAGGATCACGAACGGCGTGCAGGGGAGGACCGGCAGGATCGCGCCGGCAAAGGCAAAAACGAGGCTTGCCCAGCCTCCGGCCACCCAGAGAAAACCGCTGACCGGGTGAGTTGTCGGGCGGAGGTCCATGACGATTCGCGGGGCGGATAGTGGGGGCCGACCAGCAGGATTCTACCACGCGCCGGTTTGGCGTATGATCGGCTTTTTCTGCGTTGGTTCCACCCCGCTTCCGCCCGCCTTTCCCTTCCCCGGAGATCCCTCCATGCCGCTGGTTCCGATGCGCATCCTCCTCGACCACGCCGCCGAGCACGGTTACGGTCTGGCCGCTTTCAACGTCAACGACATGGAGCAGATCCAGGCGATCATGGAGGCGGCGAAGGAGACCGATTCCCCGGTCATCGTCCAGGCCTCGCGAGGCGCCCGCAGCTACAGCCAGGACAACTACCTCCGCCACCTCATGCTCGCGGCTGCCGAACTCTACCCCCACATCCCGGTGGCGATGCACCAGGATCATGGCAACTCGCCGGCGACGTGCGTCAGCGCGATCGACAACGGGTTCACGAGCGTGATGATGGACGGCTCGCTGAAAGAGGACGGCAAGACGCCGGCCGACTTCGCCTACAACTCGAAGGTCACCGCCGAGGTGGTGAAGCTCGCCCATGCCCGCGGCGTGTCGGTCGAAGGGGAACTGGGCTGTCTGGGGTCGCTCGAGAGCGGCCACGGTGAGGCCGAGGACGGCCACGGGGCCGAGGGGGCGCTGTCGCACGATCAGCTCCTCACCGATCCCGACGAGGCGGAGCGGTTCGTGGCGGCGACCGGCGTCGACGCGCTGGCGGTGGCGATTGGCACGAGCCACGGGGCCTACAAGTTCACCCGCAAGCCCGACGGCGATGTCCTCGCCATGGGGCAGATCGAGCGGATCCACAAGAAGCTTCCCAACTGCCACCTCGTCATGCACGGATCGTCGGCGGTGCCGCAGGATCTCCAGGACATCATCAACGAATTCGGCGGCAAGATGCCGCAGACGTGGGGTGTGCCGGTCGAGGAGATCCAGCGCGGCATCAAGCATGGCGTGCGGAAGATCAACATCGACACCGACTGCCGGATGGCGATCACCGGCGCGGTTCGCAAGGTGCTCTGGCAGCACCCGGAGAAGTTCGACCCGCGCGACTACCTCAAGCCGGCCCGCGACGCCATGAAGAAGGTGTGCGCGGAGCGGATGGTGCAGTTCGGCCAGGCGGGCAACGCCCGCAAGGTGCCGGTCGTCTCCATCGAAGAGATGGCGAAGCGTTACGCCAAGGCCTGATCGGCCATGGTTGCCGCCATCACCCTGAAGTCCCCATCCCGGTCGGCCGGCGGTCTTTCCGCCGGCCGACCGGCTTTTTCCGGGGTGCTCGGGCCCGCATCAGCCGGCAAAAACCGCGTTGCGGGGCTTGCGCACGTGGCCTATCCTCTCGCCCCCCTCGGGCGCCAGTGATCCCGGACTCTGTCCGGACGGCGTTGCCGTCGGTCCGCGCGCAGGACGTTCGCCATGTCCTTCCGAGACTCGCTCCGCCTCTTCGAACGTGCTCCCTCCCTCCGGCCCGAGGTCGGTGGTGGCGCGCCTGTCCGTCCGTTGTCGGTGGCCGGAGAGGGCTCTGGTGTGGAAGGACAGGCGGATTGCGGCAGCGTCGAATCTTCGCTCGTCGATGAGCAGGAGGTGATCGATCGGGGGCGGGAAATCCTCCACGCCGAGGCCCGGGCGATCGTCGAGGCGGCCGAACGGCTCGACGGCGCGTTTGTGCGTGCTGTTCATCGGCTCGAAGCCTGCAGCGGGAATGTGGTCGTCACTGGCGTCGGCAAGGCGGGGATCGTCGCCCGGAAGATCTCGGCCACCCTCGCGTCGACTGGCACGCCGAGCCACTTCCTCCATCCGACCGAGGCGATGCACGGCGATCTCGGGGTGCTCCGCAGCGACGACCTTCTCCTGGCACTGTCGCAGTCGGGCGAGACCGAAGAGATCACCCGGCTCCTGCCCCATGTCCGCGCCCGCGGGATCCCCATCGTCGCGATCACCGGACGGGCCGAGAGCACGCTTGGCCGGGCCGCCGAGGTGGTCGTCACCTCCGGCCCGGTGCGCGAGGCGTGCGAGCTGGGGCTTGCGCCGAGCACGAGCACGTCGGTGCTCCTCGCCCTCGGCGACAGCCTGGCGCTGGTCACGAGTGCCCTGCGGGCGTTCACGGCGGAAGACTTCCATGCCCGTCATCCGGGCGGGAGCCTGGGGCGGCAGCTGATGCATGTCGAGGATGTCATGCGTGCCTTGCCGCTGTGCCGGACGAGCCTACCGGAGGAGAGCGTGCGGAGCGTCTTCAGCCGGGCGCTGCCGGCGCGGCGAACGGGAGCGGTGATGATCCTCGACCATGGCGGCACGCTTGCCGGCATCTTCACCGACAGCGATCTCGCCCGACTGTTCGAACGGCGTAACGACACCGCCATCGACGGGCCGATCGGCGCGGTGATGACCGCGCGGCCGACGACGATTCGTGTCGGCACCCGCCTCCGTGATGCGGTGGAACTGCTCGAAGCGAGGCGGCTGAGCGAGCTGCCGGTGATCGACGCCGCTGGACACCCGGTCGGCCTCCTCGACGTCGTCGATCTCGTCGGCATGGTGCCGGCCGAGCTCCTCGATTCTCCCCTTCAGCGTGTTGCCTGACCCTTTCCAAACGCACCCCGCCGTGGCCATCCCGTGTCGACATTTCCGTCATCCCGAGCCGAGATCGAGCCCCGTCTGGCACGGGTGCGCTTGCTGCTGCTCGATGTTGACGGCGTGCTCACCGACGGGAGCGTCACCTGGTCGAGCGAGGGGCACGAGCTGAAAACCTTCCATGTCCGCGACGGCCTGGGCCTGCGCCTCTGGCAGCAGGCGGGGAACATGGTGGCGATCATCACCGGCCGGGCGAGCCGGGCGCTCACCTTGCGGACCGACGAACTCGGCATTGGCATCGTCAGGCAGGGGGTGGGTGACAAGGTCGCCGCTGCTGCCGAGGTGGTGGCGACGTGTGGGGTGTCGTGGGAGGAGACGGCCTTCGTCGGCGACGATCTCCCCGATCTGCCGGTCATGAACCGGTGTGGCGTGGGCGTGGCGGTGGCCGATGCTTGTCCGGAGCTGAAGGCCGCCGCGATGTTGGTCACCGATCGGCCCGGTGGCCGGGGTGCTGTTCGTGAGGTTGTCGAGCGCCTCCTCCGTGCCCGCGGCGGGTGGGAGGCGGCGGTGGCCCGGTATGGCGGCGGGGTCGCCTGAGACAGGCGCAGGGTGGCTCACGCATGGAACATCGCCTCGGACGCACCCTGCGGGTGTTTCTCATCGTGCTCGCGACAGCGGGGCTTTACCGGCTCGTCGTCGTGCCGCTGGTGGAGCCGCGCGTCCGTGCTGCTGCGGCAAGCCAGGAGCTCTCCCCGGCCGCGGTCGCCGCGGCGAAGGCCCGGGCCGATGGCCGGCTCGCGCAGGTGTCGAAGCTCTTCGCCGCCGGCTCGTGGGAGCTCGACGGGCCGAACATGCTCGAGAGCCGGCAAATGCGCCTCCTCTTCAAGGACTATCGGCGGATGAGCAAGGATCCGGACGATCCGCGCGTGCAACTCATCCCCTGCACGCTCATCCTCCTTCCCGACACCAGTGGCGAGGCAGGGGCCCCGGCCGGGCGGACGGTCGTCCTCCGCGCCCCCCAGGGGGCCGTGCTCGAGTTCGACGAGCCGTTCGACTTGAGCAAGCAGGAGCGGCCGTCGCGGCTCGTCGGCGGCAGCCTCCGCGGGCAGGTGACGATCCGTGGTACGGCGACGGCCCCGGAGGCCGACGACGAGGTGGAGATTGTGACCCGCGATGTCGAGCTCAAGGAGATGGAGATCAACACCGCCGAGGCGGTGCAATTCCGCTACGGACGCTCCTCCGGGAGCGGACGGGCGATGGAGATTCGCCTCCTCCCCGGAGCGAAGGGGAGCGAGCAGGGGCCGAGCATCGGCGGGATCGACACGATCCGCCTCGACCGCGACGTGAAGCTCAAGCTCGAAGGGCTTGCCGGGGGATTGATCCCGGGGCCTCCCGTCTCCGGGGCGGTGGGGCCTGATGACGCGATGGCCGCGGCAGCCCCGCCTGCCGAGGGCGCCGAGGAGCCGGCGCCGGTGCTTGTCAGCTGCCGGGGGAGCCTGTGCATGAACGTGTCGGCGAATGTGATCTCGCTCGAGGATCATGTCGACGTTGTCCGCACGCTCCCGGGCGGCGCCCACGATCAGCTGGCCTGCGATCTCCTTGCGGTCGTCCTCGGTCGTGACGAGAAAGCGGGGACGATGACCGCCGGGCTGAAGCCGGTCGAGATCCAAGCCAAGGGGACGCCCGTCGTGGCCCGGAGCACGGGGGCCGGCCTCGAAGCGCGGGCGATGCGCCTCGGCTACGAGATCGCCACGCGGCGGATCGTCCTCGATGGCGAGGAGCCGGTGTCGCTCGTCCTCCAGGAGACGGAGATGGAGGCCCGGTCGATCGACTACACCCCCGGCCCTCCGGGCGACCCAGGGACGCTCATGGCCGTCGGCCCGGGGTGGCTGCGGGCGCGGTCGGCCGACACGCCCCCGCTCTCCGCCCGCTGGCAGAAGTGGCTCCGCCTCCGCCCCGACGGCGCGGAGCATGTCGCGTCGCTGGCCGGAGAGGCTGATGTTCAGGTGGAGACGCAGGGGCGGCTCAAGGCAGGGGAGATCCACCTCTGGCTGGCGCTGACGCCTGGCGCTCCGCCAACCGCCGCTCCGTCGCGCCTGCCGGCGGGCATGGCCGGGGTGAAGCCCTCCCGGATGCTCGCGCGCTCGATGGTCGAGATCGACGTCCAGCAGCTCACGGCCCGCACCGACAAGCTCGAGATGTGGTTCAAGCACGAAGCGCCTCCCCCCGTCGCGGCGGTGCCGGTGGTGCCCGTCGCCCAGGCGGCGGCTCCGCAGCCGGCGGTCGCCGCGACGCCGGCTCCCGCTGTCGCTCCGGCTCCCGCCCAGCCAGCGGCGGCTGAGTCACCGACCGGCAGGCTCATCGTCACCGGTGGGCTCGTCCGTGGATTGGTCACCTTCGCCTCCCAGGGGCCGCAGCTCGACGAGCTCTCGCTCGAGGGGCAGGTGCACCTCATCGAGGAGCCTGAGGCCGCCCGCGTCCCTGGCCAGCCGGCGCCTGAGGTGATCGAGCTCCGTGGCGACCAACTTCAGATCTCGCGGGCCAATCGCTTCGATGCCCGTGCGGTCGTCTCGGGCCGGCCGGCGCAGGTCGCCGGGAGGGGAATCGATCTCCAGGGGCCGTTGGTAGAGTTTGATCGGGGGCGCAATCGGCTCTCGGTCGACGGCGCGGGGAAGCTCGGCCTCCCAATTGCCGGCGGGCTCCCCGGGCTCGAGTCGCTTGCCGTCGCATCCCCGGTGGGCCAGCCGGCCGCGCAGCCGGTGGTCCCCGTGCCGGCGGCCGTTGCCGGCCGGCTCGACATCGGCTGGCAGGGGCGGATGGACTTCGACGGCCTCACCGCCCGGTTCGTCGATCGGGTGGTGACGACCAGCGGCGACACGGCGCTGCGGGCCGGATCGCTCGACGTCATCTTCACCAAGCAGATCGACTTCTCGGCGAGCACCTCCGATCGCACCGCCCGCAACACCGACATCGCCCGGATCGCCTGTGGCAACGGGGTGCGGATCGAGAGCGAGTCGGTCGCGGCCGATGGTGGCAAGTCGGTCGAGAAGCTCTTTCTCCGCGATCTCCTCGTCGATCGGGGCTCCGGCGAGGTGACCGGCAGCGGTCCGGGGCGGCTGGCGAGCACGCGCTTCGGCGCTGCGCCAGGCATCGCCCTGCCGGGAGCCGGAGGGCTGCCGGGGTCGGCCGGTGCAGCCCAGCCGACGCCGGCCCCGCGCCCCGATGAACTGAGCTATCTCGGCGTCGACTTCCAGCGCGGCATTCGCGGCAACATCAACCGACGGCAGATGGAGTTTCATCAGCGCGTCGAGGCGATCTGGGGGCCGGTCGGCGGCTGGAACGACACCCTCGACGCCCACGCCGCCGGTGGCCTCCCTCCCCGCGCCGTGGCGATCACCAGTGACGTCCTCTCGGTCGGCCAGGCCGCCCCGCTCCCCGGCCTGCGCCGCGGCACGCTCGAGCTCGGCGCCGCCGGCAACGTCATGGTCGAGGGGGAGGCGTTCACGGCGCGGAGCTCCCGGCTCTCCTACAGCGAGGCGAAGGATCTCCTCGTCTTCGAAGGGGACGGCCGCAGCGATGCGCAGCTCTTCCGCCAGGAGCGCATTGGCGCTCCGACGTCGAGCGCCTCGGCTGGCAAGATCCTCTACTGGCGCGGCCTCAACCAAGTGGAGGTCAACGACGCCCGGTTCATCGATCTCGAGCAGCTCGGCGGCACAGGGGGAGCCCCGCGGCTCCCCGGCTTCGGTGGGGCGAAGCCGTAACTGGCTGACTCCTCCGGCGACCGATCCTTCCGCCGACCGTTGGCCCCGTCCCCATTCGGGCTGGTAGCCTTTCGGTGGTGCAGCGTGTGGCGACCGTCACGCCTCCGTCGTTGTCTGAGGGGGAGAAGATGCAGGGAATGTCACGAAGAAGAGCGATCGCCGTCTCGGCCGGGGCGACGCTCGCGGTGACGACGGGCGTCGGCCGTGCCCAGGCCGCGGTGCCGGCCGGCGCGATTCGCATCGAGGGAGTCCGGACGGCGTTTCAGGAACACCGCTACCGCACGCCGTACAAGTTCGGCGGCGTGCCGGTCGACCGGGCGACGATCCTCGACGTCGAGATCGATGCCGTCGGCGCCGACGGACGGCGTGTCACCGGTTTCGCGTCGATGCCGCTGGGCAACGTCTGGTCGTTCCCCACGCGCACGCTCCCCTACGATGTCACGCTCGGCGCCATGAAGGGGCTCGCTGGCCGGATCGAGAAGATCGTGGCCGGCTGCACCGAAGCGGCGCATCCGCTGGAACTGGCACGGATCCTCGAGCCCGAGTTCGCGAAGGCCGCGGCGGAAGAATCGGCCGCGCGGAGCCTGGCCGAGCCGATTCCTCCGCTTGCCGTGCTCGTCACGGCGAGTGCCTTCGATGCCGCGCTCCACGACGCCGGCGGCAAGGCGCTTGGCCGCAGTGCCTTCCTCACGCTCACTCCCGATCTCATCGGCCACGATCTCTCCCGCTATTTGGGCGATGACTTCAGGAACGAGAATCTCCAGGACTCGATCCGCCCCGCCCCCGCGCCGCGCGTGCCGCTGTTTCATTCCGTCGGTGGATCGGATCCGGTTCGCGCGTCGGAGATCAAGGAAAAGCTCGATGACGGTGTCCCTCAGGCGCTCGCCGACTGGATCCGGTTCAACGACCTGATCCGCATCAAGATCAAGCTCCAGGGAGAGGATCTCGGGTGGGACATTGAGCGGACGCTCGCCATCGACGGCGAGGCCCGGGCGACGAAGCCCGACACGGATTGGAAATACTGCGCCGACTTCAACGAGCGCTGTCCGAACGTCGAGTATGTTCTCGAATACCTGCGGAAGGTCGAGGAGAAGTCCCCCGCCTGCTTCGCCGCGATCGAGTATGTCGAGCAGCCGACGTCGCGGAATCTCCGCGCCCTGCCACGCGTCGATATGCACGCCGCCAACAAGCTCCGGCCGATCGTCGTCGACGAGGGGCTCGTCGACTTGGAGAGCCTCCTCGAGGCCCGTGCGCTCGGCTACACGGGCCTTGCCCTCAAGGCCTGCAAGGGGCAATCCCACTCGGTGCTCTTCGCCGCGGCGGCGCGGAAGTACGGGATGTTTCTCACCGTTCAGGATCTCACCTGCCCCGGCGCGGCGCTCGTCCACTCCGCGGGGATCGCCGCCTGGGTGCCGGGCACGGCGGGGCTCGAAGCGAATGCCCGGCAATACATGCCGGAGGCCAACAAGCCGTGGGAAGAAAAGCTCCCGGGGCTCTTCAAGATCACCGACGGCTGTCTCCACACCGACTGCCTCGCCGGCAGGCCTGGCCTCGGGGCGGTGTGAGGGTGAAGCCGGGCTCGGCGACGAGCGATCGGGAACTCCCCAAAGAGATTTGATCGGCAGTCATCATCGCCTGCAGCCGACGCAGACCTCGTCGCCGGGCTCGTATCGCCAGCGGACAACGCTTTCCCAGGCCTGCCTTACGCATTGCAGCACGTCCGCTGCCCCGGGAAGTCCATCGCGAACCGATTCCTTGACGGAAATGAAAGCTTTTTCTACGGTGGACCGCAAGAGGGGGCATGTGCCTTCTCCTGAGGGGTCTTCCGAGGAGAAGTCCATTGAACCGGCGAAGCACCAAAAAACCTCCCCGCGCTTCTTCACTGCGCACGGTGATTGAGACCCTCGAAACCCGGGCGATGCTCGCTAGCGTTGGGCCCGAATCGTGGAGCGTGCCAGGCCTTGCGCCCGCCCCCCTCGGCACCGGGGCACTTTTTTCCAGCGGAGTCATTCTGACTTGTTCAAGCCCCGCGCCGGGCCCATCAGGCACCGCCTCACCTCCTGCGCCAGCCGCACGCACTGGCGGCACGACGTCGGGTGGCGATCTGTGGGATTCCTACAGCGCTGGATTTGGGGCTGGAGGCTCAACGTCCGGTTCCACCGGTGGGGTGAGTACGAACGGCCCAGCGCTGTCGTCGCAATACAACGGCGCATCGGGCGCTGGCGGACAGGGCAATGGCACCGGTGGCACCCTGTCGAACGCCGATCTCTGGCGTATGTACTGGTCAGGTGCAGGGGCTGGTTCCTCGTCGTCCCACTCT
>Ga0209188_1001327_pt1 | contig 20296 bp, 14 predicted proteins | sample C_130625_EF_Meta_FD_187307 | JGI IMG/M metagenome (GOLD analysis project Ga0209188, IMG submission 187307) | Freshwater microbial communities from Lake Croche, Canada to study carbon cycling - C_130625_EF_MetaG (SPAdes) (version 2) | ecosystem: Environmental > Aquatic > Freshwater > Lake... | reverse complement strand
CGTATCAAGAACGTCGATCATCCCACAACGCGTCGCCTGGGGCTCGGGGAGCCCAGCATATTTTGCCGTTGAAGCAGCCGGCGCAAGAATCGGGAAGTGGGGAACATTGAAGGCGACCTGGAGATAGAAGGGGCGGTCGGCATCGCACCGCTGGATGATCCTCACCGCCTCGTCGGTCATGAGGATGGCGGCGTAACCCTGCTCCTCGACGGGCGTCTCATCCCGCTGCCAATCGAGGTCTCCGCGCCGGTCGAGATGCGTGAAGGAGTCGATCTCGGGGCCGAGAAAGCCGTAGAAATGGTCGAAGCCGCTCGCCAGCGGCGGGCTCGAGGTTCCGAGGTGCCATTTGCCGACGAGGTTCGTGGCATAGCCGGCGGCGGAGAGGGTGCGGGGGAGCGTGGGCAGACCGGCGGGAAGTCCCGGATCACGGCGCCCCAGAGGTCTGTCTATGCCGAAGCGCCGCGGCAAGCAGCCGGTGAGAAGGGCGGCGCGGGTCGGGCTGCAGACGGGATGCGCGTAGCAGCGTTGCAGTTCGACTCCCTCGGCGGCGAGCCTGTCGATCGCCGGAGTCCGCGCCGGTCCGCCGTGCCGCTCGAGATCCCCCCAGCCGAGATCATCGGCAAGGAGCACGACGATGTTCGGCGGCCGGGCTTGCACCACAGCCGACCCCGGCACAGCCAGCACCAAGCCGGCGAGCCAGGGAACGATAAGCCAATGGATGCCATGCATGAACATCGGCCTCGGAGCGGTCAACACAAGGAATCCATGAACCGACGGCGTGGGGCATTTCCACCGTCGGTCCCTCCGCGGCGCGATGACCGCGCCGCGGAGAAGACCGACGAGGATTCACCCAGGATTCACCCAGGATTCATTCCGGGCGGCGCGGACGCTCAAGCCGCGGGGCACCGTCGCCCTCAGGCCCGCCGCCCGGCCCACCCGGCGGCCCACCCGGCGGCCCACCGGCACCGGCACCGCCCGGACCGCGGCGGCCACCGCGATCTCCTGGACCTCCCTGAGGACCGCCTCCTGGCGGGCCACCAGCTCCGGGCCCACCGGGTCCACCGGGCCCGCCACGCTGTCTTCCCATCTCCTCGGCAAACTTCATCAATTCATTGCGGTCGAGCTTGCCGTCGCGGTCGGTGTCGAACGACAAGGCGTGCTCCACAAACCGCTCCGGGCTCGGCGGCCCCATCCCTGCGCCCCGTCCCCCGCCAGGCCCACCCTCCGGCGGTCCTCCAGCAGGCGGTCCACCCGGGCCACGTTCCCGACCCGGGCCTCCAGGCGGGCCTCCAGGACCACGCTCGCCCGGCGGGCCGCCGCGGGGCGGGCCCTCTCGTCCTTCACCTCTTCCTTCACCTCTTTCTTCACCGTGGCGGGGCCCAAACCCTCCCGGGGGGCCTTCGCCCGGAGGCCCATGGTCCCCGGGGGGATGCGGCGGGCGAAACTCCTCCTCGTCGATGACACCGTCGCCGTTGCCATCGAGGCTGAGGAGAGCGGTCGCGGCGTTCTTGATTTCTTCCGCATCGAGCCGGTGATCGTGGTCGCGATCGAGGGCCTCGCGGAGCGGGTCAAACGGCGGCGGACCGGGGGGGCCTCCGCCTGATTCGGGAGGTGGGCCACCCCCGGGGCCACGCGGCGGCTGGGCGATCGCCAGCGCGCCGAGGCCGATCACGGCGACCGCCGCGGCGATCCCGCTCCAGGTTCGTGTTCCGAGTTTCATCGCATCACCCTTCTTTCTGGATTGGTCTCAGAGCCTTTTCGACCGTTGTCCAACGGCCACCGATCATTCCGTCGATCCGATTGCATACAAGAACTTCCCTGAGCGGAGATAGATCCGGCCCTCAACGAGGGCCGGAGTGCCGCTCGAATCGCTGTCGTCCCCCTCGAAGACGTTGTGGGCCAGCACCTCGTACCGCGGCTTGGCGGGAAGGACGATCGTCCCGTCGTGACGACTGACGACATACACGTTTTCACCCGCGACCACCGGCGAGGCATAGACCGGCCTCCCTCCCGACGTGATCTCGCGGACGCGCTCCTTGTAGATCTCCTTGCCGGTCTTGGCGTCGGAGCAGAAGGCCAGCCCCTTGTCGTCGATCCAGTAGAGGTGCCCGTCATGGAGCACCGGCGTGGCGACATAAGAGCTCGTGCGGCTCGTCCAGAGGACGTGCGTCTTCGAGACATCCCCCCGGCCGCCGGCCCGGACGGCAAGCGACCCGGAAGAACGGAAGCCGCCGAAAACGTAGACCGTCTCGCCATCGACAATCACGCTCGGGCTGACATTCCCCGTCAGCCCCATCTCGGCGTGCCAGCGCAGTTTTCCCGACCTGGGATCCAACCCCCACACCTCGCCGGGCACGGCGACGACGATCTCCTCGGAGCCATCGGCGAGCGTGACGACGCCAGGAGTACCGTAGGCGAGCTCGAGGGCCGCGGCCTCGGCCTTCCAGACTTCCTTCCCGGTCCGCTTGTCGAGCGCCCGGATCGACTGGCTCTCCTCGGAAGCGTTGCAGATCAGATGCTCGCCATGAAGGATCAGGCTGGCCCCCGATCCCCAGCGGCGATTGCTCGACTCGGTGCCGACGCCCGTCCGCCAGATCTCCTTCCCCTCCATGTCGAAGGCGACAATCCCCGCTTTGCCGAGGAACGCCCACACCATCTCGCCATCGGTAACCGGCGTATTGCTCGCGTAGCCATGCTCGGTGAGATAGCCCGCATAGGGATCATCGGGGCCGGGCGCGGCGATGTCGCGCTGCCAGGCCACGTTGCCGTCCTTCCGATCGATCTTCACCAGATGCCTGGTCGGCCCCTGCCCACCGCTCCCTTCCGACCAACAGGTGACGAAGATCGCGTCGCCATGGACGATCGGGCTCGACGATCCCCCTCCCGGCAGCGCCGTTTTCCAGAGGAGATTCTTGCTGTTGCCCCAATTCTGGGGCACCGAAGCCCCGGCTGCCCGCCCTCCCGGCCCGCGGAACTGCGGCCAATCCTCGGCGGTCGCTGACGCAGCGGCAACGAACAGGAGAACGGCGACGAGGCCCCCGGCGATCTGATCAAGGATGTTCATCGTGGCACCTTTCGTGCATCGCTCGCGGGGCGGTTATTCCACCACGCGGAGGACGTCGTTGCGTTTATAGACACGGTTGCGGCCGCCGCGGGCTGCTCCCTCAAACTCGAGATGGCAGTCGAGGAGGACGCCGAGTGTGGCGTCGGCGGGGATGTCGAGCGTGATCGTGACGAGGTTCCCTTCGCGACGGATTGCGGTCGCCTCATAGGGGCCGATCTGCACCCAAGACGGTGCTCCCTCGGGCATCGGCCCGGGCTGCCGACCGGCGCCGCGCGGCGAGATCCCCTCGCGCGGATCGAGTTCGATCGTCACCTGGCGCTTTCCGCCGGGCTCCACCGCGCCGGGACGGACCTCGACGATGGCCGGATCGGCGACAGATTCCCCCTCGGCGTTGTTTTCGATTCCACCGCTTCCGGCCCGACGGAGAGCGCGGTTGTTGCTCGGTTCGACGACGCCACGGTAGCCGCCGAGAATGTAGGGAAAGCGCCCCGGCGTGGCGTGGTAGTGGTAGCCCCGGTTGGGATCGGCGTGGCCGTTGCAGGCGTCGAGCGCGAGGCCGGAGGAGGCGAGCTTGTCGCTGTCGCGGGCCATGACGCCGTCAGCTTCGTAGGGGCCGTGGATCGGAAACCCGTCCCACGCGAAGCCGATGATCGGCGAATGCTGCTTGCCGTCATCCTTGAAGGGGCTTTTCACGCAGACAGGATACTTGTGGTAGTGGTAGACGCCGGTTTGCTGGGGGTGGCCGCAGCAGGCGTCGAGCCAGACCTCCGAATAGCCCTCGACCGCGTTCATCCCTCCCTGCTCGAAGGGATTGAAGAACACGACTCCGTTGAGCGCCGTGCCCACCGGCCCCATCGGCAGCCGCGTGATCGTGTCGGATTTTCGCGGCTCGAGTGGCAGCCGGAAGGTGAAGTCCTGCACTGCAATCGAGTTTGGATTGCCGCTGTTGGGGAAGATCGCGGTGGGATGGTTGGGATATCCCTGGCTGTTGATGACGAGAAACCCGGCGGGGTGAAGCTCGCTCCCCGGCTCGCGCGAGATCCGCACCTCGTCGATTCCATCGCCGTTGGAATCACGACTGTGATAGGCGAAGAGGTCGATGAACTGCACCTCGTCGCCGACGATGTCGCGATAAAGATACCGCGGAGTGTCGAGCGGCTTGCCCGACTCGTCCTGCGTGCGGATGAACCACCGCCCGCCGACCGGCTCGACGCCGGCGGGGAGATCCTGGGAGCGGGCGACCGCGGGAAAGAGCAGGACGAAGAGAACGGCGAGTCGAACGAGCACAGAACCGGATCGCTTTCGACCACACCCGGCACTGGGAACCAGGGAGCACATTCGCATGGGAGACCGCCGTGGTGCGGAGTGAACGCGAAACCTGTCGCGACCGGCCTTAAACGGCAGGGAAAGAAAAAGGTTTTCCCGCCGCCCAAGGATCCCTGGTGTCTGGTTGACGATCCCGCGACAACGACCTTTCATCGCGATGCGGCGACCTTGTCCACGATTCGACATGTGCAGGTTCTTCTGGACGCGACGTTGCGACTGCCGTGCCGATCACGGGTGAATCGGTGCCGATCGTAATGTCCCGAGCATGTGACCCTGCCCCACGGCTTGCAAGCAACCGGACGCAACAAAATGCCGAATCGGGAATGGCGCGCACGAATCGACACCGGCGCGCACGAATCGGCACACCAGCGCGCACGAACTGACACGGAGCGGGGACGAATCGGCGGCAGATCGAGGTAGCGGACAGGGGCCGGGGGTGAATCGGCCTCCCCCCAGATGCCCCCGTACGACCCCTCATTACCCTCGCGGCAGCGTCCCTCAACACCAGCAGCCTCGCACCAGCATCGACATTTCTGGCCCATGCGGCTGGGGCGGCTGCCACCCCATCACGCACCGTGATCGACGCCACGGACGACCTCCCGGCGGGTGAGGTGCTCCCCGGGTTCACACTGAAGCTCGCGACGATCTTCCGCGGCCAAAGCCGATGACGGGGGAACTGAAGAGGCTCGTTCCCGGCCACGTGCGTTCTGCCGCTCCTTCCCCATCGGTACCGGCTACTTCGCGACGGCGGGCGCCGGCTTGCCGGTCGGAGCGACAACCGGCTTCTTCTCGGCCGGCGTCTTCTCCTCCGGCTTTGCCGCGTCGGGGAGGACTTCGAGCGTGAGCGGATCGCGGAGCGGCAGGTGGGTCACCTCGCCGCCGAAGAAGTCGGCCATGCTCGCCCGCTTGCCGAGATCCCCCGTCGCGATCTCGTCCCAGTCGCCCACGACGAGGATCGCCAGCTTCGCCGGATCGAGGTGCTTCTTTGCCACGCGAAGCAGATCCTCCCGTGTCACGGCGCTCACCTTGTCGCGATAGCTCTGCCAGAACTGTGGATCCCGCTTCGTCCACTCGTCGTTGACGAACACCCGGAGCATCGCCGGCTTGCTCTCAAACTGCCGCGGAAAGGTCTCGATCGCCGCGAGCTTCGCCGTCTCGAGTTCCTCGTAGGTCACCGGCTCCGTCCGCACCCCCTCGATGAGGTCGAGAATGATTTTTGTCGCCAAAGCGACCGTCGCATTCTTGCTCTCGAAACGGGCCTGGAACTGCCCCGGATAGTCGACCTTCGGCGCCACCGCCGACGCCGCCGAATAGGCCAGCCCCTCGTTGCTTCGCACCTGCTGCATGATCCGGCTGGTGAACCCGGAGCCGCCGAGGATGTCGTTGAGGAGCAACAGCGGGATCGCGTCGGGATCGTCACGCTCGATCGACCGCATCCCCATCACCACCTTCCCCTGCGGAATGTCTTTGGGGACATGGTAGAGGCCAGGAGCGAGCACGGCCTTCGGCGCGACCGGATCGGGCACCGCCGGCCCCTTCTTCCAGCCGGCGAAGGCCTTCTCGAGCTTGGCGAGCATCTCACGCTCGTCGAAGTCGCCCGTGACCGACACGATCATGTTGCCCGGATGGAAGATTCGCGCGTGCACCTCGCGGAGACGGTCCGTCGTCAGGGCGGCGACACTCGCGGCCGTGGGCTCGCGCGACTCGAAGTGGTCGGCGCCCCACAGCAGCCGCTTCCACTCCCGGGAGAGGATCGACGAGGCGTCGTCGTTGCGCTGCTTGAGGGCCTCCATCACCCGGGCCTTTGAGGTCTCCAGTCGCCCCTCGTCGAACCCCGGCTTGCGCAACATGTCGACGAACAGCCCGAGGCTCTCGTCGAGATTGCTCGACAAACAGTTCAGCCCGGCCGTCGTGAAGGCATCGTTGCTCCCCACGCCCATCTCGGTAGCGAGGAAGTCGAGTTGCTCGTCAAACTCCGCCGGCTTCGCCGTCTCCGTTCCCCCCTCACGCACCATCCGCGCGGTCGTGGCGACGAGCCCGGGAACATCGGCCGGATCGAGCGAGGCGCCCCCCTTGAACGTGATCGAGATCTTGACGAGGGGAAACTCGTGGGACGGCGCCACGTAGACCACCGTGCCATCGGCAAGCGTCCGACGAAACTGCTTCGCCTCCGGAACCTGGAAATCGAGCGACTTGAACTCGATTTCCTCTGGCCGGGCCGGAAGCACCGGCGGCTCCTCGCCGCGCGCCGCGAGCCCCGGGGCCACGACAGCCAAGATCCCCAAGAGAGCACGAAAGAAGAGAGCACGAAAGCGGTGGAACGTCGTCACGGAAAACACCTGGGAAAGGAGGGATGAATCGGGGAAGGAAGCGAACCCGAGACTCGAAACCGCGTCACTCCCCCGCTTTGCGACGGAACGTAGCCACGCTGCGGTTGGTGGATGAGAAGTATTCGTTGGCGACCCGCTGGATGTCGGCAGCCGTGACAGCCTCGTACTTCCGCGGGCCGTCGTTGATCTCCTTCCAGTCGAGCGTCGCCTCGGCGACGGCCAGCTGGACGAGCAGCGACATGTTGCTCTCGAGACGCCGGTAATTGCCCGCCGCCACCCGGTTCTTCACCTTGCGGAGCTCGCGCTCGGGCACCTCTTCGGATTGAAGCTTTGCCAGTTCCTCGTACCAGGCTTCCTCGAGCGCCTCGGGCGTCGCCTCGCCGCGCGTCTCTGCCTCGAAGGCGAAGAGCCCGGCATACTTCCGCGTGTCGGATGTCGCCTGGGCGCCCGAGGCGATCGCCCGCTCCTCGACGAGCCCTTTGTAGAGCCGACCAGTGCGCTCGTTGAGGATCTCGGCGAGCATGTCGAGCGGATAGCTGTCGACGTGGCCGGCCGGGACCGTGTGGTAGCGGATCTCGACCGACGGCGGAAAATCTCCCTCGGCATTCATCCGCTGCTCGGCAAGCTGATCGACCTCGAGGGTCACAACCGGCGGCGGTGCCTTCTCTCCGGCCGAGATCCTGGAAAAATAGCGGGTGATGAAGGCCTTCGCCGCGGTCGCATCGAAGTCGCCGACGACCACGCCGACGAGATTGCCGGGGCGGTAATAGGTGTTCCAGTACTCCTGCGCCTGCTCCTCGGTGTAGCTGTTCAAATCGCTCGGCCAACCGATGACGGGCCAGGAATAGCCGCAGGAGGCCCAGAACATGCTGTCGAACTGCTCCTGGAAACGCCCTGTCGGCGTGCTGTCGGTGCGGAGCCGCCGCTCCTCGTGGACGACGTCGCGCTCCGAGTAAAACTCGCGGAACACGCTGTCGTGGAGCCGGTCGCTCTCCATCCAGGCCCACAGCTCGAGCTTGTTTGCGGGGACGGTGATGAAGTAGCAGGTGAGGTCGAAGCTCGTGAAGGCGTTCATGCCGCTCCCCCCAGCCTTCGTGTAGACCTGATCGAACTCGTCCTTGACGATCGTCGCCGTGGCAGCGCCGTCGTCACCGCGCCCCTGCTGGGCCTTGATGAGGCTGTCGAGGCGGGCGCGGAGGACGCGGAGAGCCTGGGTGTCGTTGGCGGGATCCCACGGATCGTCAATCTCGCCCTTCAGATAACGGTCGTACTGCTCCTTCCACACGAGCCGATTGAGATCCTCGCGCACCTGCCGCTGCTCGGCGCGGAACTCGGCATCGCGCTTCGCGTCACGGGTGCCGATCGTGTCGGTCCCCTTGAACATCATGTGTTCGAAGAAGTGGCTGATCCCGGTGATCCCCGGGCGCTCGTTGACGCTCCCCACCTTCGCCACCCACCCGGCACTGACGACGTTCGGCTGGTCAGAACGCGGCACGAGGAGGAACTGCATCCCGTTGGGGAGCGTGAACTCCTCCACCGCCACCTGCTGGGCGGCGGCCGGCCGGATGGCAACAAACAATCCCGTGACGAGAACCAAGAGGCACCCGAAGCGGGCCTGGCGCGGGGGCATCATGCGGGGATTCCGGAAGGAAAGGGGAAGGAAGGAGCGGGGCAGGGGAGCGGTGGCGGGCCAACGGCCGATTTTAGCAGGGTGTACCGCGAAGGGGGAACGTCAGCCGACGCGCCCGGAGAGCCACCACTGGAGGAGCGTGAGGAAGATCTCGAAGACGATCAGGCCGACGATCGCGTATTCCACGCGCAGCGCCCGCCGGTTCTGGAGCAGCTCGAGCGCTGTCTCCGCCGTCCGCGAGATCAGCGCGAGCTTGCCATGGAGGGCGGCAAACCGCTCGCGGATCTCGAACTCATCGCGGAGCCTGGCCCAGATCCGCTCGAGCTCGGGATGGTCCCAGAGGAGCTCCGGCGCATCGTCGACGCGGGCCCCCGCCACGACCCGATGCTCGGCGAGGAGGGCCGTTCCCAGGTGCTGGAGAAGCTCGTGGGCTGCCCGGCCGCCCCGCCCCCAATGATCGAGGTTCACGGCGAACGGCTCGATCCGCTCAAACTGCCGCTCGATGTTGCGCTCGTGGTGGGCCAGTGACACGCTCTTGGCCATGATGTCAGCCACCACCTGGAGCTTCTCGAGGGTGACATCGGCGAGGACAAGGACATTCCCCTCGAACGTCTCCCGCGCGCCGCCGACACGGATCTCGAGCCCCTCCGTCTCTCGATCGGCCGCCCCGAGCGGCTGACGGACATGAGGACCGATCTGCCGCAGATACTCCGCCACCCCGGCCGGGGAGACGCCAAAGAACACCACCGCCCCGTATCGGAAGAGGACTGCCACGCCGGTCGTCCCCCGCCCGTCGCCCAGGCCAGCGGCCGGCGAACCGGCTATTCCCAGCCCATCGAGCGCGCCGATCAGCTCGACGACCAAAGGCGCGCCGCCGGGCCTCTCCGCGGCGCCAAGCGCGCCGAGATCGATCCCGGTGCCGGCGAGCACCGCCTGCGCCCGGAAGGTGTGCGAGGGAGAGCTGGAGCCGGCTGGAGGCGGGTCTTCAGTCGCAGGGGGGGAATAGGACATCGGCAGACCGGAGGGAGTGTCCGGGGGCCCTGAGCCGCGCATGACGGCCACGGGGGAGCCTTCCCGGATCACCAGCCTACACCGGACCTACGATCGGATCGTGGAAACATTTCCTGCGACGGAGGCTGCAGCCATGCCATCAATCGACAGGCCCGACCCGGTGATCCTCGGGCATCTCCTTTCCGAGCACCGCGAGCTTTTCCAGCAACTCTCGGCCCTCCGCACAATGCTGGCCGCCGAATCCCCCCCCGGCTGCGAACGCCTCCAAGAGCTTGTCCGGGCAATCGCCACGCTCCGCGGCCATCTCGCCGACCACTTCCAACAGGAGGAGTCGGGGGGGTTCATCGAGGAGGCGGTCGCCCGCATGCCGAGGCTCGGCTCCGCAGCGACGGAAGTGCTCTCCCAGCACGGGGCGCTTCTGGCCGATCTCGACCGGATCGTCGACCGCTTTGCCGACGTCGGAGAAGCCCCCTGCGCCGAGGCGTGGCAAGAGATGCACGAGACCTTCGACGTCTTCATGCACAGCATGCAAGCCCACGAACGCGCCGAGAACGCCGTTGTCCAGCAGGGCTACAACGAGGATCTCGGCCTCGACGACTGACGCCCGGTTGCTCTCAGCCGAACACCACCGTCCGCCGGCCATGGAGGAAGACCCGTTCCTCGGCCACCAGCCGCACCGCTCGAGCGAGCACGAGCTTCTCGACATCGCGGCCCGCCTGGGCCATCCGCTGCGGCGTGTCGGCATGGCTCACCGGGATCACGTCCTGAGCGATGATCGGCCCGGCGTCAAGCTCGGCGGTGACGAAGTGCGCCGTTGCCCCGATGAGCTTCACGCCGCGCTCGTGGGCCTGCTTGTAGGGGCTCGCCCCGGCGAATGCCGGCAGGAATGAATGGTGGATGTTGACGATCCGGTCGGCATAGTGGCCGATCGCCCCCGCGGAGAGGACCCGCATGTAGCGGGCGAGGACGACGTATTCCGGGGAGTACTTTCGGATCTCCCCGAACAGCGCCGTCTCGTGATCCTCCCGCGAGATTCCCTCGTGGGGCACGTGATGGAAGGGGACGTCGAACCGCTCGACCAAGCTCCGCAGGCAATCGTGATTGGCCACCACCGCCTCGATCCGCACCGGGAGATCACCGCAGGAAGAGAGCAGCAAGAGCTCGCCGAGGCAGTGGGGCTCGCGTGTCGCACAGACGACGATCCGTCGCACGGCATCGCGGGTGACGCGAACGGTCGCCCCGGCAGGGAGCGCGGCGATGAGGAATCGCTCGAGATCGGCCGCCGCCACGGGGCCCGCGGCGGGAGTCACCTCGGCGCGGAAGAAAAACCACCCTTCGGCGGCGTCGACGTATTCGTGGTTGGTGTCAATGTTGAGGCGCAGCGCCTGAAGGACGCCGGTGATCCGATGGATCAGCCCCACCTCGTCCGGGCAATCGACGAGGACGATCTCGCGGCCCGGTCCGGGAGCGGTCAAGCGTCACCTCCCCACGGCCGCCGCGTGGAAGCTCCCTCGCCCCGCGCCACCGGAAAAGACTCGACCGCCGGCACCCATGCCAAGACGACGTCGTCCACCGAGATCTCCGTCTTCTTCGGGGCGATCTCGATCGATTCGAGAACGAGTCGATCGGGATTCGCTTGCAGGCGCACTTTTTCGAGTTCCTCACCCACCTCACCCTCGAGCGTGGCGAGCTTCTCCTCGAGGTCGGAAAGCGCCTCCTCGGCATGGACGACGTCGGCCTGGTGGCGCGTTGCCCGGCTCGCCGAGCGCATCGAGGTCGCGGCGCGCCCCACGGTGGTGGAGCTGGCCACTTTCCGCCCGAGGATCGCCGAGAGGACGGCGGTGCCGATCGAGACGTAGGTTTGCATCGACTTGTTCTTCGCCTCCGCCTTCTCCTTCTCCACCTTCTGCCGGGCCCGCCCGATCCGGTCGTTGAGCGACGCGAGCTTGGCGGCGCTCTTGTCGCTGATTCGGTCGATCTCCTTGTCGCGCCACTCGCGCACCTGCTGGGCAATCCGCACGCGAAACTCCCCTTCGGTCTCGTCGGGGCGCGACACCGCGTCGATCGCTGGCGCGGTGAAGACGGTCAGCTTCGCCGTCCGGGCGAGATGGTTCTTGAGCGCGGTGCCGAGGCTCGCGTAGGCCTTCGCCGCGGAGAGCGCTGCAGGAAGGCTCGCGAAGCCACCTCCCTGGGGCCCAGACTCCACCTCCGGCACTTCGGCAAATTGCCGTCCTCCCTCCCAGGCCGATTCCCCGAGTTGGTCGCCGGCCGGCGCCAGGCAGAACACCTCCCGATCACAATCGATCCGGGCTTTCGTGTGGGTGAACCGGACGCGGGCCCGGCCAAGGATCGCCGGCTTGTAGAGGAGCCCGCCGGCAGGAACCGGCCCGTCGGAAGCGAGGAACACCTCGCGGACACCGGGGGGAAGGAGCGGCCGCGGGCCAGCCCCCCCGGCGCCCCCGGCCCCGGTCGCAAACGGGTTGCGACGCGGCGTCACCGCCTCAGGCGCAGGCCCGGTCCCCTGGAGGCGTTTGATCTCCTCCCGCAGCAGCGGCCCGCGCAGATAAGACATCGTCCAGCGCGTCTGGAAGACGGTCTCGTCGTCGTCATGGACCGAATGGAGCAGGAACATCCGCTGCTCGAGGCCCGCGAGCAACCGGTCCACCCGTGCCCGGTCGAAGCCCGCACCCGAGGAACTGGCCGCCCCCTCGAGTCCATCGAGCACGCGGGCCTTGTCGCGCGCCGTCTGCAGCCGGCCGAGGAACCAGGTGCCGGCGTTGGAAAGAGCCTTGTAGTCAAGGTCGACCGGATTTTGCGTGGCGAGCACGATCCCCAACCCGAAGGCGCGAGCCTGCTTGAGGAGCGTCAGGAGAGGCGTCTTGCTGGGGGGATTGGCCGTCGGTGGGAGATAGCCGAACACCTCATCCATGAGGAACAGCGCCTTGAGGCTCGAAGTGCCGGCCTGGGAGCGCATCCACGACACCGCCTGACCGGCGAGGAGCGTGACAAACGCCATCCGCTGGGCGTCGTTGAGATGGGCGATAGAGATCACACTCACCCGCGGCTTGCCCGCCGGGGTCCAGAGGAGCCGGCCGACGTCGAGCGGCTCGCCGTGGAGCCAGGCGTCGAAGCCCGGTGCGGCGGCGACGGTGTTGAGCTTGCCGGCGAGCTGGAAGCGGTCGGCAGCCGGGAAGAAGTTTTCCAGCTCGAGGAAGCCGACGCGCTCGATCGGCGGGGCGGGGATGGCGCGGACGAGGGTGCCGAAGTCGACCTCTTGGCCGCTCTTCCAGAGGGCATCGACGATCGCCGACACGAGGAGATGCTCGCGGCTCCGCCCCGGCTCGGCGTCAATGCCGGCCATGGCGAGGATCCCGGAGACGAGCGATTCGATCCGCTCGCGCCGGGCTTCCGGATCATCGAGGATCGCCTTCTCCGGGGCCTCGAGGCTGCCGAGCATCGCCAGCGGCCGGCCGGCCGAGCTCCCCGGCGTGTAGACCGCCATGTCGACGCTCTCGCGGAGCCGGGCGATCCGTTCCCCCGACTGCCCGCTCGCGGCAAGCCCGTCGGACCATTTCTTCGCCGTCTTCTCTGCGAGCTCCTCGAGCGTGAGGCCGTCGCGCTTGGCGGCATCTTCTTCGAGCCAGGGGCGGAAGTCGGATGGGCGCAGCTCCGGAAACGTCAGCAGAATGTTGGCGAGATCCCCCTTGGGGTCGATGACGATCGCGGGGATGTCGTCGATCGCTGCCTCTTCGATGAGGCTGACGAGGAGCCCCGTCTTCCCGCTGCCCGTCATGCCGACACAGACAGCGTGCGTCGTCAACCGGCGGGCGTCGAGGAGGAGCGGCTCGCGGCCCGGCTTACCGGACTCGGGATCGACCCGCTTGCCGAGATAGAAGACGCCGAGGCCTTCGATGTCAGCGCCGAGATCGTTGTCGTCGTCGCTGCCGCGCTGGTTGGTCGGACGCTCTTGCATGACTGCTCCCGGGGAAATGGGGGATCGACCCGCTGGTCAAGATCCCCCATTTCACCCGGCAGGCCCGGGTCGGCACAACCCCGGAGTCGGGGCTCCAGCCAGTGGGCCATCAGACCTGCTTGCGACGCCGCAGGGCGTGGCCGAGCATCGCCACGACACCGAGACCGGCCATCGCCAGTGTCGACGGCTCCGGCACCAGGGCGATCTGATTGAGGCCCTGATAGCGATAATCGACGCTCCATCCGGCCGGCAGCCCCTCCACCGTCGCAAACGTGCCGACGAGCGTGCCGTAGGTGGCGAAAACGAACTCCCAGGGATAGACAGGGGAGCCGAAGTCGAAGTGCAACGTCGCGCCCGTCGTGTTGAGCGTGCCACCGACGTCGATCGTGTCGATCGTTCCCTGGAGAACGTCGATGTCGATCCGCCCCCCACCCTGCTGCGAAAGGTCGAGATTGCCTCCGATCGCGAGCGATCCGATCGCCACATAATCGAGGAAGCCTGGGGCGATGACACCGCCGCTGCCGACGAGGACATTGCCGGTGATCGTGCCGGCTATGCCTTCGAGCGAACCGCCGTCGCCCACCAAGACCCGCGTGGCATCGATCGTGGCCCCAAAAACGGCGGCGACATTGCCAGTGGCATTCGCCCCCGACCCGGCGGCGTTTCCGGAGATGATGACATCGGCTCCGGTCGCCTTGACCTCGAGCTTCGCCGTCGGGCCGTCGAGGACGAGGATGTTCCGGCTCGCGCTCTTGTTGTAGCCGACGTAGAAGTTTTTCCCCGGCTCGGTGAGCGTGGCCGTGCCACCGATGATGTAAAAGCCGTTGTCGCTGCCGGCGTCGCCGACCCGGACCGAACCGTTCATCGTCCAAGAGCCCCCGGCCACCGCGGCGGCGTTGAACCCGGCACCGGCGTCGACGCCGATCCGTGCCCCGCCGGAGGTCGCCGTGCTCCCACCTGCGACTTCGAAATAGTTCCAGGAGCCAGACTGTCCGACAACGATGTTGTTCGGCGACGAGAACGTGCTGCCGGCATCGACGTAGATCTTGTTGTCGTGGGCCGCGGCGTTCGCCCCGATGACGACATCGGAGGTGCCCGTCAGCGTCAGGGTGCCGTTTGGGGCACTCACCCAGCCCGCGTTACCGACATACACCCTATTGTTGTTGCCGCTCAGGCCGACGGTGAAGGCGCCGGAGTTGGTGTAGGTGCCGTTGCCGGCTACGGCGAGATAGTTGTAGGCCGACGTGGCCTGCTCACCGAGGGTGGTGTTGGCGACGTTCCACGTGCCGCCGATGTTTTCTGCCACGCCTTGATCGCCCGCGACGCCAACGACGAGGTTCGAGGTGTTGACGACCGCGTCGGAAGAGTAGGTGCCGAGCCAGTTCCAGCCATCGGTGGCCGATCCGGCCGACGCCGCCGCGCTCACCTGGATGGTCGGTGCGGTGATCGTCGCGGCGCTACCGGGGTTGGCAACGGGGGCGCTGGTGCCACTGTAATTTATTGTCAGTGAGTTGAAGTTGCCGTCGTAGCCGATCGTGATCTTGTCGGTGGCGGTGAGGCTCGCCGTGCCGCCGGCGAGCGTCTGGAGCGAGATGTCGTTCCGCACGCTCGCGGCGTCAGCGCCGATCGTCACGCGCGGCGTGCTCACCGAGACGGTGCCGTAGCCGTTGCTGGAAAGCCGGAACGAGGTCGTGCCGGAGCTCTCGTTGAGCCAGAGATTGTCGGCGAGGGTCAGATCGCCGTTTTGGATCGTGTAGCCGGCGGCCTGGGGAAAGAGCGACTTGGCCTGGGCGCCAGAGCCGAGGTTGAGCGTCTGATTCGTCGGTCCGCCGGGGAGGATGGCGTTGAGCGTGGCATCAGGCACGACGTTCGTCGTGATGTCTGTCAACCAATTGCCGGCCAGGCCCCACGAGCCCACGCCGCTACTCCCAAGATCCCCGGTCCATGCGGTGTTGTTCGGCGCAGGATCGGCCTGAACGGGCATCGCAGCCCCGAACAGGAGGGCCGCGGTCACAACGCGAACCCCGACCGACGCTCGACACGCACGCATCCAGGACATACACACCTCGCTCGAAGGAAGTCTCGGGCCTCATGAATCGTCAGATTGGCAGGTGGGAACCGTAGATGATTCGGAAGCTCTCTCACACCCCGGAAAGTGGGCGATTGAGAAATCAACGATCAGCGAGTGCCTGTCCCCGCATTGCCTGAGCTGGCGAGTTACGAACCGCTGCCGTCGGCATGGTCCGCCTGCCCAGTCGCCTCGGCGCTATGACCACGCGACTCGACGGGCACACCGAGCAGTTCGCTCCCAGCCCGCTCCAATTCCCGCACCAACGGCGCGGGCCACATCCCGAGGAGGACGATCGTGCCGAACAGGGCCGTCAGCGCGATCCGTTCGCGGGGGAGGAGGTGATGCCTCGGCCCATCGAGATTCGAAGGGCCGCCAAAGACCATCAACCATCCCCGCATCACCGCGATCGCCGAGAGCACCGTTGCCGCGATCACGAGGAGCCCGGCGTGGAGCTGCTCGTCGAGGCTCCCCGACACGAGGAGATCGTCGGCGACAAAGGAGAGCGTTCCCGGCAGGCCGATGCTCGAGAGCCCGAAGAGGAGAAAGAAGGCCGCCAGGAGCGGCGCGTCGGCAAACCGCCCCTGCGGGGTCTCCAGCGACAGCGGCCCGGCCCGGCTCTCGAGGGCCCACCCGACGAGCCCCAGCCCCGTCAGCGCAAGCCCGCTCGAGATCCACGTGCAGAAAGCGCCATTGAGCTCCATCGGTAATTTGCCGGCCAGCCCCGCCAGGACGAGCGCCGACTGGCTCATCGCCAGCGTGCCGATGAGCCCGCGGAGATCGCGTTGCACCAGCGCCAGCGCCGCCCCATACGTCGCCGTCAGCAGGGCCAACTGCGAGAGGACGACAAGCTCGGCTCCTACGCCGTCGCCGTGGTCGGCATGGCCGAAGAACAGCCGCACTGCGGTGTAGGAGGCGATCTGCGGCATCGTGGCAGCCAGCGCCGTCGACATCGGCGCGCCGCGAAACAGCGCCGGATACCAGGAATGGAAGGGGACAATCCCCTTCCGCACAAGCACGGCCAGAGCCACCAGCCAACCGCCACAGGCCCCCACAACTCCCCCCCCGGCTTCCCAAGGAGGGTCGGCGATCATCATCAGGGTGCCGATGGCCATGCAGGCCACGGCCAGCGTCTTCATGATCGCGTAAACCCGCGCCGCGACCTGACCGCCCGGCGTCGCCCGCGTGCTCCACCACGTGGGCAAAGCCGTCACCACCCAGGCGACGATGAGGACCAGCGGGTGGGCGGTGGAGAACAGCGCGAGGGTCGTGGCCGCGCCGAGGAGAATCCGCACCGTCGCCGGGCCGTCGAGAAAACGATTCGGGGCCACCATCACGATCGCCAATTCCACGAGCGCCACAAACGGCAGCAGCACGGCAGTGAGCCCGTCGACATGGACGAGGTAGCCGCCGCCGAGCCGCTGGCCGAGCTCGAGGGTGACCTCCGGACCGCTCATCCAAAATCGGGTGATCGTCAGGCCGGCAATCAACGAGACGAGCAGGGAGATCATCGCCGGAGTGCGCGGGGCCGAAGGGCTCCGACCGCGGTGGATGTGGAGCGCCGCTGCCAGGGGGGCAAGAATCGCCGCGGTCAGCGCCGCCACGAGCGGAATATCATGGCCGTCGAGATTCACCGCCGCCCCCCCTGCATCCGCCGCCCGACAGCATCTCGTTTCCGGTCTTCCGGGCGCGTTCCGAGCCAGTTGATCCACGCCAGCTCGGCCCCCCCGAGTCGCTCGAGGAGCCTCCAAATGGGCCCGATGACAAACCGCGACAGCACCATCTCTTCGAATCCGCGGTCGAGGGCCAGACGGTAGAGCCGGGACTGCAGCCCCTCCGGCAGCATCCGGACAACCGACCACGACGCCGCGCCGGGATGGCCGCCGAGGGCCGCCTCGAGCTCGTGGCGATCATGGAGCGCTGAGGGGGAGCGAAGAATCTGGAGGCTGCGGAGGATCGCATGGCTGACGATGTGGACGAGGGCCAAGACCCGAAATCCGAGGCCGATCTCGACGAAGATGATCCCCGCCTGGGTCATCGAGGCGTAGGCGAGCATGCTTTTGAGATCGGTCTGGACGCGACCGACAAGGGCCGCGTGGATTGCCGTGAACGCCCCAATGACGACAAGAACGATCCGGGCCAGTGGCGCCGCGTCGAGGAGGGCCTCGCAGCGGAGGAGGACATAGGCGCCGGCATGGATCGACAGGGCCCCGTAGAAGATCGCGCTCGACGGTGTCGGCCCCTCCATCGCCCGCGGCAGCCAGTTCGAGAACGGCACTTGTGCACTTTTCCCCATCGCCGCGAACACCAGCAGGAGCGACACGAGCGTGGCGGTGCCGGGGGAGACGAGGCAGTGGGCGTTGGGCCAGACGCCGTTGAAGAGCCGCTCGAAATCCCCCGAACCGACGGCTCGATGAATCATCACGCCGGCCGTGAGCAGGCCGACGTCACAGATCCGGTAGGTCATGAAGGCCCGAAGCGCCGCCTTGAGGGCGTTGGTGCGCTCGTGGAAGAAGCCGATCAGCATCGTCGAGGAGATGCCGAGAAACTCCCATCCCGCAAACAGGACATCGATGCTCCCGGCAAGAACCATGAGGTTCATCCCTGTGCCGAACAGCGTGAGGAGAACGAAGAACCGGGTGAAGCCCGGCTCACGGTGGAGGTATTTGCCGGCAAAGGCGTTGACCAGCGCGCACAGCCCGGTGGAGAAGCAGACATAGGGCACCGACAGACCGTCGGCGACGAGATCGACCGTGGCGTCGTGGTGCCCCACCGAAAACCAGGTGCCGAGGTGGACCTGCTCGGGAGCGAAACCGCGCATCGCGAGCACCGCCAGGGTCACAAGGCCCGCGAGGAAGGCGAGCGTAAACGCGCCTCCGACGAGCCTGGTGGTGGCCCGCTCCGCCAGTGGCCGATCGAGCAGCGCCGGCAGACCGACGAGGACGAGGGTCAGGGCCGGGGCAACGAGCTGGAGGACGACCAGCAGCGAAACGATGGCATGAGCCGAGGCGGCCTGGGGCTCGAGCGTCCCCAGCAGCTGGGCGACCGGTAAGTCCACCCCGGAATACGTCATGTGCCCAGGGCTCCCATTGATGCTCCGCGGTCCAAAGTCTTTCCGGCGAGTCTTGCCAGCACGGCTTTTCGTAGTATGCCACGAATCAGCCGACTGGTGGCCCAAGCCCATGCCAACCCAGAGCGGAGCCGGGGACGAGCGTCTTTTTGGTAAGCTCGCAGGAGCTGAACGGGCGCTGCCCGTCTTCCCGAGTCCGTGCTCAGCGAGTCGACGCCGTGGACGTCCCTCAGCCCCCACTTCGCCCTCCTGTTTCGCTCTCCGCGACTACGCCGCGCCGCGGCGTGGTCCTCCTCGTCGATGACCAGCCAATCATCGGCGAGGCGATCCGACGGATGCTGTCCGGAGAGGACGCGATCGATTTCCATTACTGCCGCGATCCCGGTGCGGCCCTCACCGTGGCTGCCGATACAGCCCCGACCGTCGTCCTCCTCGATCTGGTGATGCCCGAGATCAATGGGCTCGAGGTGCTTCGCAGACTGCGGGCCGATGAGCGCTTCCGGGAGCTGCCGATCATCGTCCTGTCGACGAAAGAGGAAGCGGCGGTGAAGGCCGAAGCGTTCGCGCTCGGGGCCAACGACTATCTCGTGAAGCTCCCCGACCGGGTCGAACTCGTCGCCCGCATCCGCCACCATTCCCGCGGCTACATCGCCCTGCTCGAACGGAACCTGGCCTTCGAAGAACTGCGGATCAGTCGCGCGGTGCTCGCGGAGGACCTCGCCAGTGCCGCCCGCTACGTGCGCTCGCTCCTCCCCCCCCCGGGCGACCTGGCCGGTATCCATGCCGACTGGCGATTCATTCCCTCGGCCGACCTGGGGGGCGACGCCTTCGGCTATCACTGCCTCGACGCCGACCATGTCGCGATCTACCTCCTCGACGTCTGCGGCCACGGAGTCGGCGCGGCCCTCCTCAGCGTGTCGGCCCTCAACGCCGTGCGCGGCGAGTCGCTGCCGAACACCGATTTCCGCGATCCGGGGGCCGTTCTGACGGCGCTCAACCGGGCGTTTCCCATGGAACGGCACAACGACATGTTCTTCACGATCTGGTACGGCGTTTACGACCGCCAACGCCGCTCGCTGCGGTGGGCCGGCGGTGGGCACCCCCCCGCCCTCCTCATCCCGCCAGCGTCGGCCGCGCCCCAAAAACCAGCGCCCGCCGCTCTCGACTCCGACAATCCCCTCCTGGGGGCCATTGAAGGACTCGGTTTCTCCTCTCGGGAAGTCGATGTTCCTCCCGAATCGACGCTCTACCTCTTCAGCGACGGAGCCTACGAGATCACCCGGCCAGACGGTTCGATGGGGACGCTCGACCGGTTTCAGGAGTTACTTGCCTCCCGACCAAGAGGGGGAGAAACGTCTCTCGACAGCGTCGTGGAACAGATCCGGACCCTCGCCGGGGGGGTCGACCTCGCCGATGATCTCTCGATTTTGGCGGTCAAGTTCGGCTAGAAAAAGGGAATCAGGCGGTATTTCAGCCCCTTTCCGCCCCCTTGCGAGCACGCTGTCTCAGTCCGGCCGATGTGTCGAGGGGCCGTCTTGCATGCGATTCCCGAATCCGTACACTCAAGGGTTTCCCGTCCTGGGACGGGCTGGCTAGCGTAGCTCAATTGGCAGAGTCCCTGATTTGTAATCAGGTGGTTGCGGGTTCAACTCCCGCCGCTAGCTCACTCCACATTCCAGGGAGGAGCGCTCGTCCGATCATGGTCGTCGTCGCCAGGAAGCACTTCTAACCCGTTGCGTCGATCGCGTCGGGGAGGGATGTGCCGGTCGTTGTCTTGGTCGTTGTCTTGGTCGTCGACTTGATGGTCGTTTTGGGCTCTGCCCG
>Ga0209188_1001324_pt1 | contig 20325 bp, 23 predicted proteins | sample C_130625_EF_Meta_FD_187307 | JGI IMG/M metagenome (GOLD analysis project Ga0209188, IMG submission 187307) | Freshwater microbial communities from Lake Croche, Canada to study carbon cycling - C_130625_EF_MetaG (SPAdes) (version 2) | ecosystem: Environmental > Aquatic > Freshwater > Lake... | reverse complement strand
CTTGTTGCTAACTGACTATCTAAGTCTTGTGCCCAGCTAGCTATCTTTTGATGCTCTTCTTCTTTGGTTTGGATCAGGCGGCGGGCTTCGTCGATAGCTATGTCGGTTGATTTTGCCCAAGCTGCATAGCCCTGATATTGGGCGAGTAGATCTAATTTATTTGGATAAAAAACGGAGGGAGAAACCTGGGGCAAATAATTGCTATTTGCTGCACAAACTGCAATGTAATAGACAGGTTGTGGCAAATGAGCCGTCTCAGGCTTAATGACTTTTCCGTCATCAGACCAAGCTTTGAAGTAATCCTTATTTTGATCTATTGATTTAATTATTGAGCCAATTTGTAAGCGCTGCCCAAAATACTCCACAGCCTTAAATTGTTTTTTTAGTAAATGATTAAATTCTTTAAAGTCGAGTTCTTTTACATGAAAGTGATTTTGGTAATCGCCATTTTTACTATAAACCGGCTTATTAGGAGATGAAATAATCAAAATACCATCGGGCCTAAGAACCCTACGGATTTCCTCAAGCATCTCTGATTGTTCATACAGATGCTCAATTGTTTCATAAGACACAACTACATCAAAAATAGAATCTTGAAGAGTTAGTTTGGAAGCGCTGCCTTGTTGAAAACGAAGATTTTCTGTTTTATTTGCATATTTTTTTTGCGCGTGGGCAATGACTTCATTTGATATATCAATGCCAAGGACTGCAGCAGCATATTTAGAGAGCATGAAAGAACCATAGCCTTCGCCACAGGCCAAATCTAAAACTGTTTTGCCCTTCACCAACTCTAAAGCAAGGGCATAACGATGATAGTGTTCGAGGCGAATTTCACCCTGCAAACTTGGTTCAAAGCGCTCACCAGTAAATGACTTTAACAATTAATTCTCCGCATTAATATAAAGCTGTATGTCTTGCATACCCAAACCCATTAATCCATCAATAACACTGGTCTTTTGCACCTTTAAAATTAAAGCATCGTGCACCCAATGATGTTGAATGTGATTCTCCTGAGTGCCTGAAGCAATGGCTGGCGAGATACTGTAGTCACCATTTCGTAAATACGGCAACCTAAAATGGAAGGTAGCTGTAATTACGCTATTAACAGGGGCATTTACAGATTTATCCATATAATTTATGAAAGTATTATCACAGAATAAAGTTTGCCCTAATCGATCTTTTATGTGAAATCCAAGAATCGGATTGATTATTTCCTTTTGGGCTCGGGCTTGAATTTCAATAATGAGGTTTTGGCCGCCAACAGCCCAAGATAGAGGCTGGCGACTTTCATCTTTCAGGTAAACGCCAACGATTTTGGCATCTCCGCTTCCAAAGTTATCTTCCCCGTACTCAAATTGAATAATCTCTATGTCATTTCTAAGATTTGAGCTATTAAAAAATGTATCGCGTTGATCGAAGAACTCTAAATTTTTTAAGGCCGCTTTCGTTTCAGCACTACTTTGGTCGTCTTGCGCAATATTGCGCTGATATTGCACCTCTGGATTTTTTAAGGCACTTAATTCCAACAAGTATTCTTTGATAACTTGCTGCGGATCTCCGCTTAATAAAATCTCCCCCTGCTTCATCAAAATGGCTTTGGTGCATAAATTTAGTACTGCGCTAGTGTCATGACTACAAAAGAGCAAGGTGCCGCGCTCAATAAATTCACGCAGAAACCGCATGCACTTTTGCACAAAAAAAGCATCGCCAACCGAAAGAGCTTCATCAATCACTAATATGTCGGCATCAACATGCGCAATCACAGCAAAAGCAAGTCTGACAACCATTCCCGTAGAGTACGTTTTAATCGGCTGATCGATAAACTGACCAATATCTGCAAAGGCAATAATGTCTTCTAATTTTTGGTTAATCGCATTCTCATCCAAACCAAATACAGCAGCGTTGAGGTAAATATTCTCTCTACCGGTAAATTCAGGATTAAAACCAGAGCCTAACTCCAAAAGAGCAGCCACTTTTCCATGAGTAGTTACAGAACCATTAGTTGGATTTAAGGTACCGCATATTAATTGCAAGAGCGTGGATTTTCCACTACCATTTTTACCAATAATGCCAACGATTTCTCCCTTTTTTACTTCAAAAGAAACATTCTTTACTGCCCAAAATTCTTTTCCATAAGTGCTGGGTGTTAATCCGATTGATTTTTGAAGTCTAGGAACCACCATCTTTTTGAGGCGGTCTTGAGGACGCTCATAAATGTAATGGCATTTACTCAAGTTTTTAATTTCAATCGCGATCTCAGAGGACATCTGCAAAACCTTTGCGCGTTTTTTGAAACCAAAAAAAACCAAGACATGCAACTGCAACTGCTACTGCTGAATACGTTAGCAATATTTCTAAATTCAAATCAGGCTTCTCTCCCCAAAATAAGAAATCCCGAGTAAGCTGAACCGGAATTGTCAGTGGGTTTAATAACATGAAGGAGCGATATTGCTCGGGCAGAGAAGTAATGGGGTAGAAAACCGGCGAGAGAAACATCAAAGCCGTCACTGCGATCCCAATAAATTGCCCAATATCACGCAAGTAAACTCCCAGACTTGCTAGGATCCATGAGAACCCCATGACCATTAAGCAAAAAGGCAAAATAATTAAGGGCAGATATAGGGCTGTTAAATGAGGAACACCAAAGAAAAGACAATAAGCTAATGCCCAAACCAGTAGACTAATGCAACCATGAAATAGAGCAGAATATAAGTTTACCCAAGGCAATATCTCCAAGGGAAAAACTACTTTCTTTACATAATTAACATTATTTAAAATTAATTTAGGCGCTTGAATTAAGCACTCAGAAAAAATATTAAAAATTAAAAGGCCGGCAAATAGAACAATGGCAAATTCAGCCTTGGAGTCACTTTGCGGGGTCCATCTAGACTTAAATATTTGACTAAAAACAAAAGTATAAACAATCAGCATCAAAAGTGGATTAAAAAATGACCACAAAATTCCCAGATAGGATCCCCGATAGCGGCCTATCACTTCTCGCTTGCTTAATGCATAAATGAGTGATCGGTTGCGCCAAAAACTAGCTACCATTTCACGTGGGGAGCTTGAGAAAGCTTGCATTAAATTTTCTTTAGTAGTGCGGCTAAATACATCGTCATTGTTCCGCGCCAGGTTTGACGATATAGACCGCACACTTCCATCAACCTAAAGCGATCAATCAATTTAGCGCCTCTCATTAACTTAAAGAGTCGCAAGATTTCTTGATTATCTTCAGTCAGCATTCCATTAACCACGCAGAGCGCTTCGATGTTCTTAGTATTCCAGTTACGAAAGCGTCCTCGTAATAAAGTATATGCCCTAAAACATCTAGAGCCAAAAGAGCGATTCTCACCAACGATGGAATCATTATGCTGACGGTAAAGGATCTGTGGAACTTGGTCATAGTAAACCTCGCCTCCAATTCCCGATACCAGGAGGTAAAGCCACCAATCATGCGACGGCACATCAACTATGCCCACTCTTTCAAGTGCTTGTTTGGTTTCTTGATTAAAGACCATCGTATTACCCCCGGCAATAGATTGCACTAAGGCATTACGAAACTTCGCCGGAAATACAAAGAGAGGCGAGATCCCGATGGGCTCTAGCTTTTCAGAAACGTAGGAAGTGCGGCCACAATATAGATAAGGCAAAGTGACTTCGCGATGTACTTGGTGGGCGGCAATGTTATTAAGCGCAATTTCTAATTTATTAGGCAACCACACATCATCTTGGTCACAAAAGGCGTAGTAGTCTGCGCGTATTTCTGGATTACAGGCCATAGATAAAAAGTTGGCACAAAAACCTTGCTTTGGACCTTCTTTAATGATGAGTTTGCTGTTAGGCCATTTGGCCTGAAAAGCTTTCAAAATTCGCAAAGTATCGTCAGTAGAGCCATCATCACTGACAATAAGCACCCAATTTTGGTGGGTCTGTGCTTGTAACGAGTCTAATTGCTCAGGCAAAAATTTTGCCCCATTATGAGTTCCCATGAGGATAGCTACCAAGGGACCTGCCTCAGAAGTAACTACTTCTCTATTTTCCTCAATAAAATCAGTCACTTCAACTCATTTCCAAGCAAGAATAAACCGATAATTAAAAGGGTAGCCCGAAGACAAATTAACTTCGAAAGGTTGGATCCTACTCACATATAAAGATTATAACGACTGAGGGGGGATAAATTCCCCAAAACTGCTAAAAATAGCCCAAAACTGGGGTATTAGCTAAAATTTTTAGGGGGTAAATTCAGAGCTTATTCAAGAGTCTGCTTCTTATAATTAACTTTGTATAAGCAACCATAAAATCCCATTGCGCAACCATTCTGGATACTGCCTGATGCTCCAACTTTGCACGCATCGCCTCATGCAAAACTGCATGGTTGCGCTGACTAATCCCTCCAGCCAACATCGTGGCCACCACCTTACTGGAGTAAAGGGTTTTTAAATTAGCCCTTGCTCGTAATAGTAGCTCGTAGTCCCCAGCAATACGATAACTGGGATTAAATGCGCCATAACGATCAAATAATTTACGAGAGTGCAGCGCTCCTACATGGGTGCTACACATGTAATGGCGAAATATATTCCATGACCAGGGCCTGCCGATGATCCGTCTTTTTAGCGAGGAACCTTCTACGCTAACCTTGCCAAAGATGAATTCTGCATGAATATCGCCAAGCGCTAAGGCTACTAGATCCTCTAAACCGCCAGGCAAATAACAATCTCCCGCCCCTAAAAAAGCAATATATTCACCTTTCGCCAAGGTAAGGCCTTTGTTCCAAGCATCGTATATTCCTTGATCAGGCTCAGAAATCCAGCGATCAACCACCCCTGTTGATCTCATAAGCAACTCTTTGGTGCCATCGCTTGAGCCCCCGTCTATGACAATGTATTCAAGATTCGGATAGGTTTGGGCTGATATGTTCTGAATAGTCGCCTCCAGCAACTTCACATCATTAAATGAGCTGGTAATGACACTAATCAGAGGAGGATTTTGCATAAAAGACAACCTAACTCATGAAATAAAAATTTATTTAGGACGAGCAAAAAACTGAGGAAGACGAGAAAACATTTTTCTAAGAATAAACAAGGGGGCCAGTGGAACTTGAAGTCCGTTCTTTTTACAGGCTTTAAAAGACTCTATGTTTGAAAAAAGGCTGCCGATCAAGCTGCGATTTGAAATTCCACCCATACGCATTTTCACCCATATTTTTGGCACATAAATTGTCCTGATTTGATGAACCCTTAAAAAGCGCATAGTCAACTCAAAATCAGCTTGAGCTTTAAATTGCAAATCAAAGGTGCCATATTTTTCATAGACAGATCTTCTAGCAAAGAAGGTGGGATGGGCTGGCATCCACCCTTTCTCAAATAATCCAGAATGATAGTCATTTGATTTCCAATAACGCACGGTCTTAGTGGAGTCAAACTGTTTTACATAAACTAAATCAGCGTAACAAGCATCAATCGACGGATCTGAAAATACCTGAGCCACTTGAGCTAAAACAGAATCATCGAAATACACATCATCAGCATTTAAAAGCCCGATGATATCCCCGCTTGCTATTGATATACCTTTATTCATAGCATCATAAACACCCTTATCTGGCTCCGAAACAAAATAGGCAACTTGTCCAAATTGTGGATGAGACTTAATAATGCTGACAGTTCGGTCTGAGGAATTCCCATCAATGATCAGGTATTCAACATCCTGATAAGTTTGATTAAGGACAGAAGATATAGTCTCAGCTACAGTGGGTTGCGCATTGTAACAAGCAGTGATGATTGAGATTTTCATTTAATTTTAATATTTAGCCTCAATAAAACTGCGTCAAATCTACTCACCAGGCCCTTATTTTTCCAGCTGACTAATAACTGCTTCCCAAACTGCATCAACTGAGATAGATTCAATACAAGGGACAGCTTCATGTTTGGGAACCTCGTAAATACAGTTCCAATTACATCCATAACATTCCATAGGGCAGTATATTGCCTCGGCTGTATCAGGCATTAAACCCGATGGATAAGGAAAAAATCTTCCAAAGTGACCTCCTCCCAATACGCATACAGTCGGGGTACCAAGTGCGGCACCGATGTGGACCGTTCCAGTCTCGTTGGTTACCAATAATCGAGCATTACTAATAATATCAATTAGTTGACTCAGGTTGGTCTGCCCACATAAATTAGACAATCGGATCTCCAAACCAGCATTAATATCCTCACCAAGAAAACGCTCTTTAGCAGTCCCGCAAATAAAACCAGACATATTGTATTTTTGCTGAATTCGCCTGGAGAGATCAATAAATTTCTCTGCTGGCCAACAACGCCCACTCCAACTACCACCTGGCACCAATACAAAATAATTGCGCTCAGAAATACTAGGAGCGGAAGGACTGAGATTTGCCAGCTTATAAACTGGCTTACCGCCTAAAGCTCTTATAAATTCAGCATTCTTCTCAATTTCAGACAGCTCAGCGAAGTTCCCCTCAATTAACCTGGTGTACCAAGTATCGGTTAGGTCTTTTAGTAGCGAAACTATATTGGCAGAATCGCCTCTAAAGCCGATTTTTGAATGTGCGCTAGATGATCGAACGATTGAATCTACACCGTAAAACTCTCTGGAGTAAACCGGACTTATAAGTATTTCAACTCCTAGCCTTCTTATCTTTCTTAGAATTGAAAATCGATAGGACAAAGAACGCTTAAATTGAGCGGTATTAATTGCTATAACCTCATCGAATTGACCTGTCTCCCGCGCTAAGGGAGCCCAGATAGCATTTGCAAGCAAAATCATCGAATACTGTGGTCGGGGATACAACTCCCTAAGAGATGTAAGCTGGGGGACCCAAAGCAGATAGTCGCCAATATGGTCCAAACGAACGACCAAAATACAATTAGCTTTTCTTGAATTACATGGGATCGTCAGCACTGCGAAAAAATCAAAAAGCCAAAAAAAGGCTGCGGCCGTAATGCGATAAATTACCTTTAAATAATTTCGCATGATTGTATGGTCATCTACTAATGCCATGATGTAAAACGTGCTCAGAGTCTTTGAGTGTTTTACTTTTTAAAAAAAATCCAAAAAATAAAGACAATAGAATGGGCACTTTTCTGATGGTCAACAACCTTACAAGCCATACAAATGAAAGTCTATTCTTGGAGAAGATATAGATTCCTCTAATAGTGTAAAAATGCATGTCCATTTTTTTTGATATTTCCAAAAGAGTCTGTTGACTGTAGAAGGAAATATGTTGTCCCGTTGGGAAAGAGTAATACCGCCAACTTTTATCGGGGACTTGATAATTTTGGAATAATTCCGTAGAAAAAATAAATATCCCGCTATTAAATTTCTGTAAATTATCCGAAATAAAATCAACAGGATTTTCAACATGCTCAAGAACCTCAAAGGCAGTCAGTGCTTGATATCGATCAGTTGATAAAGCCTCGTAACCAAGCGCAAATATATTCTTGCAATACGGATCACTCCATCGGTAATTAAAACCGAAATCCCTCATTAGACGAACTAGTAAACCATAACCTCCGGCAACATCTAAAAACGAATTTCTTTTCCCCAAGCTTAGCAAGATAAGCACTGCGAGCTTGCAAGAAGTAAGCCAATTTCTATGCAAAATTCCCGTGTCGCTATCAGCTATAGCATCAGAATATGCCTCCTCCAACCAGTAAGGCTTTTCAGTTTGAATAAACTGGCATGATTCACAGAGATAGTATTTAACTTCATGCTTTCGTAAAACTTGCTCTGAAAAAATAAAATCCATCTCAGAATGACAAATTGAACATTGTTTCATGCTGAGCCTATAAGCAAGTTGATATTTAATCTATTCATGAATTACTGAATAATTTTCCATGAATATCTTTAAAACAAAAAATTCCATAGACCATAAGAGTAGAGATGCTATAAGCTACTATTGTGGCTAGGGGTATCGCAACCATTCCCATCTCATTAACTAGCCAAAGCTTCAACGGGAGAGCCAATAAGATGAATATCAAAACAGCATATAGTTGTTGGCGGATAACATTCGTACCATTTAAAAACATAGCAAAAGCATTGCCGCACGCATCTAATACTGACCAGACTCCACACAAGATAACTAAATAAATTGGGGTCATAATAAAGCCATCTGTCCACCAACTGATTATTGGAGCATGGAATACAACCAGTATCAGGGAAATAGAACCCGCTCCACCTAGTGTAAGTAGCATACTTCTCTTGAGGGTTTTTCTTATAAACGATTTATCTCCGTGAGCTTCGGCGTCTGCATAAGCGCCCCAAAGTGGTGTATTGATTACCATAAATGGTTGAGAACCCATCTGAAAAAGTCTCTGCACTACAGTATAAATAGCAACTTGAGTTACGCCGATGGAGCTTGAAATAATGAGGGAGTCTGCACCCCATCCGACAATTCCGCCGATTTGTAACAAGAAAAACAATGCACCATTATGGTACAGATGAAAAAATTCATTTTTTGCGAAAGCAATAGAGCCTCGAACATGAAGCTGTTTTCTCCACAACAACACCAAAAGTAGAAGTGAGCTTGCAAATACCTGACTTCCAAAAACAATAAATAGCAAAATCTCAATACCAGCCTCATGTCTTGCCGCAACCAATAAAGCCAAACAGCCCAAGATAAAACCAAAACTGCTAAAAATATGACTAATATAACTTTGCTGAAGCCCAGCAAATATACGCTGACAACCTCCGGAAAATATGCTCATACCAAATAAAACTGCAAAGCAAACACCGGTTTTCTTAATCTCTGGCAAAAGATTAAGATTTTCAATTTTTAAAAGGGTTTCCCATTGCACATAGCTGGCTATCATTACCAAGAAAATACCAATAATCAGACCTAAGGCCATCAAAATGATGATGCCCCCACTGATAACTCTTACTAATTCAGCGTGTGACTTAGTGGCAGCTTGTGCCACTCTATTCGTGAGTGCATTACCAATTCCCAAATCCAAAAAACTGAGAAGAGCAACGAAACTTGATATCGTCATCCATACCCCAAATCTTTCGACACCTAAATAGGGAATAGTCAAGCTAACACTAATGACGGTCAGGATAAGACTCAATCCTTTGCTGGCTATATTTGCTAGGATAGAAAATAGCGCCCTTCGGTAACGTGCAGCATGTCGCCCCGCCTCAGTATCCAAACTAATCGCACCCGCATAAAAATGGCTTATTTTTGCAAAAATACTCAAATTTATTATCTTAATAAATAGCCAGTAAATAACATGCTTTATGTGGAGTGAGGATTTAATTCATTATGCTTGCGCAAGAAATCAGCGTAAGCAAAGTCCAAACCCTTGCTTAAATCCACCTGTGCGCTCCAGCCTAAGCGATTAATCTTTTTAGAATCCATCCACTTTCTAGGGGTGCCATCAGGTTTCGTGGAATCAAAACTAATGTGACCCTGATAGCCTATTACAGCGCCAACTATATTTGCTAATTCTGCAATTGAGATATCGCTACCAAAGCCCACGTTAATGTGACTTTGCATTGGATCAGTATGTTGATCATAGATTGCTTTGTCTAATTGCATCACAAATACCGATGCTGCTGCCATGTCATCAACATAGAGAAATTCTCGCCTGGGGGTTCCCGTTCCCCAAATCAGCACCTCTGATGCATTGGCCACTTTTGCTTCATGAAATCTTCTAATCAGTGCTGGAATGACATGGCTATTTTCTGGGTGATAGTTATCGCCTGGGCCATACAAATTGGTTGGCATTACAGAGCGATAGTCGACACCATGGGAGGCTCCATACTGACGGTTATAACTTTCGCACAACTTAATGCCCGCAATTTTGGCAATGGCATATGGCTCATTGGTCGACTCAAGCTCACCAGTGAGCAACGCGTTTTCTGTCATGGGTTGTGGTGCCAATTTGGGATAGATGCAACTTGATCCCAAAAAGAGAAGTTTTTTAACCCCCGCCGCAAATGCCTGATGAATGACATTAGCTTCCATCATGAGATTCTGATAAATAAATTCTGCTGGGTATGTATTATTCGCATGAATACCCCCAACCTTGGCTGCAGCCAAATAGACCTGATCCGGCTTTTCTTGCTCAAAAAATGCTTTTACCTGTGCTTGGTTTATTAAGTCCAGTTGGGCGTGGGTTCTAGTCACAATATTTCTAAAGCCGTTGGCCTGCAAATGTCTGACTATTGCAGAGCCCACCATTCCTCGATGGCCTGCTACATAAATCTTTTGATCTAAACTCTGGCTCACGTAGTTAGTTCTTTGTTCTAATTTTTTAAACGTTTAATTCTCTTTCCCAACCGTAACAGCATAACCATGCTTGTGAAGCAATGCATGCTGCCTGGCCTGATCAAGATCGTTAGCAACCATTTCAACAATCATTTGATCTAGAGTAACCTCTGGAACCCAACCGAGTTTTGCTTTAGCCTTAGAGGGATCACCCAAAAGCGTTTCTACTTCAGTTGGGCGGTAGTAACGTGGATCAATTTGCATAATCACATCACCTACTTTTAAGGCCGGGGCTTTATCGCCATCAATTGCAGCAACGATGGCTTTTTCATTTTCAGCAGAGCCCTCAAATTTGAGGGTAATACCCAACTGTTTTGCACTGCGAGTGATAAATTCACGAACAGTAAACTGCACACCAGTCGCAATCACAAAATCCTCAGGCTGCTCTTGCTGCAGCATGAGCCATTGCATACGTACATAGTCTTTAGCATGACCCCAGTCACGCAAGGCATCAATATTGCCCATATACATACAGCTCTCTAGACCTTGAGCGATATTTGCTAAGCCACGGGTTACCTTACGGGTCACAAAAGTCTCACCGCGACGTTTGGATTCATGATTAAAAAGAATCCCATTACAAGCGTAAATACCATAAGCTTCACGGTAATTGACCGTAATCCAATAGGCATACATCTTGGCTACCGCATAAGGGCTTCTGGGGTAGAAGGGTGTAGTTTCTGTTTGTGGAATCTCTTGCACTAAGCCATAGAGCTCAGATGTAGAGGCTTGGTAGAAACGGGTTTTCTTTTCCAAGCCTAAGATCCGGATAGCCTCCAAAATACGCAGTGGGCCAATCGCATCCACATCGGCCGTGTACTCTGGTGATTCAAACGATACTGCCACATGAGACTGCGCACCTAAGTTATAAATCTCATCAGGCTGACACTCTTGAATGATGCGCACTAGATTGCTGGTATCAGTTAAGTCACCGTAATGCAAAATTAGATCTTGATGATCAATATGTGGGTCTTGATAGATATGATCAATGCGAGCAGTATTAAAAGAAGATGTTCGGCGCTTGATCCCATGAACAATGTAGCCTTTTTCTAAAAGGAACTCGGCAAGATATGAACCATCTTGGCCAGTAATGCCGGTAATGAGGGCGACTTTTTGTTTAGACATCACTATTTACTCTTCTCAATGTTTGACCATATTAATCAATTTCTGCCGTAGGTATCTTCAAATCGCACAATATCGTCCTCACCCAAATAGCTACCTGACTGCACTTCAATAATCTCGAGAGGTTCTGTCCCGCGATTGGCCAATCGATGGGTTTGACCCTGAGGTATATAGGTACTTTGATTCTCTCTGAGGGTGATCACTTGATCCCCGTTGGTTATCTCAGCAATTCCCTTGACCACGATCCAATGCTCTGCCCTATGATGATGCATTTGCAAGGATAAGCTAGCGCCTGGCTTAACCTGAATACGCTTTACCTTGAAGCGCTCACCCTCATCCACACTGTCATACCAGCCCCAAGGTCTTGCAACTTTGCGATGCAGATTTTTCTCTTCACGCTGCTGAGCACCCAATTGAGACACAATATTTTTAACATCCTGGCTATTACTACGCTCAGCAACTAACACTGCATCTGCAGTCTCTACGATCACTAAATTCTCAACACCAACTGCACTCACTAGGCGGCTGGTGGCATGCACTAAAGAATTTTTAGAATTACTGAGGAGTGCATCACCACTAACTACGTTGCCATCTTGATCTTGTTTGCCGACTTGCCATACCGCATCCCAGACACCAAGATCGTTCCACCCCGCATCTAACTCCACCATCTTGATCGGGAATCTAGAGCCAGGACACTTCTCAATGACTGCGTAATCAATTGAGTCACTAGGAATGGCGGTAAATTCCTCTTTGCCTGGGCGTACAAAACGGACGCTATCAGCGCTATCTTCTGATTTATGTTCCCATGCCTTTTCACAGGCTGCAAAAATATCAGGACGAAATTCTTTTAAGGCTGCCAACCAAGTGCTGGCTCTTAAAACAAACATACCGCTATTCCAAAGATAATTCCCATTGGCTAAATATTCTTGAGCGGTTTTACTATCGGGCTTTTCTACAAAGCGATCTACGATATAAGCACTATTTTGATCTTTTTCACCTGAGCGTTGAATGTAGCCGTAGCCAGTTTCAGGTGCTGTGGGGGTAATTCCTAAAATTGCGATGGCTTGCTCATTACTCTCAACAGTCTTAATGCAATTTTGCAAGGCTTTAGTAAATGCTGCTGGATTTTGAATGGTTTGATCTGCAGGTGTAATCACCAAAATTGGATCTTGGTTTTGTTTATCTTGTTGCTGTAAGTGCTGAGCACATGAAGCTGCCAGGCTGAGTGCTGGAGCAGTATTACGACCTACGGGCTCCAGCAATAAAGTGGCTTTTATGGATTTGATTTCACGTAACTGATCTAAGACTAAAAAGCGATGATCTTCATTAGTCACAACCAAAGTGTTGCCAAGAGTGACGCTGGCACTTGCAACTGAGTTAATTCTTGAAACCGCTTGCTGAAAAAGACTTTGCGATGAGCCATCTCCGGAGAGAACCAAAAACTGCTTTGGAAAGCCCGAACGAGACAATGGCCATAGTCTGGTTCCAGAGCCGCCGCATAAAATGACTGGGATAATTAAAGTCATAGAATTACTAGAGCCATAAAAGGTTTAAAGCAATCATTCTGCTTTTAATAATAAAGTAGTAGGTGAGCTTGATTTTATAGGGTTTATTGCCCCTTCTAGGCAAACTCTCGGAATTTATTAAAATCCCATTTGCTGGACCACAGACGCAAAATAACGCCAAGTCATCAGCGATCACTACAACTATTTTTAAGGAGTCTTCAAATGAGCAACATTCCCAAAATTAAGCTACGTAATTCAGTAACCGAGTGTGGACAGTCTGTACGCAAGGAAAATGCTGGTAAGTTCCAAAATTACGGCATTAAAGACTGCATCGTTTCTATTGCAGCCAGTAAAATCAAATAAACAGCAGCCTTAAGGGTTCTTCAAGGCTGCTTATTTAGAAGGCTTATTGGGGTAAGGCTTACCGGTCAAATTGCTGTAAGCCGCTCCAGCCAAGATCAACAAAATAGAGTCCACCATCACGGGGAAAAAGGCATATCGATAGTGGCCAATCCCTCCCAAAACCACAATTAAGGCAACCGCTGCCGCAGGTGGATGCAAACAGCGCAAGATAAACATTCCCATGATGGATAGTGCTGCAGCAGCAGGGAGAGCGAGCAATTGTTCTCCAATCAAATGAAGGCAACTAATACCAATTAAAGCGGAGAGTGTATTTCCGGTAATCACTGCCCAAGGCTGAGCCATTGGACTACCGGGTAAAGCAAATACCAATAATGCGCTGGCGCCCAATGAAGCCATTAACCATTCATCGATACCGTTGCGTTCGCCCAAAAACTTTGCGGTCAGAAATACAAATGCAAGACCCAAGAATGCTCCGAAAACCGAACGCAGGCGCTCAGACCAAGCTACAGGAGGCTGGTCTCCACCTAAATAAAAGGCGTAATGTTTAATCAGCTTACCTATTGAGCGGTTCATGCAAACCTATTTTCACTTGTGATTTTTTATATGCGATTGAGGTAATTAAAACAAAAAAGACTGCAAGGTAAAACCCAGCAGTCTTTTGAGTTTGCCAAAACTCTAAGGATTTGGCTAATCGTACAAAGGAGCTATTAAGCCTTTTTAGCGTAAGCTGAGCACCAGCCTTTTCCAGCAACTTGTTTACCAGCAAACAATGCACAACCACCGGCAGCTGCATCGGCCTTACCTTGGAACAAGGCACAGTTTGTACATACTTGGCCAGCTGCGTATTTAGGAAACTTGGCTTTGTCTACTTTTGAAGCATCGGCTTTGTATCCCAATGCAACAGCCTGTGGATCAGTTTCAGCAACCATTGCCTGAGCTTGAACCTTACTGTTCAGTGCCAGGGTGCAAGCACCAGCAGCGGACAAAATCATAAATTGGCGACGACTATTTTTCATGGATTCTCCAAAAAATCAAACGATGAATGGTGTGCGATCTAACAGCACCTTAAAAGCTGATATGGATCATAGTGGAGAAGAATTTGTCTTGCCGAAGACACTGTAAGTACTTGATTTATATAGATTTATAGTTGAGAATTGTTCTCAAACAAATATTCTGAATCTGCTTATCCAAAATCTCTGGTGAGAAGTCTTATTGCCAGCCCTTGAGCTTCATACAGTTAATGCGTTGCTTAAGGTAGACACCATCTGGCGTCTCTGGGTAGGATTGCGCGCAATCTTTAATATCAACTTTATAGTTGGCAGGATTATTTTTCGCGGTATCTGGATGCATAGTCGGAAAGCCACCGCAGGCAGCAACGGAGACAATCGTCATCACTGCAAGAGATTTGCCAACAGACAACCACATTAAATTAGCGCTTCTCTAATAAAGACAAAAACTCTCTTCGCAAATTGGAGTCTTTTAAGAATGCACCACGCATCACACTATTTACCATTTTGGAGTCACGATCTTTTACACCGCGCCATTGCATGCAAAAGTGATCGGCATCCATCACAATAGCAACGCCAATTGGCTTAATTTTTTTCTCCAACATATCCGCTAATTCAACAACGGCCTCTTCCTGAATTTGTGGTCTGCACATGACCCACTCAGTAAGTCTGGAGTACTTTGATAAACCAATCAGAGCAGAGGCTTTACTTGGTAGTACACCAATCCAGATCCGGCCCATGATGGGGCATAGATGATGAGAACAAGCGCTGCGAACTGTAATCGGGCCAATGATCATCAGCTCATTTAAACGGCTCACATTCGGGAACTTCGTTAAGGTTGGCTGCTCTACGTAGCGGCCATTAAATACCTCTTGCACATACATCTTAGCGACGCGGCGACTCGTATTTTTAGTGTTGTGATCGCTCTTAGTATCGATCACCAAGCTCTCTAAAACAGCCTCCATTTTTTCTGCCACTTCATCTACTAAAGCCTCTAACTCTCCTGGCTGAATAAATTGGGAAATATTGTCATTGGCATGAAAGCGAGCTTTTTGCGCCTGAATTCGGCGACGAATCACAACCGATAAAGGTAAGCCACCCTCTTCTTTTTTTGCTGAAGTTTTCTTTACTACGGTTTTCTTAACAGCGACTTTCTTTGCAGCTACCTTTTTAGTAGGAGTCTTTTTGCTAGCTACTTTTTTTGTCGGCATCGTCATGAGTTGGTCTCTGTATTAAATAGTTTTTGAAATTTAAATCTGGCAGAAGATCGCTACTACGCAAGCAAGCCCAGCTAGCCAAACAATCGATCGTGTTGTCGGCCAATTGGCAATATAACAAACTAAATAGGCAATTCGGGCAACTACAAATCCAAGCGCTAATAAATCTATTCTGGCTTGGGGGGCCTGATTGATGCTAGCAATAATCACTGCAGCAAAAAAGAATGGCAGTGATTCAAAGAGATTGGCTTGTGCGGCGTTCGCTCTTGCTCTAAATCCAGTTTGATTGGCAAGCCACTGTCTTGGCATGCTGTTGTCGTAGTTCTCAAAACCTTTTTTTGCGATACCTGCAGCAACATAAGGAAATAAACCCATAAAGAGCACACAAGCGTAGGCAATATTCATTTGTTTAGGCTTTCGGATCTTTTTTGGCACCAATACGAGTTTCGGTACCATTCATTAAATTACGAATATTGCTACGGTGGCGCCAAATGAGTAAGAAGCAAACGACTGTTAGTGCAACACCCATAGGCTGTAAGCCAAACAAGAATACAAAGTAAATGGGGCCAAACACTGCGGCTGCCATGGCAGCTAAAGAGGAGTAGCGCATAAATGCAGCCACAATAATCCAAGTACTTAGCGTTGCAATTCCTAAAATGATATTCACACCAAAGAGGATGCCGCAGGCCGTAGCAACACCTTTACCACCTCTAAAGCCATGAAAAATCGGAAAGAGGTGGCCTAGAAATACTGCGATGACCACGCCGCATAGAACCCAAGAGCTGAGCGTGGCTGTTAAAGATTGATCACCTAAAACGACTCTTGCAAGCATCACTGCAAAGTAACCTTTTAGAGCATCGCCTAAAAAAGTCAGTGCTGCCGCTAATTTGTTGCCCGTGCGCAAGACATTGGTTGCACCTGGATTCCCAGAGCCATAGGTGTGTGGATCTGGCAAGCGCATACATTTACTCACAATCACTGCAAAAGAAATGGATCCAATGAGATAAGCCACCGGAATGAGCAAGATGTTCGGATGAAAAGTCATAGCGCTATCTTAAACACTTATTGAGATCGTAATTTCTGGGTCTCATTTGTGTCTTAGGAACCACGGGGATGATGCTGCTGATGTAAGGATTTAAGGCGCTCTCGTGCCACGTGGGTATAGATCTGGGTAGTGGAGATGTCGGCGTGCCCTAAAAGCAACTGAACTACTCTTAAATCAGCCCCATGGTTCAGTAAATGGGTAGCAAAAGCATGGCGCAGCGTATGAGGCGATAAAGCAATTGGGATATTGGCAAGGGTGGCGTAACGCTTTATCAGCGCCCAGAATGCCTGTCTCGTTAAGCCCGTTCCCGTATGACGACCCACAAATACAGCATCGGTACTTTTTCCCTCGAGCAGTAAGGTTCTGGCTTCTGCCAAATATCTTCGCAACCACTGCCCCGCCTCACCACCAAATGGTACCAAGCGCTCTTTTCCGCCCTTACCATTAATGATTCGCACCACACCCTCGTTCAATCCCAATGCCACTGTTTTGAGGGAAACGATTTCAGAAACGCGCAGACCGCTGGCATACATCAGCTCGAGCATGGTGCGATCACGTAATCCCAGAGGAGTTTCAATATCTGGGGCATTGAGCAATGCAGTGACTTGATCTTCACTTAAGGTTTTTGGAAAACGTAATGCTTGCTTAGCAGCGCGTAGACCAATGCAGGGATCGCTTTTGACAAGATTGATGCGCAATGCATGGCGGTAAAAACGTTTAAAGACTGTTAAGCGCCGATTGGCAGTAGTAGCTTTGTCAGCACGACGATGCGCGATGTACGCCATGAGATCTTTTTCTGTCACGGCATACAGATCGGATTGATGATTTTTATAGAGCCACTGCGCTAATAGTAATAAATCCCGGCGGTATGCTGCCAGACTGTTCTGCGCTAAGCCATCCTCTAGCCAGCAGGCATCACAAAAACGCTCAATTGCCTCCTGGCTAGTGGGGGCTATCGCTACTGTTTCTTTGGCAGCAGCATTAGTCACGGAAGTTATTAAAGCCCAATGGCGCTTCAGTGACTTCTTTTTTCAGCAAAGCCATCGTTTCTTGCAGATCATCACGCTTGCCGCCGGTGACACGTACTGCATCTCCCTGAATACTGGCTTGTACTTTGATCTTGCTGTCTTTAATGATACGCACAACTTTTTTAGACAGCTCAGAAGTAATGCCTTTTTGAATCTTCATCGTTTGCTTGCGCTTATCACTACCAATAGTCTCTTTTTTATCATCTTTGAGATAGCGCACATCCACATTACGCTTGGCCATCTTGCCAAAGAGCACATCACGCACTTGGCCTAACTTAAAGTCATCATCGCCGTACAAAATCAGCGCTTCATCTTTTTGCTCTACACGACTATCAGAGCCCTTAAAGTCAAAACGATTGCTGATTTCTTTATTCGATTGTTCAATCGCATTTTTAAGCTCAACCATATCTGGTTCGCAAACTACGTCAAATGAGGGCATTTATGACTCCTTGTTTATTTCTGTGAGTGTTCTCATCAATATTGTGGCAATTATCTGCGGATTTGGCAGACATTCGAATAAGATTGTGGCATGAACTCCGCCCCACATACATCTGGACCCACAAAAGTCACGCTCCATTTGAATCTAAAGGGGCGCAATACCTTTGGCTTGGATGCGGTTGCGGAAATGGCTTATGAACTTACTTCCCCAGAGCAAATTCCGGAGGTGATGACGTGGATTACTGAGCAAAACCTTCCCTGGCGAGTGCTTGGAGGTGGCAGCAATGTCATTTTGCCCAATGTCTTGCCCGGTGCAACTTTGCTCATGAATATCGCTGGGCAAGAAATTCTTTCAAGCGACCAAAATGCTAGCGTGGTCGCTGTTGGTGGCGGAGTGAACTGGCATGAATTTGTAGCTTGGACTCTTGAAAATAATCTTCCTGGTCTTGAGAATCTCGCCCTCATTCCGGGAACCGTAGGTGCTGCACCGATTCAAAACATTGGCGCCTATGGTGTTGAAATTGCTGATTACATTGAAAGCATTGAGGCATTTGATAGCCATGCTCAAGCTTTTGTCACGCTCACAAAAGAGCAGTGTGAGTTTGCTTATCGAGATAGTTACTTCAAGCAACACCCCCAACGCTTTATCGTTACTAAAGTGATATTTAATATTCCCAAAGCTTGGCAAGCCAAGATTCATTACGCAGATTTAGCAAAGCAGTTTGAAGGCAATCACAGTCCTACTGCCGAAGAAATCTTTCTGGCAGTCTGCAAAATTCGTACAGATAAACTGCCTGACCCTAAAGTCATTGGCAATGCTGGCAGTTTCTTTCAGAACCCAGTCATTCCAAATGAGCAGTACGAGACCTTGGTCAAAAAACATGCGGCTTTAGTGTCCTATCCCGATGCACCCGGTAAGCGCAAGCTGGCTGCTGGCTGGCTGATTGACCAATGCGGCTTTAAAGGCATGCGTATGGGCGAGGTAGGCGTTTATGAGAAGCAAGCCCTGGTTCTAGTCAATCATGGCAATGGCACCGCACAAGATATTCTTGGTCTAGCTAAATGTATTCAAGATAAGGTGCGCAAAGAGTTTGGGGTGAGCTTAGAGATCGAGCCCAATATCTTGTAGGGCCTCAATCATAATGAGTCCACATTCTTAGCACTCTAACTGTTTTTTCCTTGCGGAAAATTTCATAAATTAGGCGATGTTGAATATTTATTCGCCTAGAGTAAGCACCCTTCAGATCTCCAACTAATTTTTCAAAAGGTGGTGGGTTTTGGAGTGGATCTACTTCTAAAATATCCAGCAAGGTCTGTGTTTTCTCTCTCAACCCAGCGGCTGATAATTTTTTAGCGTCTTTTAAGGCGTACTTGGAAAATACTAAATTCCAAGTCACCATTTCAAAACCTTTTTACTCTTAGCAATGGGTTCAGCCATCGCATCTTTAATAGACTCACGCATGCCAGGGATCGCCATTAGATACAGCGTTTCTTGAATTGCACTCCAGTCCTCTTCCGAAATCAACACGGCATTGGCCCGTTTTCCGGAGATCACCACTGGTTTATGCGATTCAGCTACTTGATCAATCAAGCGATAAAGACCTGCCCTAGCTTTACTTGCAGTTAATGTGGTCATAATTTCCTCCATAACTTAATGGTACGTAAAAACGTACGTTATGTCAAGCCTGGAATTTAACTATTTACTCACTACTTCCGAAAACTGCACATCAGCTTGACCTTCAGCCAGCCTTACCTGATAACCCTGTTTGGTATTGAGCTCACTGGGTTTACGCACTGCATGCAATTGTGCACCTTCTCCATTTGTCACTTTACTTAAGATCACTGCATAACCACGCTCCAGCGTTCGTTGAGGGTTGAGTATTTCTAGTTGTGATTGATAGTGAGCTTGATTACGTTGCCAGTTTTGCATACGCACTAGCCAAGATTGATTCAAGCGCTGCTGCCAACTGGTGAGTTGCTCACGCATGCGATCGGGGTTTGGTAGCGCATGACTTAATCGCAAGGCTAACTGATCTAAAGTTTGGGATTCACGTTCTATGCGCTGATTGATGCGTTGAAGTAAGGCCTGCTTGATTGCATCTAACTCTTGGAGAAGTTGATCTTTTCGCGGTGCCGCCAGCTCTGCAGCGCCTGTTGGGGTTGGGGCCCGCAGGTCTGCTACAAAATCAGCAATCGTAAAATCGGTTTCATGCCCAACGCCACTGACTACCGGAATACTTGAGTCGGCGATTGCATAAGCAAGCTGCTCATCATTAAATGCCCAGAGATCTTCAATGCTGCCGCCGCCTCGCACCAGC
>Ga0209188_1001323_pt1 | contig 20345 bp, 19 predicted proteins | sample C_130625_EF_Meta_FD_187307 | JGI IMG/M metagenome (GOLD analysis project Ga0209188, IMG submission 187307) | Freshwater microbial communities from Lake Croche, Canada to study carbon cycling - C_130625_EF_MetaG (SPAdes) (version 2) | ecosystem: Environmental > Aquatic > Freshwater > Lake... | reverse complement strand
CAAGAAAACAGGCTATGGCGCCTCTTACAATTTCGGCGTTGCCAAAGTATCTGTCAATGGTTTGAAAGCCACCTCTGGCTCATCAAATATCAACACTTTCGGATATGGTGCGTCGGTGCCTTTCGGCGCAGTAACTTTAAATGCCAGTTACAGCACTCTCAAGGACAAAGGTCTTAGCAATGACAGTTTCACTGGTTACCAAATCGGTACCAACTATGCATTCAGCAAGCGCACCAGTGTCTACTTGCTGATCAACAATGTGCAAAACACGACAGACAAGACAACTCTGACCATCAACTCTTTGGGCGTTGTTCACAATTTCTGATCTGACACTGGCTTAGCCAGTCAAGATTTAAAAGTCAAAACCCGCTGCGGCAACGCAGCGGGTTTTTTTATTCGCCATGATCAACTTCAATCCAGAACTTATGCCTCAGAATTCACCGCTGAAATAAGTGCAAGAAGGCCATGCAACTGGCCACCATTCTGGAACCCTTATTGATTGTTACCATGGGGGTGGTGGTCATGCTGATCGTGCTGGCGGTCATGTTGCCCATCATTCAGCTCAATCAGTTCGTGCGATGAGGGTGACACATGGCGAGTACGTTGGACGGCAAATTGGTGGTGGCGATTTCCTCGCGCGCCTTGTTCAATTTTGAAGAAGAGAACCAGGTCTTCGAGCAAAACGACGACCGCGCCTACATGGATTTGCAACTCGGCAGGCTGGAGCAACCGGCGCTGCCGGGGGTAGCGTTTTCACTGGTTAAAAAACTGCTGGCCTTCAACCAGCCCGGGGACGCCAGAGTAGAAGTGGTTATTCTGTCGCGCAACGACCCGGTCAGCGGCATGCGCGTATTTCGCTCGGCGCAACACTATGGGCTAGATATTCAACGCGGCAGTTTCACCCGTGGGCAGCCACCTTGGCGCTATCTCAAACCCTTGAACGCCAATTTGTTTTTGTCCGCCCATTTGAGCGATGTGCGCGCCGCGCTGGACGCCGGTGTGCCTGCCGCGCAGGTGTATCCACACTCCGCACACGCGTCACAGGCGCATCCGCATGAAGTGCGCATCGCTTTTGACGGCGACGCGGTCTTATTCAGCGACGAAGCGGAACGCGTGTTTCAGTCTCAAGGCTTGAACGCATTTCAACAGCACGAAAAAGACCATGCGGCTCAACCCTTGTCCGCCGGTCCGTTCAAACCCTTGCTGGCTGCACTGCATCGGTTGCAACAAGAGGGCACGCCAGCCATCCGCATTCGCACGGCTTTGGTGACGGCGCGCAGTGCGCCCGCGCATGAACGAGCCATTCGCACCTTGATGCAATGGAACATTCAGGTAGATGAAGCCATGTTTTTGGGCGGCCTACCCAAGGGCGAGTTTTTGCGCGAATTTGAGCCAGATTTCTTTTTTGACGATCAAACCGGACATATCGAATCAGCCGCCTTGCACGTCCCCGCCGGGCATGTGGCCAGCGGAGTGCAAAATACACCTTTGCCAGCTGATTGATGTTTCATGCGAATTTTTAATCCCCTACGCTCTATTTGGCGCAAAACCATGACCCACCTCGGTCATGTGCTCACCTTGTCTATGCCGTATTTCCGCTCGGAAGAACGCTGGTCTGCGCGTTTTTTGCTGTTGGCCATCATCGGTCTGAATTTAGGCATGGTTTACGTGCTGGTGCTGCTCAACGACTGGAACCGGGTGTTTTATGACGCTTTGCAAAACCACGATGAAGCGGTTTTCTGGGAACAACTCAAAGTCTTTGGCATGCTGGCTGGCGCTTTTATTGTGGTGGCGGTCTACCGTTTTTACTTGACGCAATTGCTGGAGATTCGCTGGCGGGCGTGGATGACGCGAGATTTTTTAAACCGCTGGACAACGCACCAAATTTTTTACCAAATCGAGTTACGCCAAGCACTGGCCGGTCACGACGGGATCAGGGGCACGGACAATCCTGACCAGCGTATCCAAGAAGACATTCAACTTTTTACCAGCAACACGATTGAATTGAGCATGGGCTTGCTAGATGCTTTGGTGACCTTGGGCAGTTTTATTGGCATATTGTGGATGTTGTCCGGCGGTTTTGTTTTCTCAATGAACGGTTATGAAATCACCATTCCCGGTTTCATGGTGTGGATGGCTTTGTTGTATTCCGTCGGCGGCAGTGTCATCGGACATTTTCTGGGTCGTCGCATGGCACCACTGAATTTCGCTCAACAAAGGCTAGAAGCCAACTTTCGCCACCACTTGGTTCGGGTGCGCGAGTACAGCGAGGCCATCGCCATGGACAGGGGCGCAGCTTTTGAAAATGGATCGTTGCAGCAACGGTTTTTGCAAGTGGTCGGCAATTTCAAACAATTGTTGAAAGTACAAAAGCGTTTCACTTGGTTCAGTTCTGGTTATGGACAGGCTGCGGTCGTGTTTCCTATTTTGGTCGCTGCGCCGCGCTACTTTGCCGGCACCATCCAATTGGGTGAATTGATGCAAATATCTTCTGCTTTTGGCAGGGTGCAAGACGCGCTGAGTTGGTTGATCACCAATTACAGCAATTTGGCTTCTTGGACAGCCACTACGCATCGCCTGAGCGTTTTTTCAACCCAGATGGAAACCTTACGAGCCATTTCTTTTGCGGTGGTTCAACCACTGGGACAAGACAGCCCGCCTGCCACCGAATTGAAAACTTCAGCCCTCACCATTACCCTGCCTGATCGCACCGTGTTGTTAGATGACGTGGTGCTCAAAGTCAGTCCCGGGGACTCGGTGTTGATTCGCGGCCCTTCAGGCAGCGGCAAATCCACATTGCTGCGTGTGCTGGCAGGCATTTGGCCTTATGTGCGCGGCTGGGATGCGAAACACCAGCCCCTGCCTATTTCCGAAGCAGTGGTGTTGCCCGCCAACACCGTATTCATCCCGCAAAGACCTTATTTTCCAGATGGTACGTTGCGTAACGCACTGGCTTATCCCCAGATCAGTGTGGATTACACCGATGAACAATTGAAACAAGCGCTGGAGCTCGCATTGCTGCCTCAATTGAGCTCGCAGCTTGACATGGTCGGACAGTGGACGCAGCAACTCTCTGGGGGCGAAGCCCAGCGTTTGGCCATGGCCAGGGTATTTTTAAGAAGTCCAAGTTGGGTGTTTGCCGACGAAGCCACCAGTGCGTTGGACGAGGCCACAGAAAAAATCATTTATGAACGCTTGTTGTTGATGGTCATGCGACAAGGTGGTGCACTGGTGTCAGTCGCGCACCGACCCAGCGTAGCGGCTTATCACCAACGCTTATGGCAATTGGTGAATGTGAATGAAGGCAGCATCAAAAGCCATGTGCTGCAAGTCAGCCATTAAAGTAGCTTTTTAAAACCTGGGCTCAAGAATTTAGCCCAATGGCCGATTCTTGGTGGGCGGGGGATATAAGTTTCAGACCGTCCCCGCTCATAGTCCCGGTTTAAGGGACGCGCCCTAGTGGTGCCGGGGACGGTCGCCTTTTTTGGGTGGAGCTTTCATTACCCCAACTAGTGAGAAGCAACGAAGCCGGTTTCAAACCATGAAACCGGCTTTTTTGTTTGATTTTGCATAAATTGGGGTCAGACCCCCATTTTTTTAATTGGAGTCTGACCCCGATTTTTTCAAACGCATCTCGGCTGCACGCGCATGGGCTTGCAAGCCCTCGCCGTGCGCCAACACGGACGCAGTCTGACCAAGTATGTGTGCACCGGCTTCGGACACCTCAATCAAGCTGCTGCGCTTTTGAAAATCGTAGACTCCCAGCGGCGAAGAAAACCGCGCTGTGCCAGAAGTAGGCAACACATGGTTGGGGCCGGCGCAATAGTCGCCCAGGCTTTCGCTGGTGAACGCGCCCAGAAAAATCGCGCCAGCGTGGACCAGCAAAGGCTCCCATCGGTGCGGCTCACTGCTGCTGACCTCTAGATGTTCTGGCGCAATGCGGTTGCTGATTGCACAGGCCTCTTGCATGCTGCGAGTGTGTATCAGGGCGCCGCGCCCGTTCAAGGAGGCACGAATAATGTCTTGGCGCGGCATCTCAGGCAACAGTTTGTCGATGGACGCTTGAACCGCGTCAATGTATGCTGCGTCAGGGCACAGCAAAATACTTTGTGCGAGTTCGTCGTGCTCGGCCTGACTGAACAAATCCATGGCTACCCAATCGGGCGGCGTGCTGCCATCGGCCAGCACCAGTATCTCAGAGGGTCCGGCAATCATGTCAATGCCAACCGTGCCAAACACGCGCCGTTTGGCCGCCGCCACGTACGCATTCCCCGGGCCAGTGATTTTGTCGACCCGCGGCACCGTGGCAGTGCCGTAGGCCATGGCCGCGACAGCTTGCGCCCCGCCGATGGTGAATGCACGACTGACACCGGCCACATACGCCGCCGCCAGTACCAGTTCGTTACGCTCACCGCGTGTGGCGGTCTTGCCGCTACCGACTGCGCCGCCTGTGGCCACGCTGCCGCGCACCGGTGTCGGTACCACCATGATGATCTCGCCAACACCTGCTACATGCGCAGGTATGGCATTCATCAACAAGCTCGACGGGTAAGCCGCTTTGCCGCCTGGCACGTAAATACCTGCGCGGTCCAGGGGCGTGACTTTTTGGCCGAGCAAACTGCCGTCGGCGTCACGGTACTGCCAGCTTTCGCCGCAGGCTTTTTTTTGTGCCTCGTGGTAGCTGCGAATACGCGCAGCGGCGTCTTGCAACGCACGTTTTTGCGCCTCGGGCAGGCCATCGAATGCAGCTTTGAAATCAGATTGCTGCAACTCCAACTCAGCCATGCTAGCGGCTTGCAAGCCATCAAAGCGTGCGGTGTAGTCCAGCACGGCAGCGTCGCCGCGCGCTTTCACATCCGCAAGAATGTCAGCCACGCGCTGCTCAATAGCGGCATCGGTATCGGCCGACCAATGCAGTCGTTGTTGAAACAGGGTTTCAAAATCGGCTTGGGCAGTGGACAGGCGAAGAGGGCGGGCGTTCATGGCAAGAGATGAATTGAATCAGCAGGGTCTGTGAGATGCAAAAGTATCAAGCAGTGCGGGCGATAGCGCGGTCGAAGGTATCGATCAATTGGCGGATGGCTGCAGTTTTGAGTTTCAGCGATGCCTGGTTCACCACGAGGCGAGAGCTGATGTCCATGATGCGTTCGACTTCAAGCAAATGATTCGCCTTGAGCGTGCTGCCGGTGGACACCAAATCAACGATGGCGTCCGCCATGCCGGTAAGCGGCGCAAGTTCCATGCTGCCGTACAGCTTGACCAGGTCGACGTGTACGCCTTTGGCGGCGAAAAAGTCCCGCGCAATCGCTACGTACTTGGTGGCCACACGCAGCCGTGCGCCTTGTTTGACCGCAGCTGCGTAATCGAAACCTTGCGGCACGGCCACACTCATGCGGCAACGCGCAATCTGTAAATCCAGCGGTTGGTACAAACCGGCACTGCCATGTTCGATCAACGTGTCCAGACCGGCCACGCCCATGTCGGCACCGCCGTATTCCACGTAGGTGGGTACGTCTGAGGCACGCACCAGCACCACCCGCAAATCGTCTCGGTTGGTCGGCAATATGAGCTTGCGTGATTTTTCTGGGTCTTCCAAAACGGTAATGCCTGCAGCCTCGAGCAGCGGCAGGGTTTCGTCAAATATGCGTCCCTTGGACAGCGCCAGCGTGATACTCATCGGGTTCTTTCGATGTCCGCGCCCAAGGCGCGCAGTTTGTCTTCCATGCGATCGTAGCCGCGATCCAGATGGTAAATCCTATCGACCACGGTTTCGCCAGATGCCACCAAACCGGCGATCACCAGGCTGGCTGAGGCACGCAAATCGGTGGCCATGACGGTCGCGCCAGACAATTGCGCGACACCTTCGACCATGGCTACCTTGCCGTCAATGCTGATGTGTGCACCTAAACGCAACAATTCGTTCACATGCATGAACCGGTTTTCAAAAATGGTTTCTGTGACTTTGGCATTGCCCTGCGCCACCGCATTGAGCACCATAAACTGCGCTTGCATATCGGTGGGGAAACCGGGGTATTCGGTGGTGCGAAAACTTTGCGCTTTCAAATGCTGGTGCGCAGGCACGCTTGAGCGTACGCGCAAGCCATTGTCGATGGCCTCGATGTGAACGCCAGCGTCCCTTAACTTATCGATCACGGCCTCTAAGTGATCGCCGCGTGCGTGTTTCAGCACCACGTCGCCGCCAGTGGCTGCCACCGCGCACAAAAACGTACCGGCCTCGATGCGGTCTGCCACCACCTGATGCCGCGCACCGTGCAGGGCTTGTACACCTTGGATATGAATTCGACTGCTGCCATGCCCGCTGATGCGAGCACCCATGGCGATCAGCAATTCGGCCAAGTCAGGTATCTCAGGCTCTTGGGCTGCGTTCTCCAACACGGTATCGCCCTCAGCCAAACAAGCGGCCATCAACAAGTTTTCAGTGCCGGTGACTGTGACCATATCCGTGGCAATGCGTGCGCCCTTCAAACGGGTGAGTCCTGGCTTCAGACGCGCCACCATATAGCCGTGTTCCACATCAATCACAGCGCCCATGGCTTGCAAGCCTTTGATGTGCTGATCCACAGGTCTTGTACCAATGGCGCAACCGCCCGGCAAAGACACCTTGGCATGACCGAAACGCGCCAGCAAAGGGCCCAGTGCCAGCACCGAGGCACGCATGGTTTTGACCATTTCGTAAGGCGCTTCGGGTGTGTGCAAACCGCTTGCGTTCAGCACCATGTCGCCATTGTCTTGACGCTCGGCGTTCACCCCCATGTGACGGATCAACTTGAGCATGGTGCTGACATCTTGCAACTGTGGCACATTGGTCAGAGTGACCGTGTCAGCGCTGAGAAGCGCTGCACAGAGTTCGGGTAAGGCCGCGTTTTTGGCGCCGGCAATCGACACCTCGCCGTGCAACTGGCGTCCACCGCGAATGAGTAATTTGTCCATGCGCGCGCGGCTGCAGGCCTCAGGCCTGCGCCTTCCATTCGGCGGGGGTCAATGTTTTCATCGACAGCGCATGTACTTCGTCGTTCGCCATTTTGTCGCCCAAGGTCCCGTATACCAGTTGGTGACGTTGGATCAAACGCAAGCCTTCAAAACGCGCAGACACAATGGTGCCAAACCAGTGGCGTCCATCGCCTTCAATTTGCAAGTGTTCGCACGGCAAGCCGGCAGCAATCATGTGTTGGATTTGTTCAGCGTTCATACATTACCCTCGGATTTTGTAGCCTATGCGAAGCAAATGCAGTGCGATGGCAGCCACGATCAGATTGGCACCACCGACGAGCGCCAAACTGGTCCAGGGCGACACATCGCTGACACCGAAAAAGCCATAACGAAAGCCGTCGATCATGTAGAAGAACGGATTGAAGTGGCTGATCTGCTGCCAAAATGGCGGCAGCGAATGGATGGAATAGAACACGCCACTTAAGAATGTCATGGGAGTGATCAAAAAGTTTTGGAACGAGGACATCTGGTCAAACTTGTCGGCCCATAAACCGGCGATCAAACCCAATGTGCCAAGCATGGATGCGCCGAGCAACGCAAACACCAGAATCCACAACGGTGCCACAGCACTGAGTGGCGCAAACCACATGGTAAACAGCAACACGCCGAGTCCAACCGCAAAACCGCGCACCACCGCAGCCAGCACATACGCCGCAAACCAACTCCAATGACCCAAGGGCGTCAGCAAAATGAACACCAGATTACCCATCATCTTGCTTTGCACCATGGATGACGAACTGTTGGCGAAAGCGTTTTGCAACACGCTCATCATCACCAAGCCAGGCACCAGAAAAGAGGTGTAGCCGACGCTGTCATACACCGTGACGCGGCCTTCGAGCAAATGCCCAAAGATCAGCATATAAAGCAGCGCAGTCAGGACAGGCGCAGCTATGGTTTGCGCACTGACTTTCCAAAAGCGCAGCACTTCTTTGTAAAACAGGGCGCGCCATCCGGTCATGCTGCAGCTCCCATCACATCCAAAAACACGTCTTCCAGATCGGCTTTGCGTATTTCCACGTCCTCGGCGATCAGCCCAGCGCTGCGCACCGCTGCCAGGTAATGTTCAATTTGCGCCGCGTCATTGGCTGGGAACTGCACGATGCGTCCTGTGACTCGCGCCTGCGCAGCGAGTTCGGGCGGGAGTTGTGCGTCCAGTTTGAAACGCAGCACATTGCTGGAAGCGTTTTTGAGCAAGGTGCTGGTGTTGTCCAAGGCCACCACCTTGCCCAGTTTCAACATGGCAATGCGCGAGCACAAAGCTTCGGCTTCTTCCAGGTAATGGGTGGTCAGTAAGACCGTATGACCTTCGCGGTTCAAGCGGGCGATGAATTGCCACAAAGTCTGGCGCAATTCCACATCCACGCCAGCCGTCGGTTCGTCAAGCACGATGACAGGTGGTTTATGCACCAGCGCTTGCGCGACCAGCACACGCCGCTTCATGCCACCAGACAACTGGCGCATATTGTGGTTGGCTTTGTCAGCCAGGCCGAGGTTGTCCAGCAGTTCGTCTATCCACGCATCATTGCCAGTGACACCGAAATACCCCGATTGAAAGGTCAACGCTTCGCGCACAGAAAAAAATGGATCGAAGACGAGCTCTTGCGGCACCACGCCCAACAATTTGCGCACCTGTAGCGCTTGGGTTTGAACGTCCAGATCGTGCACGCGGATATGGCCACTGCTGGATTTCAATAAGCCGGCCAATATGCTGATGAGCGTGGTTTTTCCCGCGCCGTTGGGCCCGAGAAGACCGAAAAATTCTCCAGCTTGGATATCGAAAGACACCTGATCCAATGCGGTGAACGAGCCACGGGCATTGGTGAATGTTTTGGAAACAGATTGAAAGGAGATGGCAGCCATGGCAAGCTGGCTATTCTAATCGCAGGCGTGATGTGCGGCGATCAGCGCGTCAGTTGAGTCAAGCGGGCTGCATGTGGGCAGACAAAATATCTGTCAAACCGTAAAGTGCCGCCAGTTGGCTGGCGCGTGCTGGCAGGCCGGTGATCTGCAGTTGCAACTGTTGTGTCGATGCGGTGCGACATGCGCTCAATAAAACGGCGAGTGCTGAAGAATCGAAATGCTCAAGAGCCGCCGTATCCAACACAAAAATACCTTGCTGTTTTGCCATGGCTTTGTCCAGTTGAAGGCCAACGGATGCCGCCTGCGCCTGAGTCAAGGTGGAAGGCAAAGACATATGGGCAGCAGTCATTGTTTTTTATTGTTCGATTTATTGCGCTCGCTCAAAGTGACGATCAATCCGTCCACTCCTTTGGCATTGATTTCCTGCGCAAACTGGGTGCGGTAATTGTCAACCAGCCATATGCCCAGAATATTTAAGTTATAAATTCGCCAGCCTGAGTCGGACTCAGCAGTTTTTTCCAACCGGTAATCGATAGGGATAGGCTCTGCGCCGCCACGGATTTCAGAACGAACCACCAGTTCATTGTCGTTACTGACATTGCGCATGGGTTTGACCACAATAGTGGAGCTGTCTTTCACCTGAGCCAAGGCTCCAGAATAGCTGCGCATGAGCAACATTTTGAATTCATCTTGCAAGCGTTTTTGTTGCTCTGGCGTGGCTTGCCGCCATGCGGGCCCCACCGCACCGGCGGTCATTCGCTGAAAGTTGACATAAGGCATCAATTTGGTGTCGACGATCAAACCGATTTTTTGCAAATCGCCCGCTTTGAGGGCAGGATCTTTTCGCACCATATCGAGCAGTTCGTTGGTTAATTTCTGTACAAATGCATCAGGCGCCTGTTCGGCCTGGGCGCTGAAAACAAAAACCAAGCAAGTCAGCAGGGAAATGACCAGGTTTTTAAGCGTGAAGTAGGGTTTGAAAAACAAGTGCGCCATGACAGTAGGTGGGATGGTTGCCAAAGAGTTAACCCGTATTATTGGCTATTTTGACCTTTGTCATAGCCATCGTCACCATCATTGTCCTTATATTCTGATTTGCTTTGAATGGCAGCTTGGCGTCTTTGAAGGTAGGCATCCCGGATAAAGCTGTATTTGTCCAAAGCCACTTCATTCAAACTTTTATCCATGCCCAAAAATGAAGCACGCTTATCTACCAAGCGCACAGCTGTTCCACTGTATTTGAGGCCTACTGGGTTGACCTCTCGCCAAAGATCGTACTTGTTGTCTACCGCCCAACCGACGGTATCTCTGGCATTGGACGGGCCGAGCAAAGGAAGAACCAGATAAGGCCCTGAAGGCACGCCCCATACACCTAAGGTCTGTCCAAAATCTGCACTGCGACGCTGAATACCCGCCCAGGTGGCCACGTCAAAGAGTCCGAAAACGCCAAACACCGAGTTGACAGCCACCCGTAATCCGGTTTCTGCCGTTTCCATGGGCTTGCCCTGCAAAACGTTGTTGACGGTGGAGCCCACGTCTTTGAGATTGCCAAAAAAATTGCTCACGCCTTTTTGCAGCGGATCGGGTACTGTTTGTTGGTAGGTCACGGCAACCGGTCTGACCAAATTGGCATCAATCTTGTCATTGAACTCGCTCACCCGCCGGTTGCTGGCCTCGTAAGGATCTTTGGGATTGGCTGCAGGATCACTGGCGCAACCTGCCAGTACCGCCAATGCAAGCCAAGTCTGGGCATACAGCCTGAAGCGAACAGGGGTTGTGCGACAGATCATTGCTTACCTGATGTGTCAGGTCCGTCACTTGCTTTGTTGTAAAGAAAACGGCTGATCAGGTTTTCCAACACGACCGCAGACTGCGTGGATTGCACCTTGTCGCCTTGGACCAAATTGACGCTATCGGAACCAGCCTCTATGCCTATGTATTGTTCGCCCAGCAAACCACTGGTCAGGATTTTCAATGAGCTGTCTTTAGGGAACTGAAACCGTACGTCCAAGGCCAACACCACTTTGGCCTGAAAGTTTTTGTCGTCAAACTGTATGTCACGCACTCGCCCGACCACCACGCCAGCACTTTTCACTGCTGCTTGCTTTTTTAAGCCACCGATATTGTCGAAATAAGCACTGATGTCATACGTTTTTTGCCAACTGACTGACAACAGATTGGCTGACTGCAAAGCCAAAAACAGCAGCGCGACAGCACCCAAGAGAACCAGCATACCCACCCAGACATCGGTTTTTGTACGTTGCATGCTTACATTTCCTTTATCAAAGCGTGAACATTAAGGCAGTCAGCACAAAATCCAGCGCCAATACCGTCAGAGAAGCCATCACCACGGTTCTGGTGGTGGCGCGGGCGACACCCTCGGGTGTGGCCTGGGCCTCAAAACCTTGACGCAATGCCACGAAACTCACGGTCAGACCAAACACCACGGTTTTGATAAAACCATTGCCTACATCTGACCAAACGTCTACTCCATCCTGCATTTGACCCCAAAACGATCCGGCGTCTACGCCAATCATCACCACCCCTACCAACCAGCCGCCCAAAATACCGACGGCGCTGAATATCGCACCCAAAATAGGCATCACCAGCACACCAGCCCAAAATCGCGGTGCAAGTATGCGAGCGACAGGGTCGATGGCCATCATTTCCATGGCACTGAGTTGCTCTCCCGCTTTCATCAAACCGATTTCTGCGGTAAGCGATGTGCCTGCCCTTCCAGTGAAAAGCAAGGCCGACACCACCGGCCCGAGTTCTCGCACTAAGCTTAAAGCCACCAACAAACCCAGCGCAGACGCTGATCCAAAGCGCTGCAAGGTGTTATAGCCTTGCAATGCCAGCACAAAGCCGACAAACAAGCCCGAAACCGAAATGATGGCCAAAGAATAATTACCCAAAAAATGCATCTGGTCACGCACCAGTCCAAAACGCTTGATGCAAGCAGGCCCTAAAGCCAGCAAACGAATAAATAACTTTGTGGCATGGCCCACATCGGCCAACCACCACCTGACCGAGGCACCAACACCCGCAAGCAAATCCCTCATGGCTTTGCTCCGCGATTGACAGGGATACCAAAGTCGGTGGCCGCATCAGGCGCCGGGTAATGGAAACGTACCGGACCATCGGGCGCGGCGCTGACGAACTGTTGCACCAAGGGATCGGTGCTTTGGCGCACTTCCTGCGGGGTTCCTTGTGCAGCAATGCGGCCATTGGCCAAAATAATGACTTGATCAGCAATGTGGAAAGTCTCTTCCAGATCGTGAGACACCACGATACTGGTCAAGCCCAAGGTGTCGTTCAATTGGCGAATCAAGCGGGCTGCCGTACCCAAAGATATCGGGTCTAAACCAGCAAACGGTTCGTCATACATCATCAATTCCGGGTCGAGCACCATGGCACGAGCCAACGCTACCCGACGAGCCATACCACCGGAAATTTGGCTGGGAAACAAATCACGCGCACCGCGCAGTCCCACTGCCTGTAGTTTCATCAAAACGATGTCGCGCACCATGACCTCAGGCAAAGTGGTGTGTTCGCGCAAAGGGAAAGCGACATTGTCTGACACCGTCATGTCGGTAAACAAAGCGCCGAACTGGAACAGCATGCCCATGCGACGGCGGGCTTCAAACAAAGCCTCTCTGTGCAAACTGCCTATATCTAAAGAATCAAACAACACCTTGCCGCTGTTGGCGCGGTATTGCCCGCCAATCAAACGCAGTACCGTGGTTTTGCCGCCGCCGGATGCGCCCATCAACGCAGTGACTTTGCCTTGAGGGATTTTCAGGCTCACGCCTTCGAGCACCGGTCGCTCGCCGTATCCGAAGTGCACATCCTCAAGCTGGATCAATGGCGGTTCAACAAGTGACATGTGTGATGCAGATGCAGCAAAAAGGGTTGAGCTGCCATTCTAAGTGGCAGTCACTTATTGAAATTGAATTCAAACAAGCCTGTTTTCAACGTGGTAATTCGCTCTCGCCCATCAAATACTGGTCGATGGTACGTGCCGCTTGCCTGCCTTCACGGATGGCCCAGACCACGAGTGACTGGCCGCGTCGCATGTCCCCGGCAGCAAACACTTTGGGTACGTTGGTAAGGTAGCCACTGCCCTCTTCGGTGTGGGCCTTGGCGTTACCCCGTGCGTCTTTGTCAACACCAAATGCATCCAGCACGGTCGCGACCGGATTGACAAAGCCCATGGCCAACAGCACCAGATCAGCCTTGTGGGTATGTTCGGTGCCGGGAATTTCGGTCAATTTACCGTCCTTCATTTCGACATGGACGGTTTTTAAACCAGTGAGCTTGCCTTTTTCGCCGATGAATTCCTTGGTGGAAATAGCGAACTCGCGTTCACAGCCCTCTTGATGGCTGGAACTGGTGCGCAACTTCAATGGCCAATAAGGCCAGACCAGCGGTTTGTCCTCGTGCTCGGGTGGTTGCGGCATGACTTCAAACTGGGTAACGTGGGCAGCGCCATGGCGATTGGAGGTGCCGACGCAGTCAGAACCGGTGTCACCGCCGCCGATCACGATGACGTGTTTACCGTCTGCCCGCAATTGACCTTTGAACGTGTCACCCGCATTCACCTTGTTTTGCTGCGGCAAAAACTCCATAGCGAAATGCACACCGTCGAGGTCTCGGCCGGGAACGGGCAAGTCGCGCGATTGTTCGGAGCCGCCGGTGAGCAACACCGCATCGAATTCTTTTTTCAGTTGTTCGGCGCTGATGGTGTTCTTGGCCCAATTGGTGACCTTGCTGTCTTTGGGCCAGGCACCGACCATCACGCCGGTGTTGAACACCACGCCTTCGGCTTGCATTTGTTCGACACGGCGGTCGATGTGCGACTTTTCCATTTTGAAATCGGGAATGCCGTACCTCAATAAGCCACCGACACGGTCGTTCTTTTCAAACACAGTGACTGCATGACCGACACGCGCGAGTTGTTGGGCAGCGGCCATGCCGGCAGGACCAGAACCTACGACCGCGACTTTCTTGCCTGTTTTTTTCAATGGCGGTAAAGGCTTGACCCAGCCCTCGGCCCAACCGCGATCAATGATGGCGTGTTCAATCGATTTGATACCGACTGCGTCGTCATTGACGTTCAACGTACAAGCCGCTTCGCAAGGCGCAGGGCATATGCGACCGGTGAACTCTGGAAAGTTGTTGGTGCTGTGCAAAACGGTTAAGGCGTTGTGCCAGTCATTGTTGAACACCAAATCATTGAAATCAGGAATGATGTTGTTGACTGGACAACCGCTGTTGCAAAACGGAGTCCCGCAATCCATGCAACGCGCACTTTGCGTTTTTGCTTGCTCGGCACTCAAACCGATGACAAATTCTTTGTAATGTTTGAGCCGTTCAGGGACGGGCTTATAGCCCTCTTCGACGCGCTCAAACTCCATGAAGCCGGTGATTTTTCCCATGATATTTCCTGTGATGACGCGTTAAGACTTGACTGCTGATTTGACAGCTTTGGCTGCGGCGACAGCTTTGACTTCAGTTGCAGCCGCCATGTCGCCCAAGGCGCGCTTGTATTCATTGGGAAACACTTTGACGAACTTGGAACGGGCTTCGTTCCAGTTGTCCAGCAAGGCGCGCGCACGTTTAGAACCTGTCCAACGGTGATGCTCTTCCAGCAGTTTTTTCAATTGGGCTTCGTCCGTTTGACCACGGTGCCACATGGCTGTCGCCATGCTGTCGGTTTGTTCCTTGTCAGTCAAGACTTTGTCCATGCTGACCATGGCCGTGTTGCAGCGCTGTGCGAACTCGCCATCTTCGTCGTACACATAAGCAATACCGCCGCTCATACCTGCTGCGAAATTGCGGCCAGTGCCGCCGAGTACCGCCACGGTTCCGCCAGTCATGTATTCGCAGCCGTGGTCACCAGTGCCTTCGACCACGGCGGTGGCACCAGACAAACGCACCGCGAACCGTTCACCTGCCACGCCGCTGAAAAACGCTTCTCCGCTGGTCGCGCCGTAAAGCACGGTGTTGCCGACAATGATGTTATGCGTGGATTCGCCGCGGAAATCGATGCTGGGTCGCACCACCACTCGTCCGCCGGACAAACCTTTGCCGGTGTAATCGTTGGCGTCACCGATCAAATACAAGGTGATGCCTTTGGCTAAGAAAGCGCCAAACGATTGACCGCCGGTGCCTTCGAGTTGAATGCGCAACGTATCGTCAGGCAGACCTTCGGGGCGTACCTTGGTGAGTGCGCCAGACAGCATGGCGCCGACTGAGCGGTTGACGTTGCGAGCGACTTCCATGAACTGCACTTTTTCGCCTTTGTCGATGGCGGCACGGCTTTTCTCAATCAGCACCTTGTCCAATGCTTTTTCCAGTCCGTGGTCTTGTGTAGCGACATGAAACAGCGGCGTGCCTGGAGTTACTTGCGGCATGGCCAATAACCGACCGAAGTCCAGTCCTTTGGCTTTCCAATGTTCCACGCCTTTTTTCATGTCTAGCAAATCGGCACGGCCAATCATGTCGTCGAACTTGGCTATGCCTAGTTGCGCCATGATGTGGCGTACTTCTTCGGCGATAAAGAAAAAGTAATTGACCACGTGTTCGGGCTTGCCAGAGAATTTTTTGCGCAGCACCGGGTCTTGGGTGGCGACACCGACCGGACAAGTATTCAGATGACATTTGCGCATCATGATGCAACCCTCGACCACCAGCGGCGCGGTAGCAAAACCGAATTCATCCGCGCCGAGCAATGCGCCGATGGCGACATCACGGCCTGTCTTCATTTGTCCGTCGGTTTGCACACGTATGCGACCACGCAAACCATTTAAGACCAAGGTTTGCTGGGTTTCGGCCAAGCCGATTTCCCACGGGCTGCCGGCATGCTTGATGGACGACCAAGGCGAAGCGCCGGTTCCGCCATCGTGACCAGCGATGACGACGTGGTCGGCTTTGCACTTAGCCACACCTGCGGCAATTGTGCCAACGCCAACTTCTGACACCAATTTGACGCTGACGTCTGCATGCGGTGCCACGTTTTTCAAATCGTGAATGAGTTGCGCCAAGTCTTCGATGGAATAAATGTCATGGTGGGGCGGTGGAGAAATCAAACCCACACCTGGCACGGAATAGCGCAAGAAGCCGATGTACTCTGACACCTTGCCGCCGGGGAGTTGACCACCCTCACCCGGCTTGGCGCCTTGCGCCATTTTGATTTGAATCTGATCAGCGCTACTGAGGTACTCCGCAGTCACACCAAAACGTCCGGATGCCACTTGCTTGATTTTGGAGCGCAGTGAATCGCCAGCGAGCAACGGCAGGTCGACCTCAACTTGTTTGTCGCCGATCACGCTTTTCAAGGTCTCGCCTTTTTGAATCGGTATGCCTTTGAGTTCGTTGCGGTAACGCGCCGGGTCTTCACCGCCTTCGCCAGTATTGCTTTTGCCGCCGATGCGGTTCATGGCGACAGCCAATGTGGCGTGCGCTTCGGTACTGATAGAACCCAAGGACATGGCGCCGGTGGCAAAGCGTTTGACGATCTCAGTGGCAGATTCCACTTGATCCAACGGGATAGCCTTGGCGGGATCAATTTTGAATTCGAACAAACCACGCAATGTCATGTGGCGACGGCTTTGGTCGTTGATGATTTGCGCGTATTCCTTGTACGTGGTCCAGTTGTTGGCACGTGCACTGTGCTGCAATTTGGCGATGGCGTCTGGTGTCCACATATGGTCTTCGCCACGGGTACGCCACGCATATTCACCGCCAGCGTCCAACATCGTAGCCAACACAGGGTCTTGGCTGAACGCACTGGCATGCATGCGGATCGCTTCTTCGGCAATTTCAAAAATACCTATGCCTTGCACACGACTGGGTGTGCCGGTGAAATATTTGTCGATGGTCTCGCTATTGATACCAATCGCTTCGAATAATTGCGCACCACAATACGACATGTAAGTGGACACGCCCATTTTGGACATGATTTTGGACAAGCCTTTGCCGATGGCTTTGACATAGTTGTAAATGGCTTTATCGGCTGACAACTCGCCTGGCAACTGATCGTGCATGGCTGCCAGCGATTCCATTGCCAGATAAGGATGAACGGCTTCAGCACCGTAACCAGCCAGCACAGCAAAGTGATGTACCTCTCTTGCGCTTCCGGTTTCAACCACCAAGCCAGCGCTGGTGCGCAATCCTTCTTTCACCAGATGTTGGTGTATGGCAGACAATGCGAGCAAGGCTGGGATGGCCACTTGCGTGGCTGATAACGCACGGTCGCTGATGATGAGAATATTGTGGCCGCTTTTGATCTGATCCACGGCTTGTGCGCACAGTGAAGCCAATTTGGCTTCCACACCTTCATGGCCCCAAGCCAAGGGATAAGTGATGTCCAAGGTGGCGCTTTTGAACTTGCCATGGGTCATGCTCTCGATATGGCGCAGTTTGGCCATGTCCTGAAAGTCCAGCACCGGTTGGCTGACCTCCAAGCGCATCGGTGGGTTGACCTGATTGATGTCAAGCAGGTTTGGTTTAGGCCCGACAAACGACACCAGCGACATCACAATGGCTTCCCGAATAGGGTCGATAGGCGGGTTGGTGACTTGCGCGAACAACTGTTTGAAGTAGTTGTACAGCGATTTATTTTTGTTTGATAAAACAGCGAGTGGGCTGTCGTTACCCATAGAACCCAAGGCTTCTTCGCCATTGGCGGCCATGGGAGCCATCAGGAATTTGAAATCCTCTTGGCTAAAGCCAAAGGCTTGCTGGCGGTCCAGCAATGACAAACTGGTCTGCTCGGGCGAGCCCACCGGATGCTCTTGCACATCATCCAAACGGATGCGCAGATTTTCAATCCATTGTTTGTAGGGCTTGCTGTTGGCCAGACCAGACTTCAATTCTTCATCGTTGATCATTCGACCTTGTTCCAAGTCGATCAAGAACATTTTGCCGGGTTGCAAACGCCATTTGCGGATGATTTTGCTCTCTGGCACGGGCAACACACCGGACTCGGAACCCATGATCACCAAGTCGTCATCAGTGATGCAATAACGCGATGGACGCAGGCCATTGCGGTCCAAGGTGGCGCCGATTTGTCTGCCGTCTGTGAATACGATGGAGGCAGGGCCGTCCCAAGGTTCCATCATGGCGGCGTGGTATTCATAGAACGCGCGGCGACGCGAATCCATGGTGCTGTGGTTTTCCCAAGGCTCAGGAATCATCATCATCATGGCCTGGCTGATCGGGTAGCCGGCCATGGTCAGTAACTCGAGGCAATTGTCAAACGTGGCGGTGTCTGATTGATCGGCAAAACTGATGGGATAGAGCTTTTGCAAATCTGCGCCCAACACGGCAGAGGACATGACGCCCTCGCGTGCTTTCATCCAGTTGTAATTGCCTTTGACAGTGTTGATCTCACCGTTATGCGCTACATAGCGGTAAGGGTGGGCCAACGGCCACTCAGGAAATGTGTTGGTGGAGAAACGCTGGTGGACCAGACCCAAAGCAGATACACAGCGCGGGTCTTTCAAATCATTGAAATAAGTACCTACTTGGTCTGCCAGCAACAAGCCTTTGTAAATGACCGTGCGGCTGGACATGCTGGGGACGTAATATTCTTTGCCGTGCTTTAGGTTGAGGTGCGAAATAGCTGCGCTGGCGGTTTTGCGAATCACATACAGCTTGCGCTCGAGCGCGTCTTGCACGATGACATCGTTGCCGCGACCGATGAACACTTGGCGGATCAACGGTTCTTTGGCACGCACGGTGGGTGACATGGGCATGTCTTGGTTGACGGGCACATCGCGCCAGCCAAGCAACACCTGACCTTGGGCACGGATGGCCCGCTCTAATTCTTGCTCACAGGCCAAACGTGAGGCGTTTTCTTTGGGTAAGAACACCATGCCGACACCGTATTCACCGAACATCGGCAAGTTAACGCCTTGTTTGGCCATGTCCTCGCGGTAGAGCGCGTCCGGCAACTGAATCAAAATACCGGCACCGTCGCCCATCAATTTATCGGCACCTACTGCGCCACGGTGGTCTAGGTTTTCCAAAATCTTCAAAGCCTGAGAAACAATCTCATGGCTTTTGTGCCCTTTGATATGAGCGACAAAACCTACACCGCAAGCGTCATGCTCTTGGTTAGACTGGTACAAACCCTCGGTAAACGCGTGCTGCATTTCGCCATCCTCTGTGTATATCTTGGAAGAAGCGTAAGCATAGTCCAGCAAATGCTCGATTCCAAACAATTTAATTGGGGTCAGATACCAATTAATTCTCTAGTTATTTAATCGGGAATTAAATTAGGGACAGATTAAGCAGAGCCACTTTCCCCCATGGGTCTACCCGCTTTGGCCTTGTGTATTCGCCGCTTGGTCAAGGGTTGCAGGCTTTGAATGAACACATCTTCGCCCAAAGCCCAGCCGCCCATCACTGAAGATGTGAGTGCTTGCTTATTTTTTTCCTCAATCCCGGCCTGAACCATTTCGGCATAGGCTTTTTCTCTGGCAAACGGCGTATTGCCCAGCGCCCAGTACACCTCATGAGCCACCAGCCAACTGTCTTGCCGCGCCCCAACATAATGTGCGTGGCTGGACCAAGGGTGCTCTAAGGCCTGTGCCACCATGCCAGCACGTACCGGGTTGAGGTCCATGTAAACCATACAAGCCAAAAAATAGCGATCGGTTTGTATCAACGCACTTCGAAACCGCCCTTCCCACAATGTACCGGTGCGTGTGTGGCGCTTATTGAAGTAACGAACGTAGTCACGACCCAAGTTTTGCATCATTTTTGACAAAGCCTGTTCGGCTTGCGGCGTGACCAGCAAATGCACATGGTTGTCCATCAATACAAAAGCGTGCAAATCGACTTGCTGCGTTTGGCAATGCGTGACCAGCAACTCGAGCCATATTTGCCTGTCGCTGTTGTCCTTGAAGATCCATTGACGGTTGTTGCCGCGCAAAATCACATGGTGCGGGTAACCGGGCAATGAGAGACGGGGCAGACGGGCCATGTGTGGATGGTAATGCGAGCCGAGGTCTGCTGTTTGTTAGGGTTGCACCGTTATCATGCGAACCATGAACAAGTCAGAGTTATCCCCGCCTGCCCAAGCGAAAGCCATGCATGTGTTTTGCTTGTGCGCGCAATGGTGCGGTACTTGTCGTGAATACCAGCCCATCTTTGATCAATTGGCGTCGCAATCGCCGGAAGTTAAGTTTGTCTGGGTGGATATTGAGAGCCATGATGAACTGCTAGGCGATCTCGATATAGACAATTTTCCAACGCTGTTAATTGCCGATGCCCAAGGCCAGGCCAGGTTTGCGGGCACCGTGTTGCCGCACGCCGAGACTTTGCAGCGCATGTGCCAGGCGGCATTGGCCGGGGATTTTCCGTTGATCAATGATCCTGTTTGGCAAAACGTGATGCCGGAGTTGATGCGGTTGGAGTAGTTGGGAAATTGGTGGAAATTGGGGTCGGGGGGAATTGGGGTCAGG
>Ga0209188_1001322_pt1 | contig 20345 bp, 25 predicted proteins | sample C_130625_EF_Meta_FD_187307 | JGI IMG/M metagenome (GOLD analysis project Ga0209188, IMG submission 187307) | Freshwater microbial communities from Lake Croche, Canada to study carbon cycling - C_130625_EF_MetaG (SPAdes) (version 2) | ecosystem: Environmental > Aquatic > Freshwater > Lake... | reverse complement strand
CCGCCCGCCGCAGCCGCAGCCGCAGCCGCCGTGTCAGCCGTAAGCACCGCCGCAGCCACCGCCGCAGCCAGAAGCAGTCCCAGAAGCAGCACAAGCACCAGAAGCAGTCCCAGAAGCAGAAGCAGCAGCAGCAGCAGGGTGGTTTCCGTTTCTTCTAAGAAGCGTGTGTTCTGAAAAGAGGCTTCTTCGTTTTCCCCGATGCCACACTGCTTGGAACAACCGACCGCACCGGCGCAAAGGATCGCCGATGTAAAGAATGAGCTCCCCATGTCTTGAGACCCAACATATGTGCCTCTGTGCCGTATCCCATATTAGATCCCAAGCCCCAACGTTCATGAAGAGTCGGATCCGACTCAATCTGCTCACGAACCCACGCGTCGTGAGCCTCCTTCGCCAGAATTGATGCAGCAGCAACCGGCAAACTGGACGCATCCCCCCTAATTATATTAATTGCAGGAGTAACGTTACCGTCTTCTCCTGTCCATGGTTTCCAATAATCTCCGTCCACGAGGATTCGTTGGAACGGCACTTGTATGTTAGATAAAGCCCGGTGCATGGCATTCATATCGGCCTGGAGAATATTGACATCGTCAATTTCCTCCGGTTCGGCCCACGCGACTGTACTATCAATCGCGTTCTCCTTGATCCAGTCGCTCAGAATAGCTCTCTTTCGCGGTGTGAGTTTCTTGGAATCTGTTATTTGTTTGAGAACAACACCGTTATCGGAGTATGCTTCATCTTCGGGCGACATAATGACTGCTCCAACATACAAGCGGCCCCAAAGAGATCCACGTCCGGCTTCATCTAGACCTATCTCTACGAGTCCATCATCAATCCACTGACGACGCATTTCCTGTGTCTAAAATAGATGAAACTGGTACTGCTGTCACTTTTACTTGTTGGTCTGGTTGCTCTAGCAATGTTGGTGGGATTCCGTGAGTCATTTGAAGATAGTAACTTCTCTGGACCTGGATCTGCCTCTGGACCTGGATCTGCCTCTGGACCTGGATCTGCCTCTGGACCTGGATCTGCCTCTGCACCATCTTCCGTCGTTATTCATGATGTATCGCCAACTCTTAAAAATATGTTAGAGTCTTCATCACTGGTCTTACGATTAGATAAGAAACCTACCGTTGATGCTCTGGCCCGTGATATGGATGCTGTGAAGTCAGCCAATAGTGTATTTTCTGGCTCTGACTCCGACTTTGGCTCTGACTTTGGCTCTAACTTGAACGCGTCTTCCATGAATCAAGGATCCAATCAACAAGCGAAGAGAGGAAAATCCAAACGATTCAACCATCCATCAGACGACGATGCAGAACCAGAACCAGAACCGCATTGCCCCGATATGTCCAAATACATTCGCATGGATGAAGTACCGTGCTGGAATTGTTCTCTACCGTAAAAATACCCCGTGCAGACAGGGAATGTCACCGCTAATTACGGCGGCCATTGCGGTCTTTTTCATTGCGGCTCTGCTGTTTTGGCAAATGAAACAGCAGAGACTTGAGGGATTTTCCATAGGCGGTGCGCCTGTCGGAGGTCGTCCATACGGTGCGGTCGGTGAACGCGATCACAATGGCTCATTCTTACCTGCTGATCTCCATAAAATGCCATTTTCCGGTCCTGCACAGCCCGCCGCAAATCTGCCGGCAAGTACAATCCGCCCAATTACTGTTCCGGGTCCAATCACCTCTGTACGCGATCCACCCGCAACGCAAGTGGATATGCAAGAACTGAATACACAACTGATTACATGGCTCACCGCCATAGATCAACGTAACAATGAACATCCCGGTTCTTCCACACCTGAACAGAATCAACAACGTGTCCTCTATGAAGCACGCTCTGCAAGTATTCTGGATCAGCTTGGTAGTGGAAATATCACCGACACCCGGCTGCAGGTGGCCGCCGAAACCCGCGAAGTCAAGCGTGATAATGAAATGTGGAAGCGGCAATATCCGAATATTGAGGAGCTGGCCGGTTTCGGCCTGAATTTGCCACAAGATGAGTTCCTAACTGCGGAACAATATAATGAATTCCGTGGTCTCTTTGATGCTGTTCTGAAAGAACTGCGTGAGATTCCCCAGCCTGATCCGTTGAACCGCGTGCGCTATCAACAGCTGCAAGTACTTCTTCAAGATCTGGAAACTGCCGAACGTAAGTATACTGTACCGCCAATCAAAATGCGTTCAGCACGTCTCTTCCTACAGCGTGCCGTCCGTCCTGATCAGCCACTTCCTACGCTCTTCGCTATGGATTCACAGAAATCCACCAAGAATCCTCCGGTAAACGCAAAGGCATCGGATATGTTCATATCAGGACCAGAACATGGAGTCCAAGAAGTTGAGGAATATGATCCCAAAAATTATGTGGAAAGAGCCCGGACTCTCAGCCGACAGATACAGCGTGCATTCCCAAGAGATGCCGAAGCGTTGGGCTGTCCTATGAATCCCGAAAGTATCATCACTGAATCCGATGCTATGAATGTAATCGGTGTTGTCTGTGATCGTTTACGATATTCGGTTCCATCTGTAACCCCGGCACAATTCAACTGTCCTCCGCGTAATGAAATGTATTAATTTGGGTTCTGCCGGTAGAAATGGATACAATCAGGGCGTTATCTGATGCAACTCTGAATGCGATTATCAAGAATTACATAGTCATTCTGGTGCTAGTCATTGTGATACTTGCATTTGGATTTTATCTGGCCTTGAAGCCGGCAATGTTTGAATATTTCAGTGGTGGTGGTGGTGTGGTGGTGCAACCCAGCAAAGAAGAATTTAAATCCGCACGTTAGAGGATAATGTCTACGTGGCGCGATTTTGGACTTACAGTGTTGGCCGCAGTGTTGGGTGTTCTTATTGTACACGTGGCAATGGGTGTTGCGAATCGTAGCCGCAGCACGGAACACTTTGTTGATGTTACCGAAACCGACTGCACCGTATGTGGAAACAAACGTCGTGACTGCTGCCGCTCTGGATGTGGCGGTTGCGACGGGCGTGACAACAAGCGCAAAACAAAGGATGAAGATACCAATCGGTGCCCTCAGATTGACTGGTCCAAGTATGTGCTCAAGGCCAGTATTCCACCATGTCCTCCGCAGCCCGACATGTCCCGCTATATGCTGAAATCCGAATGTCCTGCACCACCCGATATGTCCCGCTACATTCTAAAATCGGCCGTTCCCGCATGCCCACCGTGTATCTCTACGTGCAACAAGCCGTGCAAAATCGGTGAGTGCCCACCTTGCCCTGTGGTACGGTGCCCCGTTGTAGAGTGCCCCAAACCCACGACATGTCCTCCATGTGCCGCGGTGGAACCGCCGCGTTGCCCAGAACCCAAGGTCAGCTGCAAGGCGCGGTATGAAGAGGAGCAACCGTGGGCAGTCCGTCCGCTATTGGCCTCCATTTCTCCTATGTGAGAGTGAAGTCTGGAACTCCACACCAACGTATTTGTTTGCAAGAACATGCTTTATGAAGTATGTTCCTGAAAATGGTCCTTCTTCTAGGATAGAGTCGCAATCAGTGTAACTCAACTTTTTCAGGTCGCTTACTAAACCATCCTTTCCATACCAAACCGTTTCGCAGCGTGCGCCGTTCCCGCATGGCTTTCCGCACAGCCGGCAATGTTTTCATCTTCATACTGACGAACGGATTTCCTTTTTCTTGCGCCGGTGGCTGCGCGTAGGCTTGCAACAGCGGATCTCCACTATATTCTTTCCACGATACTTCGGCCGTTTTTCTGAGTGTATCGGCTCCTCTGTTACCTGAAGCCTGGAGCCCACCTTCTTCTTTGCCGTAATGCGTAACGAATCCGCCCCACCAGTAGACCAATACTCCTCCGTATTTTTCCAGATAACGCACGGAACGTACCAGATCATCACCGTGCGAAAATTCCGTGGTTATCATTTCGGGGCGATTGCGCGTACAGAAGAAGTTTCCCGCCAATGTGAATGGACGAAATTCCTTGAACGGCTTCTCTTTGAGCCAGAATTTATTGCTCATGAAGCTGAATGTGAATGCTCCGCATCCATGCCGGTCAATCGTCTCAAAACCGTCATCCAGATACTCTCCCAGGACAGACGAGTTCCCACGGAATGTCCCATGCCGATCAAAGTCAAAGAACCGATCCAGATCATCATCCATGAATGCGATTCGTTGATCTATCGGAAAATAACGGCAAATGGCCCGAATAGCGTTGGCTCCACCCAGTTTTCCCACTATAATCGCCTTATATGTCTGACCCGCTAGCGCTGCTTCATAGAGTCTTTTCTCTGTCGCATTTGCAACAAAGATATAGAGCCGATCAGTAAGACCATTGTGTTTCAGCATGGCATATGTCTTGTGTGGGAATATACTGGAACGGGCATACGATCGGACAGCGATAACGTAATCATCGTGTCTCATTCCTTACAATGTACAGCGATTTTCAAAAAATATCCGATGTACATTATAAGGGCGATGGATACCCGTTTTTGGGGACCATCAGGATGGCAGCTTCTGCATTTAATTGCTGCATCGCCGGTAGAAAATCCGGTGGATGTCTATGATTGGTTTCATCTACTAGAATTCGTTTTACCGTGTAAATATTGTCGTGCATCGTTCCACGACTATATGGATATACAACCTCTTACTCAGACAATCATTAAAGACAGAGCTGCGTTCAGCCGGTGGGTCTATGATATCCACAATCGCGTCAACGGTAAACTCAGAGGACAGGGGCTCCTGAAACGACCGGATCCATCATGGATGAGTGTCCGCAAACAGTGGTTCCAAGTTGCGGACGACGTGTGCACTACGACGACAAATCATGGATGGAATTTCATAACATCAATTGCCTATAGTACTCCCGATGATTCATACAAGGCAACACCGATGCCTGATGCACCGGAAAATACCACAGAATGGGCCGAAATGACGATGACCACGCGTAATCGTTACAATCTGCTGACGAAGGAGGAGCGTCTAACGGCACTTACGCAATGGTGGAAGTTGCTCCCATCCATCCTACCATGTGAGGCTTGGCGCCGATCTTGGTCTGCGGCGTTTCGCGAACTCGGTGTTCCGCCTTTGCAGAAAGGACGGCAGGCCGTGATGCGGTGGATGTGGGAGGTGGAGTGTTCGGTTTGCGGTGATTTGCAATGTCCAACACCACATCCTTCGTTGGGGGTGTTGCGAAAAGAGGTCGGCGCATTTGAGAGTGGGTGTTCGGCCGCAAAGGGGAACCGGCGTAAGACTTGCAGGGCTTACAGACAGCGGAAGAAGACCCGCAGATATACGCATCAAAAGGGCGGATTGGATTCGCGATAGATGTAGTTTCGTTCTTCCATTCCAGACCAGGGTTGTGAAATGCAAGAATTCGCCGCCAGGCCTCTGCCTCATCGTAACCGCATACACGTAACTGCATCCATAAAATCGCATCTCTGGATCCAATCGGAATTCCTACCGGTAAATGCACGGTATGCAGTCGTCCAGCCCAGACAAATTGCATTCTTACATATATAAGATCATTACTTCCTAAGCCCACGGCGATGCCATAGTGAATATGTTTGGAGTAGGAAATGATCTATTTTTATTCATTTCTGATCCTGTCCAGTTATAAAAATGAAACATTGGATACTTTGTTGCATAAACCGGTTTTCGTAATAAATTACCAAATGTAGCATGAATATGAAGTGTCGTTGGAATATCGGTTTTATATACGCACTTTGATCTGACATTCAATGGGAGCATCTCTGAAGAACATCTAAATGATTTAGGGAATGTATCAGGCAGCTCACCCGTGAGCGTCGTCGCCCATACATTCTGAAATCCGATAATATCAATATGGGGATTCTTATTTACATAATTCATTAATGATTCTCCATGTGGAAGATACATATATTCGTCTAAATCACAGAAAATCATATATTCGTTACATTGTTTACCGTATCGGTATAGAGCATGATGCATCTGACCCATCTGAGCATAATGATCCGAATATTTATTACGACGCAAATTCGTATAATCCCACTCTATTAATACGATTCCTGGTTTATTAAATTTCGCGATAATATCATCGGTTAGTTTTCCATTGTAGTACATGTAAAACTTTTCCACACCGTGCTTCGTGTAATAGTCATAAAACACATCAATCCGTTTGTAGTCATCTTTAAATTGTGTGGTTATACTCAATTTATTTGTACACTCTGTTTTTATATGTGGTAACGTGTATGTCTGTGATTTGCCATCGTAGTGTACTGTAATTGTTACCACATCTTCTTCCGCATCTACATTATATATCAATACCTCTGCAGCTTCATACGTAAGTTGAGAATATTTATGAGTTATCGTGAGTGGTACCCCATTTTTATTCACAGACAGTTTTTCCATAATAATCCCTGCGTCGGTAACAGGACATATTAAAATAATCTGGTTATTTTTATAGAACATATCAAAAAATAAGTATGCATCATCATACAATAAGAATGAATTCATCGCTCTAAAACTTATTTTCCTTTTAAAAGAATATTTCACCGCATATTATAGAAATGCCCCTCAAAGTCTTTGGATTCCCTGCGGTCTCCGATCGCAGGATCTTGATCTTAGTCGGATCTCTCTTGGCGGTCGTAGTTCTGGCCGTACTGGCGGCTCCCATGTGGAAACCGCATAGGCGGAGACTATTGGGCTCGGAAGGATTCACTGATGCTGGGGCCAAGTTCTACATGATCAAGGCCGATTGGTGTCCTCATTGCAAGCACACCAAGCCATTATGGTCGGAACTGCAGTCGGCTGCATCTGCAGGATCTATAAAGACCAGCGACGGCTCGGCCGTAGAAATTGTGGATCCGATTGATGGATCTGACGCGGATGCTCTGGGGCTGCCATACAAGGGATTTCCGACATTTGTTTTGAAGAAGGGGGGACAGATGTCACGGTGTGATGCGGATCGCAGCGTAGGCGCATGGTCTTCTTGGCTTCAGCAACAGTAGATCTCCAAGCCAGCCAGCCCTTTCCAGCGGCCTCTCCCATCGCGAAAAGTTCATGTTGTTCTTCCAAGGATATCCCGAAATCAATAGACACATACCGTTTCTGATTAAGTGAAATCCAATTCTTGGGATGCGGTGTAATCATAGTATTTGTAGCATTATACACATACCGCATATACTCATTCAGGTGCTGGATCTTGGCAGATGTTGGATGTTTTTGCAATCCCTTTGCCTGTGTAGAAATTACCAGCGTATTTTCCTTGTCACCGACCGTCTGCCAAGGATAAAACTCTGTTACACCGCCGTCACAATAGAACTCTCCCGTGGCAGGATGTCTCCATGGAGTAAAAAAGAATGGAATTGATATACTGGCCCGCATCGCATCTAGTATGGGTAAATCTGGACTCGTATCGGCAGAAAAAATCACATTGCATCCCTTATTGACATTCGTGGCATTGATATACAGAGATTTACCCGTTCGTTGCACCAAATCGGTAAATGTCCATCCTGATGAACCCGGTGCCCAGGTATCAAAAATACGACCGATATATTGGACTAACGCTGCTCCATCGTTGAGCCCCCAGCGATTCCAGAAATCCACCAGATTATCGGAATCTATTTCCAAGAATTGTTTGAATCGCATAGACTGAGAGAGATCCCGTATCCATCCGGGTGATACTCCTAATGCACAACTGATGGCCAAAATAGATCCTCCCGATGATCCGTACCATTGCTCCACATTGTCCAGAACACCGGCGTCCTGAAGTGTTGCAATAATACCCATTTGACCGATCAATAAAATTCCTCCGCCACTGATCGTTACAGATCGCGGCTTCCATTCAGAAGACATTCCTCTGCCGGTAACAAGGGAATGCAATCTTCTGCACCACCGCATCTACAACCGCAACTACCACCGCAACTATCTCCATCATCATTATTCACAGAACAGGCGAAGTTAGATGCAATTCGTCTGGAAACATACAATCGTCTACTGGGTGGGGTGCATCAGAAAATTCGGTGGGCATCTACGCAACGCAATGCCGGTCAAATGACGTATTACGATGTACCTGAGTGGGTTCCGGGATGTCCTAGATACGATGTCAAAGACTGTATTTTATATCTGGTATGGAATCTGCGTCATTCAGGATTCCGTGTCATCTATATGTCACCGAATCGTCTGCTTATTAATTGGCGTGAACAATCTATTCAATACTATACGGAGGAATCACCGATACGGCAAGCGATGATGTCCGTTGCTTCATCTGCGGTAGAGGGCCAAGCAACTGCAAGTAAATCTGGTGAAAAGAAGAAGGCCGCGAATTACAAACCGGTTGCAGAAGGTGTTGCAGGACTGCTCAGTCAAGGTGCCCGGCGCAAAGGCAACGATGGTGTGACGTTGACACTTATTTGAACAGACGCGATCTCCATTTGAGCCACCGACTGTTGCCACCGCCACCGGTTTGTAATCCCCGTATCCGTCTCTTTCCAACAGAAGATACCATATGTACGGCAAATCGGAGTAGCGTATCAATCGCCAACAGCAAGAGTAAACCGATCGCCACAAATAAAAAGAGTTCAGCAGTTCCCTGCATGGTGGAACCGCTGACTCCTGTCAGAGAATCCAGTTGTTTGGTAAGACGATCCAGGCGCTGCACAAAATCCATTTGTGATTTTGACTCACCGGATTCGGCTTTGGTTGGTGCGGCTTCACGCCATAGTGTTGGTGACCCGGACACGACCCCCGCCGCCTGCCACTGTGGTGCTTGAAGAGTTAGTGCAGCGGCCTGTGACGGTTCAAGAGTGAATGCCCGTGTCCATGCTTCTCCGTCTGCCGACTCACCGGGGAGTGGAAACCCTGCATCCACATCATTGGTTGCTTGCAGACGATTACCGGAAGAGGTCGGGGGAGCCGACTGCATCGGTGCAGGAATCGGTGATTGACTGCTGCTACCGTTGCCACCGCTACCGCTACCGCTACCGCTACTGCTACCGCTACCGCTACTGCTACCGCCACTGATGCCAGTCACTGCACGGCGACTCTTATCCTTCTTCTTTTCTTTGCCAATTTCGGGACCCGAAAACGCTTCATCCCATGAACAGAACATTTAACCCCCTAATGGATTCTAAGAGTTCTGCAGATTCAAACAAAACCCGCGTCCCGAGTAATGGGAACCGGAAGCAGATGGATCCTATGGACTCTATTGTTTGTCGCGATTGCGGCACTCTTCCTACACAGATCAACACCACACCACATGGAAGCCTTCGTTGGTGATATGGGTGTAGATCTCATGAAAACCTCTACGAGAGCCATGGATTCGGCACCAACAACGTCGGAAGTCAAACAACATTATAAGAAACTGCTGCTTTTCGTGAATGACAATGTGGCTAAAAATGGCGCAGACGGTTTGCGGATCATGGCCGATTTGCGCGATCGTCTGTTCGGTAAGCGCAATTTCAAGTCATCCTTGTATGTGAATCGTACGCTTATTGACAAGTGGCCCACATGGTTACCGCCGCTGGATACGTCCATCCAAGAACCGATACCTTCTGCAGACGAAGCAGTGGAAGCCGAACTGCGAATCTTGGCATATCTTCAGAAGAACTTTCCGCAAGAATCCGAAGTCAATGAAGAGACCGGATCAACACTGCGTAATCTTACGGAAGATTTCGGTCGCAGATTTGTCTTTGAGGAAGGAGTGCCCGTAAAATTTCGGGAGGATTTTCTCCGAGAACCACTGATCAAGGGATGGGTTTCACCATTGGGACGCGACTAAAAACGACAGACCACTGCAGAGAGATGCAACCTCCGTTGCCGATGCCTCCCAGACTTCATTGGATGCCGGCGAATCCATCATGGCTTGTTGCGACTGGCGTATGCATTGTCGCCGCAATGCCCCAAAATATTCCGTCATCGGTGCGCCGTGTTCTTATTCATCCCGTTGGAGCATTCGCACTTATTCTGTTGACCGTCTGGCTTTTGATGGGTCCGTCACCAATATTGGCAGTGTCTCTTTTACTGCTGTTCGGTTCCGTGTCGCTCTTACGGATAGATTCGCGCCTGGAACCGTTCATGACACCGGTTCTTAATAAAGATATTGTAGGCACCAAAGAGAAACGTCGGTGGCTCTCAGAAGAAATACTCCAAGAGGAGCCCGATGCAATTCAGGAACGGACAGAGGAACCACCTTTGCGGTACAACCAAGTTACTGATAATGAAGAGCATCCGTGGGAGAGTGAGACGACTCTGAACGAACATACCGTAGCCATTCAGGAACGTCCTGTATCTACTCCTCCCGAATACGACGAATCAAGCAATAGTCTGCGTCATTAGAAGAGAGAATGCGGGATTTTGTTGCTGAATTGAGTCGTCATCCTCTGTTTCGTTTATTAGGCGCAATAATAGTTCTGTTGCTGTCAGACTACAATCTGCCTGTCGGAGCAACGGCAGCCGTTCTGTGGATCGTATGGATATGGTGGGGACAGCGTTCTGTTGTGGAACGCCGCATTTTTTAGAAGTGCTATGCAGGGAAGGTCATGAAGGATAAAATCATACCACACTGGTCCGATAATTTCTCTAATATGTTTCACGATATCAATACGAATCCGTATGTTCTGGGTATTGCCTATATCCTATTGAATCTGGGTGGTCGGTTCATGGTCTTATCAGTAACGCCGGCACAAGAGGCTTTTCTCCAGAATATTATATTTCGCCCGTTGCTTCTCTTTGCGATCATGTTCATCGGAACGCGCAATATGGTTGTTGCGTTCTGGTTAACATTGGTGATCATGGTGGCACTGCAATATCTGTTGAATGAACAATCTGACTGGTATTTACTTCGGGAAATCATACATTGAGATTCAGAGTGGCACCAACAGGAGCAGGTTTGCGCCGCCCGCGTCGCCGTTCCGTATTCATGGTACTGGTTGTGCCGATGCTATTCGTTTCTTCCATCATGAACTCGGCAAGCGGATCAAACTGCGTGCCGAGTCCTGCACGAGTTACATTTGGAACTGTGGGCGGTGAGGGCGGTGGACCTGCCGGTGTAAAGACAGGCGCTGCTGCCGATGACATTATTGGATTGATCGTCGTGGCACGTTCTGCCTCAAACGCCCGTAGAATATCGTCTACCCCACTGGGTCCACGCATTTCCCGACGAGCCTGCGCGGGAGTTTCTGCCGCAGAAGAAGCATTGAATACCGGTATACCTAGACCAGGATGTGATGGACTTGTGTTGGCACTCATTCCTTGCATACTAGGCTGTTGCTGTTGTTGCTGTTGCATCCCGGATGCCGCCGACATGAAGTTACCCAAACCACCGCCCATCTTCGCCATCATGGCTGCGGCAAACTGACGCTGCAACTCAGGATTCTCATTCAGTACATCCGCCATACCCGGTATACCAGATCGCTCTGCAGCGGTGTTTGTCAGATGGTACATCGTTGCACTCACACCCAGTGTACCGACCAGACGCACCATTGGATGCATTTTTGCAGAGTCCTTATACATATCGTAGAGCTCCTCAAAAATCTCGTCAAAATCCTCAATATTTGTGTGGACAGACTCCGACCAGCCCTTCAGACGTGGCTTTACAGGTAGTCGTGATCCAAATTTCTCATTCACCATCTCTACGCCGGTTACGAAGGTCATCAGCGCATTTCGCTGGAACCGAATGGAAGCCTCCAGATTTCGTGAATCGGTACGTTTCTCATATTCGGCCTTAATGTCATCCAGCGAATTTGCCAGATTCATTTTCTGTCCGCCGATACCGTTGCCATCCAGACGCTGGAGTTTGGTCAAAAGCGCCTTCTTCTGGCGGAGTTCTTCCTCTAGAGAGAGTGGTGCGGTTGCATCAGAAGTGGCAGAAGACGCAGCAGACGCATTGCCTGTGGCCGAAAACGCGTTATCTGTATTAATTACGAATGGTGCGGGTTCACCCGCATGATGTATGCGAATATCCGAAGCGCCTGGTCCCGCGTCCAGATTCACGACCTCTAAGTCATCCATCGGCTTGATCTGAATCGTCGGAATATCTCCGTGACTCTGGCTAGATGCAGAAGGGCCAAGATTCAGTCGGGCTCCACCTGAACTGTTATCCCGGGGTGATGCACCTACTTTATTCTGATTTGCCAGCAGATTCATACCCAGATCATCACCGAGATCTACAATATCGTCGTTGCCGACCTGAATCTCCTTGGCCTTGGCTGCAAATGATGCAAGATCTGCTGCAGATGGACGAGAATCATTACCAGACGTCGGAGGCCCTGAAACGAATTGAACACCACTCATGCCTTGTCCAGTTAGCAGACCTTTATTTCCCCACTCAAACGCTTGTGGCTGCGGCTGCTCCATCCAGACACATCAAAAACGCATCGGCCAAATCGTCTTTCTTTGCCTGGGTTTTCCACCATACTAAATGATCAGTCGCACCGGGACAAGCAGATAATATTGTCTCAACTTTCTCTATTGCTGCCAATTTTCGCGACCGTTTTGCATCTTTTCCTGTTCCGGCATCGGTTCCTTTTGTCTTTACAGATGCATTGGCGAACTCTATATTACCGGTCCAGCTATGCTCTACGCGCAGCCGATGGGATACCAGAGCAAACAACATCATCTGTACTGACTTCATATGTGGCGCAAATTCAGAAGGCTGATTCTCAATCCGCACTGTAGAGGCTTGGGCGATCACAGGTAGCTCTGTCGTCAGAGCGGTTTCCATACCGGCCAGCACATCCTGAAGAGAGACACCCTTGGCTTTCTTGGCTTTGTAAGGCATCAGACGAACTTTGGCGGCGGCCTCCATGATCACCGCCTTCGTTGCTTTTCGTATCGCTGCTTCGGAACCTAGACCCAGAATCGCAGCATGGTTCGCGGCCCACATACGCCATGCCGCCAGAGTGTTACCTGATATATCTGACGGTAAAAGCGGTGGCAGTGCCGATTTCTTGGCGCACCGTTTACACAACAGTGTTCCTGGTGCTGGTGCTGGTGCAGTCCATGATGCCGGTCCACCACAGGCACAGCGGGTTTGCGTTTGACTTTCGGCTCCACCTGCCAACAGATTCATATTCGTCCAGCGATGAATTTTGGAGAGAGTGCTGCTACTGCTGCCACTGCTCTGCTAAATGATGCAACGCAGAGAGATAGATTTTTAATACCAAGATCAAAAGCCGCAACGGTTGACATACCTTGTTCTTCTGATCCATTGTCAGAACTTTTAGCCCTGATCTGCAGAGAGAGAGAGGATGTCGGTATGGCAATTTACATCCAAGAATCTGCTAGCATGGACCGCGGCATTCGCCATGATGGAACCCGTATCGTATTTTGTTATACCGGCACTGAGTCGTAGCAAAACAGTGGCGGAATATTATGATCCATCACGAACTTCCGTTGCGATGGTTACATTCGGAGATTATATCTATAGCACATTTCTGTACATGGCGGCGCTGACGATTATTCCCATTATCTGGACACGGACTCCGCCCACGTTCATCATCGGTTTCGCCGTATTTCTGATTATCCAGTGGATAGGCGATTTCTCATGGTATGGACTCCTCCAAGTGTGGCCAGAGCGCTGGTCCGGCAAATATATTGATTTCTTTCGGCGCTACACGAACGATGTGAGTGTTTCCGCACCCATTGGAGATTCACTGTATGGCTTGGCATGGTTTACACTGACGTGGCTCTGTATGACCTATGTTCCTCCGTCTCTCCAGATCGGCGCGATCAGTCTATTTATGTTTGGTTGTCTGGTTCTGTCGGTTTAAATAGATCGGATAAATTGCCAACGCATTTCGGCACATATTTTCTGCCATACCTGATCCTGTTGGTAAAGCTTCTCACGACTCTTCAGAAGTTGAAAGAATGGTAAATAGTCGTCCATTTCTAGAAGCTGACAGAGCTTGAATAGCACATACGGATACGACAGAAAATTGGAGCGTGATGCAGGACAATATTTTATAAATGCCGGCTGAATTTCGCGGAACATGTGTTGTAGTTTCTCTTCCATCTCCTTACTGAGAGTAAGATTCGTCATCTGATGCTGAATCCTGTTCTTTATCTGCTGCACATGGTCATACATCTTTGAGCACTTGAGTTTCCGAAGGATTTCCAGAATTTTTTCCTTTTTAAGTTTCTTCGGATCAGATACTCTCTCTTTCTTGAGTTCGCGCATAACGGCTTCCACAACCTCTTGAGGAATATCGGTATTCTCCTTGGCTTGGAACTGCGCCAGCCATTCGTTGAAGTGGTTGATTTTCTTGTATGCGAAATAAGTGATTTCACGTGGAGGATCCTTGTAACTGGGTTTTTCAGAGTCAATTAACATGAACTCTTCATGACCGCATCGGGGACATCCGAGAATGGCTTCATTCTGATAAAATGTCATTTCCACACCGCAGGTCTTGCACGTGCCCCATCCTGGTTCAATTCCAGAACCAGGCATAATACCGGATTTTATGGCAGCTGGATCTACAACGGCCAGATAACGCTCTAGCATCTTGTCACGATTCATTCCATCTTCAATATTGATTCTGCGAATTGCGGCTTGTGGCTGGTTTTGTGGCTGGTTTTGTGACGACGGGTTTTGTGACGGATTTGGGGATACAGATTTATCCGTTTTGTTACTGCCTCCCGAAAAATAACTCAACACAGAATTTGCTGGAAGATTTGTCTGAGTTCCGCCTCTGCGTGGCATCTCACCCTTTGCCACGGACTCCTGTGCTTCATAATATTCAAATAACATATCTCCAACATTGAGGAAATAGTTCAGCCGATCATCGTCATTCTTCAGTGATGCGATCCGTCGTGATAGTTCTTCTATTTGATCTGTAATATTGCGCCATTCGTCGGAATATGTACTGACTTCTTGCAATGCAATTTTCTTTTCCTGTAGAGCAGACTGTAATTCCTCAATTTTATTTCGTTCTGCATCCATATTTCGTATGCGCGACTGGTGATGCGCTTCAAGAGTAGTGGCTCTATTTAGCAGATTGGCAGAACTATGTGGGATGTGGGGAAATAATTTCTTCGCTGCGTAATACATCCCTGATTGACATCTATATACCGCACGTAAGAGGACCCCTCTTTAGACGCGACCTGCGACCTGCGTCCTTATATTATTTATTTTCACTCCGAGAATTAGTAGTCATGACAGGTGGCGCGCTTCTACAGTTGGTCGCATATGGAGCACAAGACGTATATCTTAGTGCAAATCCTCAGGTAACATTCTTCAAACAGTTGTATCGTCGGCATTCCAATTTTGCGATGGAGTCTGTAGAACAGACCTTCAATGGTGTAGCCAATTTCGGACGCCGGGTACAGTGCACCGTCGCACGTAACGGCGATCTTATTGGTCGGATCTATGTGCAGGCCACTCTGCCATCGGTAGATTTGAACTCTATCGCTGCTGATACATCCGGCACACAATTCCGTTGGCTGAACTATATTGGCGAAAATCTCATAAATAGTGTGGAAATTGAGATCGGCGGACAGCGGATTGACATACAATACGGCGACTGGCTGCATATCTGGAATGAACTGACTCTTCCCGTTGGCAAACAGCCGGCCTATATGGACATGATAGGGAACGTACCGGAGCTAACAAATCTCATATCTAATGTGGGGGTGGACGGAGGCTGTTCCAATGATTGCATACCAGGTCCGCCGCATACCAGCAATGAAATCCGCAGCTGCACTCCTCAGTACACGTTGTACATACCGCTCAAGTTCTGGTTCTGCCGACACACCGGTCTGGCACTTCCTCTGATTGCGCTGCAGTACCATGATGTACGGATCAATATTGAATTCAATGATGTGCGCAATCTCTGTTGGACAAATAATCCCACGGTATTGGATACGGTGAACAATTATGGTCTAGTGGCCTGTTCTCTCTATGTGGATTACTTCTATCTGGATACGGAGGAGCGGCGGCGGTTTGCCCAGGTCGCACACGAGTATCTGGTGGAGCAGCTGCAGTTCGCCGGAGACGAATCACTGACGGCCAGTGCAAATCGCGTCAAAATGTCGTTCAGCCATCCCGTAAAAGAACTGATCTGGGTGGTACAACGAGATGATTTTGTAAGTTGTCTGGCCTCAACGGTAGATCCATGGAAAGGTCAGCAGCCGTTTAATTATTCGGATTACTGGGATCGCGCGGTTCTAGAATCGGGATACGCCTGTGGTACGATAAAAGGTATGGGCGGGAACAATCCTGTTGTATCGGCCAAAATACAGATGAATGGTCAGGACCGTTTTTCGGAGCGCGATGGACGTTATTTCAACGTGGTACAGCCATACCAGCACCACACCTCATCTCCGTCGGTAGGAATCAATGTCTACAGTTTTGCCATCAATCCAGAGGATCACCAGCCTTCGGGATCTTCTAACTTTTCACGGATTGATAACGCGAATCTGTTTGTAACACTAACTCCTAATACAATCGGAAATGGCAACACGTGCAAAATCCGCATTTACGCAACCAACTACAATGTTCTGCGGGTGATGGCCGGCATGGGAGGGTTAGCATATGCAAATTAAAAATTTTACGTCATAATTCTTACATAATTCAGTTTTAACGCATAAATTTCATGTCATGAAGCACGTCACAATCGCAACTTCAAAATTTGGACCTCCGCAAAAATATTTTCTCCGGCATGAGTATCAAGAATGACGAACGGTGGCCTCATGCAGCTCGTAGCCTATGGCGCGCAGGACGTATACCTGACGGCGAACCCGCAGGTGACTTTTTTCAAGCAGCTGTACCGCCGGCACTCTAACTTCGCGCTGGAGTCCATTGAGCAGACGTTCAACGGTGTGGCGAACTTCGGCAAGCGTGTGCAGTGCACGATTGCACGCAACGGTGACCTGATCCACAAGGTCTACCTGCAGGCCACGCTGCCGGCGGTGCAGTCGCTGGATGTCAGCAACAACAACGTCACGTCGTTCAGCTGGGTGCGCAACATCGGCCAGGCGCTGGTGGAGCAGGTTGAGGTGGAGATCGGCGGCCAGCTGATTGACCGCCAGTACGGTGAGTGGCTGTACATCTGGAATGAGCTGACGCTGCCCGTCGGCAAGCAGCTCAACTACAACCGTATCACGAACGCGATCGGTGGCCTGGCTCTGTCTAGCTCTGGCGGCGGCCTGTGCAATCCCTGCGCGACGGATGCCGGCTGCACTGTGTCCCAGGCCTCTGAGCTGGTCAACAGCCCGTACTTTGACTCCTTTAACAACGCGCCGGCACTGCAGGATGTGTCTAACGCCTCTTACCCGGGTGAGGCGCTGATGTACGGTGGTGTGTGCGCGGGTGGTGTGGAGCTGGCGACCAACATCAGCTGCCTGCCGGAGACGACTCTGTACATCCCGCTGGAGTTCTGGTTCTGCCGCCACGCCGGCCTGGCGCTGCCGCTGATCGCCCTCCAGTACCACGAGGTCAAGATCAACGTGGACTTCCAGGATATCCGCTACCTGGTGAACTGCCAGGTGGCTGAGGAGTCCAACAACAACGCCGCCACCGCCATGGTCAACAGCGTCAACAGCAAGGGCCTGGTCGCCTGCTCTCTGTGGGTGGACTACGTCTACCTGGACACGGAGGAGCGCCGGCGGTTCGCCCAGGTCGCGCACGAGTACCTCATTGAGCAGCTGCAGTTCACTGGCGCGGAGTCTCTGACCTCCACGTCCAACAAGATCCGCATGCAGTTCAACCACCCGTGCAAGGAGCTGGTCTGGGTCACCCAGAACCCCAACTACGTGGACTGCTACTCCAAGAACAACAACCCGTTCTGCTACACGGATCTCAACTGCGGCAACCCCACGGCGGTCGCCAAGATCCAGCTGAACGGCCAGGACCGTTTCACGGAGCGTGACGGCAGCTACTTCAACTTCGTGCAGCCGTACCAGCACCACACGAACTCGCCGTCGGTCGGCATCAACGTGTACAGCTTCGCCCTGAAGCCGGAGGACCTGCAGCCGTCTGGCTCTTGCAACTTCTCCCGCATTGACAATGCCACGCTGAACCTGACGCTGACACCCGAGACGTTCACACCCAACTCCAACCCCAGCTTCGCGGGCGCGGCCGTCACCAACGTCTCCAGCCGCATCTACGCCACCAACTACAACGTGCTGCGCATCATGTCGGGCATGGGTGGACTTGCCTACTCCAATTGAGAACTTCATATTATTTTATGTCGTTTATGTATCATACAAATAAGGAATGCAATGAACTATTTCTGTCTGAACTATGTGTAGTAGTTGAGACACAAAATGTTGATGTGCAACATTAGTCCGAATCTTTGGAGTCATGCGGCGTCAAACTGTAACGGGAACAATACTTGGCGATGCGGGTCTCAAGTTTATCAACGGAGGTTGGCAGGGTTAGCCGGCGTTCACGAATATCCTGAATGGCGACGGTGGGCCATTCTCCCATAAGATCCCCCGCGCTTAATCCGAAGATCATGGCCCGACAGATCGGCAGATCAAAGAGAGGAACGGCCTTGGCGGGCGGCTTGGACATATAGATCAGATTTATCATACGCCCAGTTGTTGCGTGTCGCCACCATCGGATAGAAAGAGATGTTCCGCCCTGTGCCGTAAATGCGTCAGAGAGAGTTGCATAGGAGATGTTATGCGTTGGCGTTGGACAAGTCGTCGGCTTGTAGTCGGGAAACGCCTGTTCAAAGCGCTTCTCCACTAGAGAGCGAAAGGCCCTTGACACGTGGTAGGCATCCTGGACGCCGGTCGTGTCCATCGCCATGATAGGATCATAGATCCAGAAATCCAGATCGGCGCCGTCTGCCATGGGCTCAGCGATCGTGTTCGTGCTGTTATAGAGATAGTGTACCACTGCACCGCCGGCGATCACAGCGCTGGTATCGTAGAGAAGTGCGGACAGACTCTTAGAGGTCAGACTGAATGGCGCCAGCTGCACATCAAGAATCGCGGTATTCACGGTGTGGAAAGTCATCCTGTTGTGGTGGTGCACTGCGGGCCTGACGTTTCAAATTTTCACGTACAGGCGCAAAAGTTGAACATAGGGGCAGCGTAGAACTCCTTTATAGGATGAACGCTGAAGACTTTGATGCCGCGTCTGCTGCATGGATGGCTAACAAGATCCGTCGGGGACACCAAGTCGTATACCGATGTACAGTGGAAGGTTGTCGCCGCTCTGCTTCTTCCTCTGCCTTTTCCATCAAAGGAATTATAGATCCATTTCGTTACCATCTCTGTAGACAACACAGCAGTCTCAAATCGGTTCTTCCAACACAACCAGCTGCGAAGTGTAGCCCTGTTGCGGCCAATCAAGCATCAGACTTGATAACGCATGAAGACGTGCTTCCAGAGGAGGTCCCGGTGCTCCACGTGATAGACGCTTCCACCACCATTCAAACCGAAGCGCCTCCTGTTCTCCGCCGAAGCCGCCGACTAAAACAGCTCTCCGCCAGTGTCGCCCATGAGTTGCCCGTGCACCGCCGACCAGTTCGCCGTTATGTTGGCGTAGCCGACGGTCTGGATTAACTGTTGCTCCAATGTACGTTTTCTGGCGACCCGGATCTGTATTTACTAATAGATAACAATGCCATAATGATTGCTGCATTTTTCTATTTTACCCGTGCGGTTTAGATGGCATGTCAGCAGTTTGATATTTATAATACTGTAGGTCCAGTGTGGCCACAGCAGTCATATCCAGCATCTTGTGGACCACGTTATGGAGTCTCACAATTGTCAGATATTCAACAGGCATGGACATTTTTTGAGAAGGTGGAAGCTTTTGATGCAAATGTACGTGTAAAATTATCGGGTACCGGATATAAACCCTTGCCTGTCACTTCAGGCGGCAATTCTATATGGTACTCCATTAGAAATCAATCAGATCTAATATTATATAATAGAGGAAAGCAGCTGCATCAGAATTTATTTCCACGTTATAATTGGACACCACAACGATACTTGGGAATATTAAATATACCATTGCAAAATGTGTATCCATCATTATTGGTTTCTTTTGGTCTAAACCAATAGAAAGATAGATCTTAGGTAGGATGCTGCGTATGCTCATAACGTTGCTGGCCCTGAGCGCTACTGGTGGACAATCAACAGTTGGGCAACCAAGTGTAACATCTACTGCGTTGGCCACTGTAAATTCTACATATACAGGTTCTGGAACTGTGACCAAGACTCCTGTAGGTTCTGTAAGTTCTACCTATACAGGCTCTGGAACTGCTACAAAGTCAGCTTCAGGAACTGCGACTAAGTCTGTTGTAGGTTCTGTAAGTTCTACCTATACAGGCTCTGGAACTGCTACAAAGTCAGCTTCAGGAACCTCTAGCAAGACTATGGCAGGTTCTGTAAGTTCTACCTATACAGGCTCTGGAACTGCTACAA
>Ga0209188_1001320_pt1 | contig 20369 bp, 26 predicted proteins | sample C_130625_EF_Meta_FD_187307 | JGI IMG/M metagenome (GOLD analysis project Ga0209188, IMG submission 187307) | Freshwater microbial communities from Lake Croche, Canada to study carbon cycling - C_130625_EF_MetaG (SPAdes) (version 2) | ecosystem: Environmental > Aquatic > Freshwater > Lake... | reverse complement strand
CACTGCTGTAGTAGCCGTGTTACCAACTGACGGATCTGGTATAAAAACTAAACTTTCACTTAATGCTGGCATAACGATTCCTTATGAAACTGTATTTATACCGAAAATGAACTACCACACCCGCATGTAGTTTGAGCGTTTGGATTGATAATAGAAAAACTAGCACCCATTATGCTTTCTTTGTAATCAATAGTTGAACCGATTAGATATTGATAACTCATACTATCGACTAACATTTTAACATTATTTTTTTCTATGATAAAATCATCTTCATTTATCTCTTCGTCTAATGTAAATCCGTATTGGAAACCACTACACCCCCCGCCTTGAACAAATACCCTAAGATTTGTTGGGTTATCTTCCTCTAAAAGAATTTCTGAAATTTTTTCAGCGGCTAAATCTGTTAATATAATCTGTTCCATTTTAATCCTAAGTTGTTTATCGCGGAAGTTATCCTTTCGCTTTGTATTATTATACAATATTTAGCTAATAAATACAAGTATGATTATATTAACCAAAAACGCCGCAAAAAGAGTTCAAAATTATATTACTCGTCGCGGTAAGGGTATCGGCATTCGGTTAGGGGTGAAGACAACCGGGTGTAGTGGTCTAGCATACCAATTAGAATACGTAGATCGGGCAGAAGAAACTGATTTGCTGTTTGAGAGCAACGGTGCTAATATCTACATCGATCCTAAGAGTTTTTCTTATTTAAATGGATTACAAATTGATTATGTACGTCACGGGCTTAATGAAGGGTTTGAATTTTCAAACCCTAATTCTAAAGGCGAATGTGGGTGCGGTGAGTCGTTTAGGGTATGAAACCAATATTAATGATTCACGAAATTTGTGAAGATATTTTTAATCTTCCTTTAGAAAATTATACCTTAACATTTGACGATGGATTATATAGTCAATATTATTACTATCCTCGTTTTCAAAATATCTTGACAGAAAAAATATTTTTTATAAGTTCAAATATAATATGTAACGGCAAACAGTCTAAAGAATTTCCTAGTTGTTCGATAGCACATAAAAAAGCATTTTCAGGAAATAAAGAAGACTATATGACTCTTGATCAAATTAAAGAACTAATAAAAGATCCTTTAGTATCAATCGGCGGGCACTCACATTCTCATATTAGATTGGATAATTTTTTAAAAATAACAGAAAAATTATCTTATATTAAAAAAGATACAGAATTAATGATAGGATGGTTCCAATCTAATTTAGGATTTATTCCTACAAAATTTTGTTTTCCTTACAATGATGAGGGTTTTAATGGAATCTATAAAAAAGTATTAGGACAATACGGATTTACTGACTTTTACGGTCGCGGGCGAATACCAATCGAAAAGCTTCTGCATACTGAATACCCACCGAATATCCTCGATACCTAGCTAAAGTTTCGACTGCTTCAATTGAGCGAGCATCCGGAAATGCGTAAGTTTCTGTGCTGTATAACGATATTGATTCTTTTTTTAATTTTATATAATCTGTTATATCTACGTAGGTGTTAGGAATAAATGTTGGTTCTAATTGATCAAAACTCCAATTAGTACTTCCGGGCACCTCAAACATATATAATTCTTGCACACACGAAGTTAATGTAGGTCTACAAGCTGCCATACACGCTCTAGCAGTTACGCTATGATCGATATGAATATCTGAAATATTCTGGGTATAAACAACACTTGGATTTATTTTACGTATGGTAGTTTCTATATCAGAAAGTGCTTGATGATAATTTAAATATAAGTCGTTGCTATTATATATGATTGGAGTTGCTCCTAAAATATTACATGAACTTTTAAATGCTTCAATCCTTAAAGTCTCTACCCCTATTGTATTTGGACGATTTCCTTTACACAATGAGGCCACAGTAACATTATTATTTTTTGACAATTTTGCGATTGTCCCTGCAGGCCCAAACGCTTCATCGTCTGGATGAGATATTACAAATAAAATATTCATAGACTATCTTTAATAATATTATCTAAATCATATTTAGGAGAATAGCTAATGACTGATTTTATTTTATTTAAATCAGGCATTCTTCTATATATATCTCCGTGATTGTTACTAAATGCGTCCTTATACGGAATAAATTTAATTTTAGATGAGGATTCAGTCAATTTAATAACACGTTCGGCTAATTCAACAATGGTAATAGGATTGTCACTTCCGAGATTAAAAATTTCATTATCTATTTTTTCTAATTTTAATAATGCGTCAGTCGCATCTGCAACATGACAAAAACTCCTAATTTGATTTCCGTCTCCGTATACAATTAAGTCTTCTCCAGACTTTGCAGACTTAATAAATCTAGGCAACACCATTCCGTAATTGGGAAGCTGACCGGGACCTACAACATTAAAAAATCGAATAATAACATAAGGAAATGAATTTGCAGTAATAGCAAATTCGGTCATTAATTTTGCGGCCGCATAAGCCCAACGTAATTTAGTTGGAGGTCCTATTGATAAATTATTTTCTTCCGAAAAAGGACCTTCGCCGTACACTTCGGACGTACTGCTAAAAATAACTTTTTTATTATATTTTTGAAAAAGAGGTATAAGTTTGTTTAGTAATCCTAAATTATTATCTAATGTAGATTTAGGATTTTGATCAATATATTCAACCCCAAGACTTCCTGCTAAAAAATAAACAATATCTGCTTCTTTTATATATTCGTCTAAAGATATATGAATAATATTAGCTTCAATAAATGTTACGTTAAAATTAGGTTTTATTGAAGTAGATAAGTTATCAATAATTGTTACGTTGTTTCCTAAAGAAATAAGTTTTTTTGCCAAGTGACTGCCAATAAAACCAGCACCACCTAATAATAGATATTTCATAAATTTACGATTGTAAATGGTTTGTTGTAGTCTTTGGCATATCGAGCACCCACTAATTCGACTAGTTGCTGAGTTTTAATATCTAAAGGTTCGAAAGGATAAAAACTGTAATTATCACCGATTAATGTTATACCAGCTCTCAGCGAAGGATTAGATATGTTGCACCATGTTGCTAAATTAGTCCAATAAACATTATTATCTTGAAGATACAATGCTACAGCAGGATCAAACGATGATATTGTCCACTCAGAGTTAAATGATTTTTTTACCTTATTTAAAATGTCTTTTGTGATATTATCTGCTGTAATTTTCATAGTTCCTACATCTTGAAAACAATAAAAATTTGGAGTTTCATTAATAAATATTGGCATTCCTGAAGGATTTAAATTTATTAAATATTTAATATCATTTAAATTTAATGTTTGTCTACTATGATTAAAGTCCGGAACAATTGATTGTGCTAAATTTAAAAAATTTATAAAGTCGGCGTTTTTATTGTCATCTTGTATATTTTGAATATCGTCGTTAATTTGATTTTGAATAGTGGTTTTATAATAATTGATAACTCCATCTAATACAAAATATTGATTGTACGGCCCCCAATATAAATCTTCCGGTAATTCTTTTCCTGGATTTTCTAACTCCCAGGCCGAAATACAATTGATACGTGATAGAATAGTAGTAGGCCCCGAAACTAGCATAGCCGGATCAGGAAGTACTAACGGTGCTTTAAGGTCTGGATGTGCAGAGCCTTTAGAGATAAATTCTTTATATGCTATTGGGTCAGTTATGGTCATAGATTATTTCCTAATATAATTTATTTATTACTACTAAATTCGTAAAAATGTGGACTTTGTGATAGTAATTTTTCATTATCGACATTTTCTAAACCGGCGGGGTATTGGGGTTTATAAAAATAAAGATTTTCTTGATATGTAAAATATTTGTCATGATCGCCCCATTCTACTTCAAATGGTCGATCGATGTCATACTCGGCTTCAAAGGCTAATAGCACCTGTTCTCTGCGTTCTAATTTTGATGCATTAATATACTGTAATACAATATCGGGATGTTTTATAAAATGTTTCATAATTTTCAATAATTAATAATGTTTATATAATTTATCGGATAATCTCCGCTTAAATGCTTTAAAATTGTGTTAATATCTGTATTTTCTTCTATATAAAGAGTATTTATATTGTTATTTTGGTTGTACATATATACGAAAAATGGTAAATTGTTTTTTAATTCAAAATGCTTCAGATCAATTAGTTTAACACCGTTTTCGTTTTTAGTCAAGTTATAGGTCATACTGTTATAAAATGGTGTCAGCATCATTTCGTTATGTCTGTTTTTTAATTGATAAAAATCATCTATAGTTATAGAATTTAAATTATTACCCTCTATATATTCATAAACCAAAAATTTATCATTTTTTTCTATTAATTTTGGTAAAAAATCTCCAGAATATGTTTCTAAAAAATAACATATATCTACTGGAATAGTTTCTTTAGGAAATTTGCAATACCAAGGATCAATATCTTTTGTATATGTTTCTGCGTTAGAATAAAAAAATCTTAATGACTTTTTATGTACATATTTTTTTTTATCTAATATAAAAAAATAAAAATATATTTTTCGTGTAAACGGTATATAATTTATTCCGTAACTGTCTAATAGATCTTGTTGTGCTTCTCTAATTAGAGAAACTTTACTTTGTGTAAGATATATATTCATCTTCTCGTACCAAGTCTAAAGTAGAACAATGAATTCCACCTGCAAAAATTTCTCCATGCTCGAGCGTAACTTCTATAACATCGAAACCGTTTTTATCTAATATGTCATTTACACCGATAGCTCGTTTATTACTAATAACGGTATTTTCATTTATACTTAAGACATTAACGTCCATTCCCCGACTACTTGCTAGCTGTAAATCGACATCAGTCATTCCGCTTGTATTGATATTAGAAGTTAAATCTTTAGGATATAAATAATTCCACTTACTAAATTTCTTAGGTAATAGTTCTCGTATATTTGGATATAGTGGATTAACCATAAATACACCCGGACGCAAACAAATTAAACAACCATCGATATGATTATCTGCAACATTAAGTATATGAAACTCGGTGTCTGGAAAAAAACTTTTTATCCATTCGTATCCTAGATATTGATTATAACTATTAATGTTTACAATAACGTCTTTGCCGATACGCAAAAATTGTGCTCCGTCGATTGCCATTACATAGTTATTAGGAATATTATTATAATCTCTTGTATTTTTCCAGTGTCCTAGATCAATGGTTTCTTCTGTTAATTTTGTGTGTGGCGCTTTAATCCACTGTCCGCCTTTACCGTTATTATACGCACGATTATATACATTATAAAGTAAGGTATTTTCATAATATCGATTGCGAACAAACGTAGGAGTTTCTATTAATTTATTACGATATACCCAAGTAATATCGCGCACATTACTTGCTGAACTCAACTCGCTACGAAAACTAGGAGTAGTAAAAGGAATAATTTTATCTAATACATCAGGGCGATGCACGATAATACCTTTATTAGATAACGTAGTTGCTAGATTATCTAATTCTTTATTTCTTTGATCAATTAATTCCATATTTACAGTATAACTATCGAACGGAGTTTCATAAATTTTCTCGTCTAGTGCTTCTCGATAAAATTGTTTAAATGTTATATCACTGAGTCGTTTGGCCAACTGTAGTTCTCTACCCACAACAACTTCTTTTAATTTACCAAAACTTGTATTACTGTTTATCATGTAATTTTCTCATACGATTAAAATATTCTATTTTTTCTCGAACTTTATTGTACTTAATATCATGTCTAATGTGCTCATGCCAAAAATAAACAGATTGTAATTCTTCATCTGAATATTCTGCTACAGGGGTGTACCATTCTCCGATTTGATAACGTTGTATTGGTTTAACTTCCCAAATGTGTTCATTAACAATCTTATCCATAACGTATTCTTCTAGGTAGTAGTCGCCGCTGACTTGCTTAACTGCTTCCCATTTAGGATCATTACCGTTTTGTGTAGCCAGCACAAGTTCATAAAACATTTTATAAAATCCACCGTCACGTCGACTAACAGTAAATCCAGTATCGAACGGATTTCCCCAATCCTTATCTACCGTACGTTGCTGGGCGGCACAATAATCATCATACTGACCACAAATTAAAATATCAGAATTAACCCATTCTTTAGGTAACGGTTTAATTAAATTCATATCTAGATCAATTTTAATCATCACATCTTCTTTAATACGCTGTTCTAGTAACATGCATACTAGCGGTACATTCATAAATCCGTTTACAAATGTTTCTGTAATTGGTTGATATTCTTCGATGTAAGTTACACCAAGTTTCTTAAATTCTTGTTTTGTCTCTTCGGTTATTATGTTACGTGTAGGGCAAAATGTGTATATAGGAATATTTTTTAAATATCCGCCATTTTTACGCCAGTGCTCGAAACATATTTTTGCTTCTGATTCAAACAGATGATTGTTAGCTACCTTAATTCCGCGTTGTGTATTTAGATTACCGCTGTCACCTTCAATCGCTGTTACTAATGCGTAGTTCATAATAATCCTTTAAAACATTTTAATACGCTTATATCTGGGTAATCGAGATACGATCCGTTATTTGCAGGTTCTCTAAGCTGATTTAATAATAGACAACCTTTCGCAGCCTCATCTGGGCTCATATTCATATGATAGCCTAAAATAATAGTATCCCATCCTTGTGCCATTTCGTGTATTGTAGTGGTATGAGTTTCTCTGCCATCTCTACGCATGCGATTTAATTTTTTATACATTTCGTAATCGTCGAGCAGTATTGCTCCTCCTTTGCCTATGTTTAATCTTTTTGACGTCTGAAAACTTAAACACTGAATAGATCCAGGAACATACATATTTTTTTCAAAACCCACTGCGCAATCCCAAATATTAGTGTTACCTAACCGATAACTTCCTTTCCATTTTTCGTCGCGAAAACTAATTCTATATCCCCAGTTTAATAGCATCATAGGAATACTAAGATATGTTTGTTTAGGAATAGAGATTACTTGTTGTTTGTTTTTGTTATATTCAAACGACAAAATAATTGCGTTGGTGCACCGATCTACAGCTAATGCGTATGGTGCACCTGTATACCTACACAATTTTTGTTCAAATAAATCTATAAAATCGTCGTTGTTGTGATAATCTTGTTTAAAGTTTGGGTGCATATTTCTTTAGATTTTAATTCGTTTACTATTTCATTTATAAAGTTGGAAACATTAATTTTATTCCAAAAAACTTTGGTTATTAGTTTGTTTGAAGTAGATTGCAAAGATTCTTCATTAGATACTAATTCCTCTGATAATTTTTCTCCGGGCCTAATACCAATATATTCTACGGGTAAATTATTCTTATTCATATTACTAACAATATCAACTATATTAATTTCTTCTCCCATTTCGAGAATGTACGTAGCATTATCACCGTCAATTGATATAACATCATTAATTAATGTAACTGCATCGTCGATTGTTAAAAAATAACGTTTCATCCTTTTATCGGTTATAGTAATAGGAATATTTTGCTCAATTTGCCACTGCAATGTTTCAATAAAAGATCCCGCAGAATTATATACATTACCAAATCTGACAATTTTAACAACCGTATTAGTAGATTTAGCATAATGTTGCACAATCCTCTCACACCAAAGTTTGGTATATCCCATGGTACAAGTTGGATTAACAGCTTTATCCGACGATATATGAATCATTAATTTTACAGTAGATAAATGTTCGCATAAATTTAATACAGATAATATATTATTTTTAATAACAGAATAGGTGTTATTATTGTCTTCTAAAGTATCTACATGTTTATATGCGGCGGCATTAAAAACGTAATCAATTTGATATTTTTTAAAAATCATATCACATATTTTTGGGTCACTTATGTCTCCTACAATACAATGAATGTTAGCATCTTTAATGGATCTTTGCAACCTATAAATTGCATATTCGCTTATGTCTATTGCAATTATAGTTTTTGCTTCAATACTTTTTACCAATCCGCTTCCTATAGTTCCGCCTGCTCCTGTTATTAGTACAGTGCTATTTTTTAAATTAGTATTTTTAGTAAAAACTAGTTTATTTTTCATATAATATATCTTAAATCTTTTTTATTACATAATTCTATCACAGCACGATCGCAGTATTTACAGACATCGTATTCCATGTTTAAAATTTTATTGTAATCCCCGTCCCAGGGTTTTCCTTTGCTAGCTTCTAAAAATAAATAACAAGGATATATTTTACCATCTATGTCTACTTGCTGACTTTTATTTTCCCAACTCATACAGTATGCTTTTCCTTTTACAGGACTTGCATATTTGGCACGAGCAAATTTGTCCATAAAGAGGTAATCATCGATTTTTTTAAAATTTGGTTTAAGTTTGTTTATTTTACTGATGTCTACATAAATTTCTTTATCTTTGTGCAAAAATGTTTCTGTCCAATATACGTTAGAAAATTCGCTGACCATTTTTTTAAATGCATCTCCGTCAAAATCGGCATCATTATAGGAAAATCGAATACATTGAGCATAATCATTTTTGTTATTGTTTCGGAAAGCACGAGCATTAGCAAGTATATTTTTTAATTTAGTATTTGTTCTATAAATTTCGTGTAGTTCTTGGGTACTTCCGCAAATACTAAAGTATACGCGATCGTTGCTATCTAAATATGTTGATAACTCCGCCCACCATTCTGGTTTATGTGTGTCTCCATTTGTACATATTTCGATATTAATGTTTCTTTTTTTAAAATAAGATATTAGTGGAAAAAAATCTTTATATAAAGTAGGCTCGCTTATTGTTCCGACTAGCCTTACCCATTTTAAATCAGAAAAAGTATCTATTTGATTAATAATTTCCTGTAATGGTCTTATTTTATTTTCGGGGTAGTGTTCTTTAAATGTTTTATAATTCCGATAACAAAGTCCACAGTGAGCGTTGCATAGTGTTGTAAGTTCTAATTCAATGTCAATAACTTTAGGCATAGTTAACATACAAAATCTAGTCCCATTTTATCAATAAAAGTACTTGTGCGTTTTTCGCACAAAAAACAATCAGGAAATTTAAATGATAAAATATCACTGTAATCCATTTTGTCTGTATCTGCCGGGAAATAATCTTGTTCATTTTCGGCATGTGTGTAACAAGCACTAACCTGTCCCCATTGATTAATATATATTTTCTTTTGTTGAAAGCTACGACATTTTATTTCATACTGTTTACCGTCGGTAGGAGTAGGACGATTCTTAAACAATAGTTTAATTGTTTGTTCTCTTAAGGGCATAGGACGAATTCCTAATTCTACTTCTTTGTTGTAAACATTAATACGTCGCACACCTTCTGTTTCAACTTTAAGAACATAACCAAACTGATCAAAGATAGCTCGCATAGCAGGACTTTCTCGGTCTTCAGCATTATAGACAAAACGAATATGCTGTATCCAATCGTTTTTACGTCCGTTCTTACGAAATGCCGCGGCGTTGTCTAGTATCTGTTGTAGGTTACTGCCCACGCGATATGTTTCGTGTATTTCCTGTGTACTACCACATACAGTAAAACAACACATACACTTCTCTGGAACAATACTTCCTAACTGTTCCCACCATTTGGTATCACGTGTATTACCGTTTGTGAAGATTTCATAATAGATATCGCGGCTATTCAAATACTCAATAAACTTAATAAAGTCTTTGTACATAGTAGGTTCGCTTACAACGCCTGCGACAAAGAAACGTTTGAGACCGGTATATTCATCTAGCTGTTTAATAATAGTATCAATATCGCGTACATTCTTTTCTACCAAATGATTAGCATGTTGATAGTTACGAGTGCAAAGAGGGCAGGAGAGATTACAGACTCCGGTTAAGTCCATCTCCATTTCTTCTACTTCACTTTTTTTCATTGTGACTATCATAATATAATCTTAATGGTTCCTCTGATGTTTCTGTTTCTGGCTCTGCTACATTGAATATCTTATTACTTCTAAGCACTGCTAAATTTTTACTGCTACATTCGAAACAATGAGTTTCTCCGTACAATCTGTACAACGAACAAGGATTAACTTTGCCGTCATAGGCTATTTGCACAAATTTGCTCGAATTAGCAGGACAGGTGATATTTGCAAAATCTTCTCTGTCAATCTGCTCCATATAAATTTTATGCAATTTATCCGGGAGGCGAATAGTCTTGTTCAACTTAAAGTGTTCATCCATTGGAAGTGTGTAGAAGAACTCGGTGTTGTACTTGTCCTTATACCTTTGATAGTTTTCCAGGAAATCCTGTTCATTATAATTAAACACTATCCATGTGAGAATGCCTTTGTTATTACTATACCTATTTATGATGTCTAGTCTTAACAGCACTCGATCCAGGCTAGAGTTTATTCTATATTGTTCGTGTAGATCTTGTGTACTACCGCATATAGTAAAATAAATGTGTCCTTTACAGCCTCGAAACACAATACCTAATTTTGTATAGTATGCATCGGATCTAGTATCTCCGTTTATATATAGAGATATTTCAATATCTCTTTTTCTAAGATAAGTTATTAGTTCTATCAAATATGGATAACTGGTTGGCTCAGCGATAGCACCAGCTATGGTTACATATTTTAAATTTGTATAACTATCCAGCTGTGCTGTAATTTCTTCTAGTGAACGATACTGATTCTTTTCAGGTAAGTCCATTATCTCCCTAATGCACAAGGGACATTTGAGATTACAAGTTGAAGTCAACTCTATCTCAATTCTAGTAATTTGATCATTAGACTGTACTTTATAGATAGATGATTGCATCAAAGTCCTTTTCTTTCCAGACACGTTTCTTACTTTCTGTGCTCATTCTTTTGTAGAATTTGGCTAACATTTTATTTTTTAATTTGTTACCTAACATTACATTTTTTATTCCTACTGGATTTGATGCGGCGACCAAATGAAATTCTATTTCTGGATACTTGTTAAGAAATGCATCTAATTTATGAAAATTATTATCTGTAACAATTAACAAATATTCTAAGTTTAGTGCCGGATCGATAATAATTCTATCATCGATATCTAAATTTTCTGAACAATGATAAAGTATTGTATCAAAGCGAGGTAACAAATCTCTGTATCGTTTAATGAACAACCCGTTAGTATTAATACTAGGGCGGCAACCTTTAGATTCTAATTCGTCTAATATAAATTCTATCTCACTCCTTTTCATGCTACCAACTTCGCCTCCGCTAAGAGTAACGTTATACCCAGGGATAACCTTGTCTAATTTTTTTTTAACTTCTTCCATAGTGAGCTCCGGACGGTTATGAGTATCTACGCAACAATATTCACAAAACCAGTTGCAGGTCCAGGTAACAACTAATTCAATTTCTTTTTCTTTAGATTGGACAGCCATTAAATCACCTTAATATTTTTATAGATTTAATTTTTAACATACCAGTTTTTCCTGTAAAAATTTACCTGTGTAATTTTATCGCCTTCCTCGGGATCCACTTCAATTTCTTTAATTTCTTTTTCTACGCCATCGCATATATAAAAATATTTACAATTTAAACATTCTTTTTTCTTATAATATGTCCTATTCCGCTTGAATTCCGCGGCCTTATATAATGCTTTATGTCGATCTGCAAGATATTCTTTAGGATTAATATCTCCGTTATATACTGCAATATTCCAATCATAAATATCGTAAATATGTTGATAATAATTGCAAACGTATTGTTCGTATCCTTTCATAAAACAATAAGGAGTATATCGAACATTTATAATATTAATAGATTGTTTAAGTAAATCAATTGTCTGATGTATGTATGGAGTTACTTCCTTATAATCTAAGGTTTCTTGTATTCCGGCATCACCCCAATAATTTAATGTTAAAAAATTTATTTCAAAAGGTTTTAATTCTTTCATTAATTCAACAAATTTTGTAGGTAAATTTTTATAATTTTTATGTGTTACTGTACAATTAATACGTACTAAAATACCAAGTTTGTGTGAGTTATGAATAGCTTTGATTATATTTTCAAACCCTTTTCGATGGCCTACTAATGTATTATGACTATCTGTGTCATATCCGTGTACCGAGAATAATATTTCTTGTAAACCGTGATTTTTTGATTTTTTTAAAAACTCTTCATCGGCAAATTTATAACCGTTAGACAATGTACTTATTTTAAGATTTTTACTCTTACAATAATCTAATATATCAAACCATTGTTTGTGTATACTAGATTCGCCGCCTGATAAATCCACTTCTGTAATACCACACGCTACTAGATAATCGATACGTTTTTTAATTATGTCAAAATCGGTAATCTCGTTTAATTGTGTTTTGTAATAGCAAAACTCGCATCTATAATTACAATGTGTACCTGTGTCAAGTTTGGCTCTATTATTAATAACCTCGTGAAAATCATAGTCTAGCTTATGACTTAATCGATTATATATTTCATTATGTAATTTTATTTTTGAGTCCATATATTTTTTATATACATCTTATATTATTTCTTTAATTATATTAATTATTGGATCAGCGTCGGTTAAATAGAGACTATTAAAATCGTTATCAATATCCCATTTACGCACCGAAAGACCCTTATCTATATTCCAATAATCGATATTATGATATATTACTTTTTTATTATAATATTTACATTCTGCAATAAATCGAGGACTACAATCCCATTTACGTTTTATAGGAGTATAAATGTAAGTATTAAACTCTTCAAATAAGTTATCTACAGGCGGAATGACAAATTTAAAACCTTCTATAGGATTTGGTTTATTTTCCTTATTGGTAATAGCAAGAATATTATTACTATATTGAAGCAATTCTTGATAAGAATCTAATTGCCTACAATTTTTTGTAGCGTACACTAGTGCTCGATCCTTACTCGGTCCTATTGATTTTAATTTGTCAAAAAGAATACGTTTTTTATAATCAACTCCATTGGTTCTAACAGGATCATACACTCTATAATCTTGTAATATCCAGACATTTTTTTTATTGTTATCTTTTATTTCTTTATTACCGCAAGCAAAATAAAAAATATTATCAAAATACATAGCGACCTTAGCCGTGTTAATTACTCCACCATCGACAAATAATATATTTGTGCCTTTTAATAATCTAGGACGATCTTCAAATCGAGTATTATTTTTAATTTCTAAAATTTCATTTTCGGTAAAATTATATTTAAAACGAATCGCCTTTTCAATAAAATTCCAATCAGTTCCTACGCCAAATAATATACCTACTTTGAAAAATTTTTTAAGAATATAATAATAATCGAATATTTCAAACGTGTGCCCGCATATTCCGTGATTGTTTGAAGACCAGGAGTGCGATAACCATAACTGATAAGAAGAATCTAGCTGAACTATTTTAGACATTTTAGATCTTTAAAAATTCTTTTATTATAACATCTTCTTTGGTCAACGTGTAATTATCTAATCCATTTTCTTTTATATCGTTATATCTTAGTTTGATAGAATCTGCAAATGATGACGTTTCTTCGATTGTGATATCTCGACCGTAATAAAATGCTTCTGGTATAATACGATTATTTTTATCAAATTGCATGTGAACATAGTGTACCGCATCAACATAATCGAAAATATTTCCTATTCCAGAATTGGTTTTTTTTATAATAATTGGTTTTTGAAATTTTGTTTCGTATATTGACATTTTGTCTTTAATATATGTTTCATCCATGCAACTTATAAATACGCCAGATTTGTTAGTAGTAATAGGTTTAAATATATTGAAATTAAATTTTAAATAGGTGAAAATATCGTAATTTTGAAAATCATATGATCCATAATATGTGACTTTCCTGTTAGCTTTTTTATAACGAAACATAGGATGACCATCGTTCGAAAAACAATAAATTTGATTAGTTAGAAATTCTTTACAATCATAAAATGACATTACATCTAAAATTAAAGTTTTATCTAAATTTAATTCGTAAAGTTCGGTCGGTTTGATCGAAATTATATCTTTAGGTACTACATTATATTTTTGAGAGAAAATTGTTTTTATTAGTTCAAGATCGTCTGGAGAAATATTAACTATGTAAAAATTTATATCTATAAACTGTTTTAAAAAAATATAGTATTCAAAACAATAAAATAAAGTACCGTTAATTTTTTTATGTTTTTTAAACTTATAAACAACTCCGTAGTTCATTTTAGTAATGTTTATAAAATATTGTTAAAAACTTTTCTTCTAATTTTTTTATTTCTTCTGCGGTATTTGCAGATTGAACAGCTTGACGAAACTGACTGAAGTTTCTTTCTAATTGAGAAAGTCTTTCAATCTCGTCTTTATAATTTAAATAGTCCTCTAATTTAGAAATAAGTTTTTCGTTTTCAGTTTCTAAAATTTCTAAATATTTTTCTTCTCGATTATCATTGGTAATAAAATATCCAGCACTAGCTAGGTCATTGTTTAAAATAATAAACCCATACATTGTAAATCCAGATATTTTTGACAATTCAGGTGTTACCAACATTCTAATTTTTATAATTGCGGCGTTACGTTCTTCTTGTATTTCATCTAATTCCTTTAAATCAATAATATTAAATTCTCCTGGCAAGACTTCTGTTGTTCGAAGGGTTTTAGGAATATTAACTATTTTATTTTCTAATAACGCATTTTTAATCATTTGATGAGACATGTAAGATAACTTTAAAAGTTTTTCATTTCTATTGGCTTGATTATCGAGGGTATTTTGCATTACATTAGTAACTCGCCAATAAGCACCCCAGTCCTCAACAACTGCTAAATCGTAAATTATACTACTCATTTTTATCCTTTTTATTTTTGTTAATAATTTATGTTATTATAATTAATACTGGTATTGCCCAGTCCAATCATTATAATAATTGCATCCGCAATCGTTATTACAACCACAAACAGAATTACAACCGCAATCACTATTACAGATACAATCTTGTCTAACAATATTATAAGCGTCGAGAATAGCTTTCCATTCGGGGGCAGTTATTAAATCGCCTGTATTAACATCTGTATATCCTGTCGAGGAGATTTGATCGATAGTAGACCTAAGTTTATTAATATGAGAATGATCGACTTCCATACCAGCGCCGTTATTACTAGGGCCAGTAATTTGTCCAGGATCTGATTTACTATAACTCCCTAATCCGTTTGCAGTTTGCCAATTGTTAAATGCGTCAATTTGTGCCATAATAGCGGCTCTTAATTTTTCTATATCGTCAGCTCTAACAAGTCCTCCTGTTCCAAAATCAGCCGACAACTCAAGTAGTGCGTTAGTTGCACAAATATCGCGATGTGAAAGACAGCCGTCAATTGCCATAATTTTTCCTTTTAAACTAGTGTTTTTTGTTTTTCTTTCTCGGTAGAATTATAAATCGAAATAGCTTTTAAATTTAATTTAGGTTCTAAATAAGACTGAACCGATCTATCAATTTCTCCAAACGCTTTAAAAAACCCGCACATATTATTTACCCATCTATCTTGCCATCGATCGATAAAATTTTCTTTTTTACTTAAATCTAAGCTACTTACCGGACAAATCATACAGGTAGTTGCTACACAACCTGTACAAATTTCGGATACGTTATGCAATGGAGCTTGATAAGCCTTGCTCATTTTAATAACATCATTGACAAAGCTGTCTTCCATAATATCGCTACCTAACATTTCTTCTGCATTAGGTGAATAAAACGATCCATGGCATGCATAACCTTTTCCGTCCACATTTATGGCATGCATATGGGCACCAGAGGCACAATGTATTTTGGTATCTCCTGCACCAAACCAAGAACACAAAAATCTATTATTTTCTTGAAAAAACTTAATTTCTTCTTTAGCGACCTTGATCATTTCACTGCGAAATAATGCAACAGATTCTGGAACAATTTGATCAGGTAAGTCTGTTACGTAATCAATAGTTGGAGCATACGAAACTTTAATATTTTTATAATCTTTAAAATGATCATGTAATTTTTTAAAATTTTTCCAGGTATCATAAACAGAATTCATTGCCTTTAACGGAATTGTAGATTTTAAAGATATATCTAAATTTGGATATTTTTTCACAAAATAATCCATGTTTTCTAATACTACGTCAGCAGATCCTTTTCCGCTATGCGTTACTCGAAATTTGTTGCTTATTTCTTCTCCGTCGAAAGAAATTTGTACATGAAGATTTTCAAGTTTAACATTCTCCACGATTTTTTCAAAACGTTTACGATTATAAGCGTTAGTGTAAATATGAAAATATACGTTTTTTATGTTTTGGAATTCTTGAATAATGTCTATAACTAGATCAGGGTTAAGGGTGGGTTCTCCGCCCCAAAAAGAAATTTGTAAAATGTCATAATTTTCTTTATACCAGTCGCTATTTAAAAATTCATGAATACGCTGTTTAACTACATCGGCTTTATCATCAAGACGGCGCTTATCAGTTTTAACTCCTTCAAAACAATAAGTGCAACCTAAATTACACATTGCTGTTGTAGTTAGTTCGATGCTATACTGTCTAGCCCTGTTTTCTTGGCTCATTATATAATTTCCTTGTTTTCATCGAAATTTAAAATTTCATTTAATATTGAATTAATTTGTTCTTGTTTAATTTTTTCTGGAATCGTTTCTATTACTTGTGATAGAAAATTTGCCTTTTGAAGAAGTTCAAGTCCGGCAGGTCTAAATTCCTCTATATTAGACAAATATTTGGCAGCTTCAAGCAAGTGGAAGGATGCGGCATAAAGAGAGTGATTCATAGCGTTCATTGCTCTGCTAGACATTTTTAAGTTCCTTTCGAATTAATTCGTTAAAATGATTATTAGTTTTAAGTTTTGATGTTATTCTTTTTATTTCTTGATATACATATTTATATATGTCGCATAGCTCTACTATTGGACCTTGATTTTTAATTTGTTCAAATAAACAACCTTTCTCGCAATAATAACGAACTTCGCAAGTTTGACACTCGGGCATTTTTGCATATTTGGGTATCTGTTCAATCATTTCCGGACTATCCTTAAATCTTGTACAAGGAAGTAATTTATTTTCACTAAACATAAACGTATCCGTTCCTGCTCCACAAAATTGTTTTTCGTATCCGTCGGTATGATATTTTAAAAAATGTTTTAAGTAATGTGTTAAAAAATTTGGCATTTCTTCATTAGGATTTTCGATATACCAATTTGATAGTTCTGTGATACCTTTTTTAAGTTTTTCTACGCTGTTACGATCCCATACACCTACATCGCGCACTAGCGTTAGCTCTGGATTAAATCCAAAATTATTTTTAATAAACAAGTGATTTTCTAAAAGATTATAACAACCTTTGTAAATCATTGTGTGACAACCTATTTTAGGTAATTTTTTAAAAAGTTCTCGTTTTTCAAAAAATCGATGTACAGTTCCTTTACCATTTAGTTGTAATCTATTTCTATCTTGCCATAGTCCGTCGAATGATAGTGAAACACCTATATTGTTATCTATTAAAAATTGAGCATTTTTTTCATCTAATAATAACCCGTTAGTAGGCATACCTAGTGTAATATTTTTATCGTCTTTAATTCCATCTAATATTTTTTTTATTAAATCGATCTGTAATAGCGGCTCTCCTCCAAAAAAATCTACTTTAATAGTTTCATTTGGAAATTGTTCTCTCATTTTGCGAAATTCCACAAGATATAAATCCGGGTCAATTGTTTTATTAGACCATTTATCAACGCCACAGTAGGTACAGTTAAGATTACACTTTTCTGAAAGTACAACTAATAAAGTTTTCATTTTCTATATTTTTTATTTAGATTTATAACAGTATTTAACAATTCTAACTGATATTCGTTAGTCAATGCTTCGGTGTCCTTCGGCAAACACGGTCCGCCATACCCTCGTTGTCCGTCTGGGCCGGGTACCTGAAAGTGATGTGTACCCATCCACGGTTGATTAGATATAATATCAGCAAGTTCGTTATAATCAACCCCCATCTGTTGTGCTACATCGTATATTTGATTCAAGTATGTGACTTTAAGGGCATAAAAACAGTTCATAGTATATTTGGACAGTGCTGCCGTTTTAATATCTGTTATAAAAATTTTAGTAAGATCAACTATTGAATAAGATTCATATATTTCTACAAGTTTTCTACATTTATCTTTATTCCCCCCTAACACTACAAATGGCGGCTTAATAAAATCTTTAAAACTTGTAGATCGACTTAAAAATTCAGGGTTATAAACTACATCAAACTGTTCTAACACTTTTGGTAAAACTGTTGATTTTACTACTACGATTCCTAGATAATTATTTTTAGAAATTCCTTCTAATATATTTCTTAAAATTGAATAATTAGTGTTATCTGTAGGAGTAGGAACACAAACAAATATAGCTTCTGGTTGAGAATCGCATACGTCTTTTACTGTTGTTGTATTATATAATGGATCAGATATTATCGAATCGCATTTTGAAAAGCCGTATTCAATCGCTTTACCAACCATGCCGTAACCAATTATTCCAATCATTTATTTGCCTTTAATTAAACATTATATAGGAATGTATGTTTTTGTCAAAGAAATTGGATTAAAATTTTTATATTTTATACTCGACCTACTACTACTTCGATTGTGCCAACTGTGGAACTATCGTAATTTTCCAATGCTTTTCCAATTACAGTTCCCAATTGTGGAGTGGCAGTTGAAGTAGCAACTCCTGGAATATCGCTGGTAACCAACATGTCGCCTTTGCGGATTGTACCAACCACTTGGCATGGTACACGACCCTGGAGAGCAACAGCAACTCCATTCGTTAATGCACCATTCATTAAATGAGCTGGATTAGTAGATACAACACCGGCTACTCTAGTATCAAGCGGTGTAGTAGAAACAGTTACTTCACACTCTCCGCCAAATACCAATACAGTACCTGGGGCATATTGTGCATCTGGCAAATAGTTTTCTGCCAAGTCAGCGTAACGAGCACGAGTTGCAGTACCTGAAAATAATCCATATGAGTCAATACTAGCTGCCTGGAATCCTAAATCATACGGCGAATTAACGTTACTAAAATAGAATCCAAAATTTCCACCGTCCATGTTTAGGGTATAGTTATGTATAGTTCCGCCACTTCCTGGATCGGGGTCGGTATCATCATAAAAGCCAATCATCCCTCCGGATGCGTCTCGTATCCTAAAAGACGGACCACCGTAAGCTCTACCCGAAACTTCAACTGGTCCTGCAAGATTTATGTTACGAGCTGAAAAGTCCCCATTATTGTCACGTGCCACAATAGCACCACCTGTATTACCACTGGTAGCGTTACTATTAATAGTAATTGATTTTGTGCTACTTCCATCGTAGGTTATAGCAGTTCCACTTAGTCCAGTTCCAGAAACTCCTACAGTTATAGAGTTACTTAATGAAGCAGTAATGATTCTAGCACTAAAGTCCCCATTACTGTCGCGAGCAACTATTGTATTACCATTGCCGAGATTTGTTGCACTTACATAATTGTTACCAGCACTGTTAAAATTGTATAATAGTGTGTTTGCTTTGTTTGCGGCTCCAACTACGCCGCCATGAAATGTTCCGTAAAAGTCGGTTGCTGTTATTGCAGTTGAGATAATATACGGAACTGACAATATATCTGTATTTTTATCGAATCTAAAAGTATTTTTATCAGTTAATAATCCCCCAGGATCGGCAAATGTAACGTAACCCGAATTTAATGCTGAATCTTTAATGCTAAAAGCAGTTAAGTATGTACCATCAAATGTTAACTTATCACTATCTTGTAATAACCCTCCAGCACCGGCATACGTAATTCTACCTGAAGTTAATGCTGAATCTTTAATGCTAAAAGCAGTTAAGTATGTACCATCAAATGTTAACTTATCACTATCTTGTAATAACCCGCTTGTGCCGGCATAAGTAACTCTACCTGAAGTTAACGAAAGGTCAACTAATGAATGAACCGAAGCTGAAATAAACCCCGAAGTTACAGAACTTGTTTGTACCGATCCATCCGGAAATCTTATTCCAATACCTATTACACCGCTTAACGCTGCCGTCATACACTTCTCCTAGCAAATATTATACAAAATATCTGTCACAGTAAAGTGATACAGATATTTTATTATTATATTTTATTTATGCTAGTTTTCAGTTTCTTTTTCAAGTAGTTTAGGTTTTATTGGTAAAACATCGATTATATTAAGAGCTAGATCCTGATTTTCCACAGTGATTTCTACTATACCACCGTTAGTTAACTTTCCAAACAATATTTCTTTACTAAGCGGTCTTTTAATTAAATCGTCGATTATACGCTGTAAAGGTCTAGCACCCATCTTGCTGTTAAACCCTTTTTCCACTAAAAATTTCACAGATTCTTCGTTTAATTTAACATGAATGTTTTTATCTT
>Ga0209188_1001319_pt1 | contig 20379 bp, 7 predicted proteins | sample C_130625_EF_Meta_FD_187307 | JGI IMG/M metagenome (GOLD analysis project Ga0209188, IMG submission 187307) | Freshwater microbial communities from Lake Croche, Canada to study carbon cycling - C_130625_EF_MetaG (SPAdes) (version 2) | ecosystem: Environmental > Aquatic > Freshwater > Lake | place... | reverse complement strand
TGGATGACGGTGTTGCTGCATCAGAAGTGGATGTTGCTCCCGTTCCTGCAATATTCCTAGCAGCAACAGTGAAAGTATAAGCTGTTCCATTGGTTAAACCAGTGAAGGTATAAGGATTTGAAGTGATACCTGTACGAACAATATTACTACCACTGGTAGGTATAGCCGTAATTATATAATCCAAAACTGCAACACCACCATTATCGGCAGGTGCTGTATAGGCAATTATTGCCTGAGCATTTTCAGCCAACGCAGATACACTAAGTGGACTACTAGGAACAGTAGCAGTAACCGCTATGTTCAAGTCAAATGTGGTACTGCCCACACTGTTGGTTGCTGTTACTGTATAATTGGCAGCCGCACTTACCGCTGTAGGTGTACCCGTAATTGCCCCTGTGCCCGAATTAATACTCAACCCTGCTGGCAATGTAGCACTATAGGTAACCGTAGCACCTCCTGAAGACGTTAAGGTTCGCGACAAAGTAGAAATAGCTATACCAAAAGGGTAGCTCTGATTATTAGTATAACTCAAACCGCTCGGCGCTGTTGCAGTAGTCGTCATATTCAAGACAAATGTGGTGCTACCTGTGCTGTTAGTTGCCGTAATTGTATAATTAGTTGCAGCCGTTGCAACGGTTGGTGTGCCAGAGAGATTCCCATTACTCGAATTGAAACCTAAACCAGTTGGTACTGTTGGTGAGATACTATAGGTAACGGTTGAGCCTCCTGTAGAGGTCAATGTAGGCGACAAGGTGGTGATGAGTGTTCCGACTGGGTAGCTTCTGGGGGTGCTATAACTCAAACCGATAGGTGCACTTGGTGTAATAGCAGTTATGGTAAGATTCACTATAAAAGTGCTTGTGAGACCTAAACTGTTTGTTGCCGTGATGGTATAATTGGCAGCAGCCGTTGCCGTGGTTGGAGTACCCGAAATTATTCCAAAAACAGAGCCAAAAGACATCCCTGCTGGCAATGCTGGTGATATGGTATATCCTGTCACGGTTGCGCCACCCCCACCTGCATTGGATAGTGTAGCTAAAACTGAAACAACCCCGCCAACTGGGTAGCTTTGGGTAGCGGTATAACTAAAGATTGGTGCACCAACCACAATATTCAAGGCAAATGTGGTAGAACCCGCACTATTGGTTGCTGTTATCGTATAATCCGCAGCGGCTGTTGCAGTTGTTGGTGTACCCGTAATTGAACCAGTACTTGAATTAATGCTCAAGCCTGTTGGCAATGCTGGTAATACTGTATAAGTAATTGTTGCGCCTCCTGTAGTGGTCAAGGTAGGATTCAAAGCTGTGATGGCTGTATTTACAGGATAGCTTTTGTTGTTACTATAACTCAATCCACTTGGTGCAATAGCAGTTATGGTAAGATTCACTATAAAAGTGCTGGTAAGACCTAAACTGTTTGTTCCCGTGATGGTATAATTGGCAGCAGCCGTTGCCGTGGTTGGAGTACCCGAAATTATTCCGTTAAGAGGGCCAAAAGCCATCCCCGCTGGCAATGCTGGTGATATGGTATACCCTGTCACGGTTGCGCCACCGCCACCTGCAGTGGATAGTGTAGCTGAAACAAAAACAACCCCGCCAACTGGGTAGCTTTGGGTAGCGGTATAACTAAAGCTTGGTGCACCAACCACAATATTCAAGGCAAATGTAGTATTACCCGCACTATTGGTTGCTGTTATCGTATAATTCGCAGCGGCTGTTGCAGTTGTTGGTGTACCCGTAATTGCCCCTGTACTCGAATTAATGCTCAACCCTGTTGGCAATGTGGCGCTATAAGTAACGGTTCCACCTCCATTTGAAGTCAAGGTAGGCGACAAAGTTGTGATGGCTGTGCTAATAGGATAGCGTTGGTTATTAGTGTAACTTAATCCGCTTGGTGCAACAGTAGTGACCGTAATATTTAAAACGTAAGTGGTGCTGCCTGTTGTGTTTGTTGCTGTAATGGTATAATTGGCAGCGGCGGTTGCTGTAGTGGGTGTTCCCGATATTGAACCAGTACTTGAATTAATGCTCAAACCTGTTGGCAATGTTGGTGACACCGTATAAGTAATTGTTGAGCCTCCTGTAGAGGTCAAAGTTGGCGATAAGGTTGTAATGGCTGTGCCACCAGGGTAGTTTTGATTGTTGATGTAACTCAACCCGCTTGGTGCAGCAGCAGTAATAGCTGTAACCGTAATATTCAATGCGAAGGTGGCGCTGCCTGTGCTGTTTGTTGCTGTTATGGTATAACTGGCAGCAGAAGATGCAATAGTAGGTATTCCCGTTATTGCCCCAGTACTCGAATTTATACTTAATCCTGCTGGTAAGGATGCACTGTAGGTAATTGTGGAGCCTCCTGTAGAGGTTAATGAAGGCGATAAAGTGGCAATGGCTGTACCAACTGGATAACTTTGGTTATTGGTATAACTAAAACCCGTTGGTGCACTTGCTGTGATGGCTGTAACGGTAATATTCAAGGCAAAAGTGGTGCTGCCTGTAATGTTTGTTGCTGTAATAGTATAATTGGCAGCGGCGGTTGCTGTTGTAGGTGTACCTGTTATTGCCCCAGTACCCGAATTGATGCTTAATCCTGCTGGTAATGTGGCACTATAGGTTACATTTGAGGTGCCTGAAGCGGCTAATGTGGGTGATAAGGTGGTGATAGCTGTACCAACAGGGTAGCTCTGGTTATTTGTGTAACTCAAGCCGCTTGGTGCAACAGCAGTAATGGGTGCAAATACAACTCCTTTGTAAATATAATTGCTGGCAGGTGTAGCCAATAGGGTATTGGTAGTAGAAGGAGCAGTACTAATACCATTATTATCTACAATCTTTAATAAAGCACTATTATTTGAACCTGATGCACCAGTACCTTGAAATACGGTTGTATACAATTGTGCCTTGTTTGCAACAAGCGTACCCGTAAGGCCAGCCGAAGTAGTACCATGAAGCACTGCGGTTGCAGTGGCAACAGTGGTATAGGTGCCTCCTGTAAGGGTAACCAAAGGAATAGATGCGTAGCCGCTGCCTGCATTGGTCACGTTAATGATAATAGAACCACCACTGAGTGTAGCCGTAGCTGCTGCACCACTACCACCACCACCACCAGTAAAACCAACAGTTGGTGCAACTGTATATCCAGTTCCACCGGATACAGTTATACTCGATACGGTACCAATGCCAACATTACCATTGTAAACCCAGCCCGGGCCATAAGTTAGGGTAGCCGAAGCAGTAGCTCCACTACCGACACCGCCAGAAAAAGAAACTGTTGGTGCGGATGAATTATTAGCAGGAGTATAAGTATAAATACCTGTTACGGGGCTAGGCGATGTACCAATAGTGGCAACAGCAGGCTGACTATTTGATAAAGTAACTGTTGGAGCAGATGTATAGCCTGAGCCGCCTGCTGTGATTGGAAATCCTGAGAGATAGTTGATTGGTGTGGCTGAATAAGAATATTTTCTAATATTTATGCCATCACTTGTGTACAATAAATTGGGTGAGCCTGTATTGCCTACATCAAAAAACACAAACCCATTATTACTAGCAGATCCAGTAGGTAAGCCCCCAGCTAAAGGAGTATTGGTGGTAGCTGTAGTGGGCAAACCAGTGCCAATGGAATGTAACGTAGGGGCTGAACTAGCAAACCCCATTCCATACAATTGACCATTAAAAATATCAACAGTCTTTACATTCGCTGCAACACCAGAGAATATATTTTTTACAGAGGTGCTACTACTATTGCCATAAGGCACATACCTTACCCCTGATACATTTCCAGCAAACCAAAAGCCAGTACCATCATTACTAGTTATTTGCCTTAATATATTCGCATCACTAGGTGTTTTGGTGGCATAGTCCACCACACCATTCACACCAACACGGCCTACAACTTTTGAAAAACTAGCAGTACTAGTACCATTATTGGTTGGTCCTGCATCATACCCAAGTAACGATAAATAAGCTTTATTGGCGGAGAGGTTTAGCGAAACCTCTTGGAAAGTACCAGAAATAGTAAGCTGCGAACCAGCAGTTGCGGAGTTAAGGGGGATGGTTTGAACCAAAGCACCAGCCGGTGTAAATTCCTGCAAGGCTACTGGAAAATAAGTAGTACTACCAGAGATAGTAGCGGTGGAGCCATCGCCTATTCGAGCCACCACTAAGTTACCGGGTGTAAAAGGGGACTGTGCTTGTAAATGTAACGCAGTACATAATACTACAAGTGTCAAAATTTTTTTCATGGCAAACAATTTACTTTGCAAATTTAATTTTCAAAAAACAATTGACTGTCCTGAACTATGATGATATGGGTAAAAAAGGTAAATAAATATGATATATAATACACCCTAAAATGGGTAAAATAGGTAGGTAATTTTTTATTAATGAATCAGAAAGAGAAAAACCTCTGTGGCTCTCTGTGAACCTAAGTGGTATTCAGTGTAAAAAAAAGATACCTAATGCTATTTCAAAAGAAGCTATGTTAAAGGCACATAGGTACATAAATCGTTTGATTTCTATTTTAAAAAACAAACATTTAGTACAGTAAAGTTTCGTTTAAGCAAGTCTTGAGTATGAACTATAAATTTCAACGTATTCTATCATACTTTTTTTAGATTACGGATCCATTTTTCTATGTGTCTATTTGCCTATGAGGTAAATAACATCCGTGGTGAATAGTAATAAAGTTATATTGTAGGTACAAAAAGCACATAGCTTAAACTAGAGGCTAGCAAAAAAAATAAAAAAAAAGCTTAGCTTTTTATACTCCAGTCCATTTGAGCTTAAAGTGCAATGTTTTTTGTATTTTATTTTCCTTTTGGTAATTGTGGTGATTTTGTATTTCGTTTTTTTTATTGCCGACATATCTGTTTAAGATGAGTTATTAAAAATAGGATTTGTAATTAATTATAGTTTTTAAAAGCATGGTTAGAAAGTTTACAAACGGCATCCACAGTTTTGCAAGTGTTGTTTGCGTGTGTACAAATGACATCTACAGTTTTGCAAGTGTTGTTTGCGTGCGTGCAAATGGCATCTGCAGTTTTGCAAGTGTTGTTTGCGTGCGTGCAAATGGCATCTGCAGTTTTGCAAGTGTTGTTTGCGTGCGTGCAAATGGCATCTGCAGTTTTGCAAGTGTGTTTTGTAAGCTTTTATTGGCAATCCTCGGCAATTTTCGTGCTTTTATGAGGGTATAAGATTGGCCAATTGGCAATATTTATTTTTAGAATAAAAGCATGGAAGAACCGTTTCGTATGAATCCCGACTAGTTTTATTTTATTTTTCAACTGATTGGATTATTGTTATTTGTCATTAGCAGCTTGCTGAAACTAAAATGAGTAATCTATATTACCATTTTTGGCGCACTTTGTCAAAGTGCTAATAACAAGTGGTTTATTTAATTTGAAAAACAATAGCGGAATTCCTTACTGGATATAAACGTCGAAAAACAGTCTGTCAGCTTGAGACTATCGAAGCGGATGTGTGCTTTCGCTTCGACAGGTTCAGCGTGACAATTAAGCGTTTTTTTGAAGTGGAAATGATGTAATCCTGAGTTTGTCGAAGTACAATAAACTAGCTAATAACATCTTTTGAAACTTGTGAGTTCCTTACAGAAAATATTGAGGACAGGGTGAGCCTGTCGAACTCGGAGTGTTGAGTTTAACTTACATGCACTTCAAGCACAGGGAGCGAATCAGTATTATTTTTAATATTTGCAGAATTTATATGAATAATCTTGAGAAACGCTAGTGAATGCCTAAGGGTGTCAATTAGATTGATTTTCAATTTGGTAATTTTATTGTAGCTGCCTAATCGAATAGTAAGATTTGACAACTTCTGAAAGATTGGAATATCATATCCTGATAATTATGTAGCCTTTTTTGTGTTAGAGGTCTCTTACAGGCTTCGATACAAAGTGCAGATTGGCCACCACAAGACAGACCTAATAACCAAAATTGAAAAGTAAATTTCCAGCATCTCATTACAGTTCAGGACAGTTGAGTATTTTATGCCTAATAAATTTACCCCTTAATTAAGCAATTATGAAAAAATATTTACGATTTACTTTGGTATTATTACTTACAAATCTTTACTTATGGGGACAACAACCTGCTGCACCCGCTGCCAAACCCGGTAATCAATCCAAACCTGCCGAAACCCCGCTCAAGGCGCTTGAAACCAAACTCAAGATAGCCCATGAGTATATTCCCGGTCCTATCCAAAAAAATAATGCAGTAATAAAAACATGGCTTACCGATATGAAACAATGGCGCAATCTGAGATTGGCTGAAAACAAGTATGATGGGGCACAATACGATCGACCTGAACTTAAATGGTGTCAGCGTGCTTTTGTACAACCGCAGATGATGGTGGAGGATCGCTATTTCTTTGATGTGCAGACTGGTAAATACACAGTAGATCGTTACCTCGATGATTTAGAAAAGCGCTATGGCGGCATAGATGCCGTGCTTGTATGGGCAATTTATCCCAATATTGGTATCGACAACCAGAACCAATTTGACCAATTCCGTGCCATGCCTGGTGGTATTTCTGCAATGAAGCAAATGGTGGCGGATTTCCACAGACGTGGCGTGAAGGTGATGTTCGCCGTTATGCCTTGGTGGGAAAAGGGATCTCGCTCTGAAGGCGTGCCGCTACCGGAGGCGATAGCGCGAGATATGAAGGCGATAGGCGCCGACGGCGTCAACGGCGACACGATGTCAGGCATGCCGATTGAATATCGAACGGCTTCCGACGAGAGTGGCAATATTCTGGCGTTCCAGCCCGAAGGTGGAGTCAAACCGGGGGAAGCTGAACTGCCTTGGATCAACATGACATGGGGGTATTGGCGTGATGGTGATTATCTTAATAGGTATACAAAATATATGGCAGCCCCTGGTAAGGATATCCCGATTGTCAGTAAATATAAATGGCTAGAGAGCAGGCACATGGTCAATATTTGTGATCGCTGGACGCGTGACCGCAACTGGGATATCCAGCACGCATTTTTTAATGGTACAGGCTATGAATCGTGGGAGAGTATTTGGTGCATCTGGAATGGTATTACCCCTCGTGATGGTGAAGGGCTTCGCCGAACAGCAACTATTATGCGTGCTTATGCTGACTTATTGATAAGTAAGGATTGGGAACCACATTCCCCCACTTTACAAAAGGGTATTTATGCCAGCCGCTTTCCTAGTGAGCAGCAAACCATTTGGACAATAATCAACCGAAATACCTATCAGGTTGATGGTCAGCAGTTGCGCGTACCATATAGTAAAAGTGTTCACTATTTCGACCTTTGGCACGGGGTTGAACTCACACCCGTACGAGATGGTCAGGAGTCAATCTTGAGTTTCGAAATTGAAGAAAATGGCTTTGGTTCGGTGCTTGCCATTAATGGGGATCCGGATTCAAAATTGAAAACCCTGTTGGCCAAGATGCGAATTTTAGCTACTAAACGCCTGTCTAATTTCTCTGATGAATGGAAATTCCTACCACAAACACAGGTGTCCATTGCAGCTACTATGCCAGCAAAAACGGCACCGAAAGGTATGACCCGTATTCCTGCTGGAAGCTTCAACTTTGAGGTAGATGGGATTGAGGTAGAAGGCTGGAATCAAGTAGGTGTAGATGTTCAATATCCATGGGAATCTTCTCCACGCCGCTACCACAGGCATACCGTCACTTTAAAATCATTTTTTATGGATACTTATCCGGTGACTAACGCCCAGTTTAAGAAGTTTGTTGATGCGGCTAACTATCATCCGCGTGATAATTATAATTTCCTAAAAGACTGGAAGGACGGTAGTTACCCCGAGGGATGGGGCAATAAACCGGTTACTTGGGTTTCGCTAGAAGATGCAAGGGCTTATGCCGCTTGGGCAGGCAAACGACTGCCGCATGAAACTGAATGGCAATATGCTGCACAAGGTACTGATGGAAGATTGTATCCTTGGGGCAATAAGATGGATACCATGGCTATACCAGCAAAATGCATTGGCAAAGAGTTGAGTGGTCCATCTGATGTGAATGCTTTCCCCAATGGTGTGAGTCCTTTTGGTGTGATGGATATGGTAGGCAATGTATGGCAATGGACGGATGAATACCTCGATAATCATTCACGTGGTGGAATACTTCGTGGTGGAAGTTATTTCAAACCGCAGGGCTCAGGATGGTTTTTTCCCAACAAGATTGAACTGAATACGCACGGCAAACTGCTTCTTATGGCGCCTAGCAAGGATCGAGCCGCTACTTTGGGCTTCCGTTGTGTGGTGGATGCGGGGGAATAGATAATCTAAAAAAATAATCAATTCAAATAAAGAAACTTAAAGAAAACATCATGTCATGAAATACAACTTCATACTCCTCATGACCCTGCTGCTGGCGTCGCTGACCGCAGTGAACGGTGCCGATAAGCCTAAGCCCGCGCGTAAACCTAACATTATCGTCATCCTCACCGATGACCTCGGCTACGACGACGTCGGGTGCTACTGGACGCCGGACAACCGGCCGGGCTTTGAGAAGATCCAGACACCGAACATAGACCGGCTCGCCGCCGAGGGCGCTCGGTTCACCGACTACTACGCACCGTCCCCCGTCTGCAGCCCGTCCCGCGCCGCACTCATGACTGGTTGCTACCCGGAGCGGGTGGGCATGTCCAGATTCGGACCCGAAGGCATGGCCGTACTCATGCCAAGGCATATGGAGGGGCTCAACCCCAACGAGGTCACCTTGGCTGAGGTCCTGAAGGGGGGCGGTTACGCCACCGCCTGCGTTGGGAAGTGGCACCTCGGGCACCTGGCCCCATTCACCCCGCGCCAGCATGGCTTCGACGCGTTTTACGGGCTGATGTTCCCCAACGACGTGAACCCCTTAGACCTCTACCGCGACGAGACGGTCATCGAGCCGCACGCCGACCAGAAGTTGCTCACTGAAAAGTTCACGGAAGAGGCGGTGAAGTTCGTGCGGGCGAAACGCGACCAACCATTCTTTCTTTATCTCGCCTACAGCGCACCGCACATCCCCTTGCACGTCTCCGACCACTTTCGGGGCAAATCGGCGCGGGGCTTGTATGGGGACGTCGTAGAATGCATGGACTGGGGGGTGGGCGAGGTCTTGAAGGCCCTAGACGAAACCGGGCTTGCAGACCAGACACTCGTGATTTTCACTTCGGACAATGGGCCGGACACGCGCGGCCCATACGACAAGCGTGGCCAAGCCTTCCCTCTGCGGGCGGCCAAGGCGACCACGCGGGAGGGAGGCGTTCGTGTTCCTTGCCTGATGCGTTGGCCGAGCCGGATTCCCGCCGGCCTCGTCTGCCGCGAGATTGCCTCCTCGATGGACGTCCTGCCCACCGTGGCCGGTATCGCCGGAGCGAAGCCTCCGCAGAACCGGATCATCGATGGAAAGGACATTCTCCCGCTGATGACCAAGCCCGGTGCGCCGAGTCCTCACGAAGCGTTCTTTTACTACTACCATGAGAAACTAGAGGCGGTTCGCAGCGCGAACTGGAAGCTCGTCTTCCCGCGCTCTGAAATGGCCGACACCCCGTATGAGGGGAAGAAGGGAGCTTCGAAGCCTGCACTTCTGCCCGAGGCGCTCTACGATCTCGCGGCAGACGTTGGCGAGACGACGGATGTGATTGGAAAACACCCAGAGGTTGTGGCGCGCCTGCGCGCACTGGCGGAGCGGATGCGCGAGGATCTGGGAGACTCTGCCACCAAACAGAAGGGCAAGAACCGTCGCCCCTTAGGTCGCGTGCCTGCTACGGGCCAGTGATGCCGCGCTCACAACAACCTAACCAAGAACGAACCGACTAGGGCAAACTCGGCTGCTACGGTCAGAAACAGTTTATGACTGGAAATCGCTGCAATAAAAGTTTTTAGGTTTCTAGTATGTCTTGGATGTTACAAAATAAAGAATCGTTAGAAGTCCCAAAAAAATGAAGTAAAGTATGATAACAAACTACATAATCAGGAAAAATATGAATTGCTTTAAATGGTTGAGCCTCGCACTTATGCTCATCACAATGTCAGAATGGGTGGGTGCTCAAAAGCCTACTCCTGCGAATAACACTACTTCCATTAGCTACACGCTGACAGCGCCGGAGAGGAAGAATTGGACGGCAAAGGATTTTGAAGACTCCACATGGAATAAGACCGAAGACGCAGCGAGCATTCCTGCTGCGATACCGAAAGATGGGGAGGTGTGGATTCGCATCCGCTGCGAACTGCCCTTTGAGTTGATTAACAATACTTATGCTAAAGTCTTTGGGACAGGGCCGGCGGAGATTTACGTCAACGGGAAACAAACTAATACTCAAGGTGGCTATCCCACCATCAACGGTTGGCGGGCATGGCCGCTGTCGCCTGTACGCAACGACCAACCCGGAGTAAACGTCTATTGCTTTCACGGCAAAGGCGCAGCAGGTTTTCAATTGGTTCACGAACCGTGGGTGAAGGGCTCCTACCCTGAAATAAAACCGCAAGCCCTTATTTCAGAAACGCTTCGCGACGCAAACATTATTCGCGGTGGCGACGGAAACTATTATATGACCGGTACGTTCGCTGGCACCGAGGGTGACGGGCTACTATTCTTTAGTAACAAACCTGGCAAGACATGGAAGAAAAATGATGGCGTAAAGCTCTATCGCTCCCGCGACCTAAAAAACTGGACTGACCTAGGCTGGGTTTGGACGTTTAAAAACAACGCCACGTGGTGCAAAGAACCTTTCAAAAGCAACGACTCAGCCTTGAATGGAAAACAGGCAATCTTTGCCCCTAAGTTTCATTACCTCAACGGCAAGTATATCATCGTATATGGTGTCAACTTTAGCATGCCGAACCACCATTGGGGCGTCGGCATTGCCGTGGCCGACAAACCAGAAGAACCGTATCGAGAGACCTCGCCCGACAAGCCGATTTGCGAGGGCTACGATTCACATATTTTCCGAGACGATGATGGTCAGTTATATCTTATCCGTAACAATTGCTTGTTGGGCAAACTCAAAGCTGATATGAGCGGACTAGATGGCTGAATGAAGTTAATTTCTCCCGAAAACTACCCGTTCGTCGGCTTTGAAGGTGTTAGTATGATTAAACATGGCGATACTTATTATGTGATGGCCGCAGATATTTTACTCCGTCCCGGTGGAGGTACGATGGGGAGTACGATGGTTGCCAGTTCGAAAAATATTTTCGGTCCCTACAGCAAACGATATGTGCTCCTGAACAACGCTTGGAGACATTCCCGCCCTTTCCAAGATAAGAAGGGCAAGTGGTGGACGGCGATGTGGATGTGGGATAAAGGCTTCAGAGAACGGTTCTGGATTACTGGCATCGACTTTGCCGCTGATGGCACCATTTTTCCTACAGGAGAGGTAATTCAGAAATAGCGCAATGAGAAATAGCGACTCTTTCTGTTACAATGTCGATATGTTAAGCGAACTGACCGAGAATTTGGGTGTCAGCCTGAGCCTGTTGAAGGCGTTAATTAGAGGTTATCCAGTTTTTCTTTCGATAAACTCAGGATGACCTTCGATAAATAGTTCACTTTGAAAATGAGCGTGAATGTAACGCTGAGCCTGTCGAAGGGCAAACAAGTTGAAATTTGCTATTGATTTTCAACAATTTCCAAAGAGGTCACTAGCAGCTTGTCGAAGGCGAACAATGTGGGAAAGAACCTTCATTTAACTCGGTTTCGACAGGCTCAACCTAACAGCAGTTCCTTAACTTAACGGAATCAAAGTAACATAATTAAGAACAAAAGGAATGGATTTAGATGGTTGAGCTTTGTGCTCATGCGCAACACGGCAGTAATGAACTTTCCAGAGCCTAATATCTTTACTTGATATGAAAATAAGCAGGTTGAAGTGGTTGAATAAGATGTGAAATCAGAAAAACGACTCATTTAATTACACTATCTACCTACTGAAATTATAAATGGATAAAAAATGCACAACATGATAAAAAAAGTATGCTGCCTTCTTTGGGCTTTATTAATTCTAGCTATTAAAAACAATGCTCAAAATAAAGCCCCACTTTATGTGTATGATTTTGAATTGAAGCAATATGCTATACCTGAAAGAATTTCCTTTCTTCAAAATCTGGGCTTTAGGGGCATTACTTTTCCAGTAAACACTCCAAATGATTTAACAGTACTGGATGCGTATTTAAAAGCCATTAAATCAAATAATGACTTTTCAATTTCTGCCATTTTTACAAGTTTTAGTTTTGATGCCGACAATAAAAATAAAGATGTCTGGCGCACGCTTGTTGAAAAAATAAAAGGTAAAAATATAAAGCTGTGGATGATTTTTAATGGTGGCACACCAAACCGGTTACAATTGATGGATTCACTTCGAACTATCGCCGAATATAGTGCCAAGGCAAAAGTAGATTTTGTAATATATCCGCACGACAATACCATTTTCCCAACTATGGCGGCTTCAGTTAAATTGATAAAGGAAGCGGCACTTACCAATGTATATACCTCCTTTCATCTATGCCATGAGTTAAGGGCAGGCAACGCGAAAAAATTATTAGAAATTGGGAGAAAATATGCGCCTTATATAAAATTGGCTTCCATTTCCGGAGCAGATTACATGGAACCTTATAAACATACCCCCGATTGGAATGATGCCATCAAACCTTTGTACATGGGTAATTATGATACCCAAGATTTTATACAGGTATTGGCTCAAATTGGTTTCAAAGGGCCCACCTTTTTACACACATTTGGCATTAAGGAACCGGATCCGCAGGAGCGGCTTAGCAAGTCTATCAAAAAATGGAGTGAAATGAATGAAGCCATTTCGAAAATAATGCAAACGGACTTATCCAAAATGCTTGATGCTCCGGAATCCGCCTATTTTGATAAGGTGTCAAAGTCTTGGTTTGTATCTAGTTTAGGAGGTGGTTTTGTTACGTTGGAAAAGGATCATTATGGGTGGATAACAAGGCTGGATAGAGAAGGGAAAATTGTTGATGGCCGCTGGGTGGAAGGTTTGGATGCGCCAACTGGTATTGCATCTTTTAAGGACAAGTTATACGTTGGTGATAGAGGTGTATTGGTAGAAATCGACATTCCCTCAGCAAAAATTATTCGCAAAATACCCTTGCCAGGATCTCAGTTTATTAACGATGTTGCAGTAGCATCCAATGGGGATATCTATGTTTCAGATACTTTTACTGATACAATTTATCGCTTGCCCTACAAGGGTGAAATAGAAGTCTTTTTTGCTTCAAAGGGTCTGGAATATCCCAATGGCTTATGGGTAGATGGCGATAATTTAGTAATAGCAACATGGGGGCCAATGGCCAATCGTGCCACTTTTGAAACCAGCAGAAAGGGCACTTTGAAAAAATTAAATCTTAAAACTAAAAAGTTAGCGAATATCGGAAGAGGATTACCTATTGCAAATTTTGATGCGGTAGTAAAATATGGCAGTTATTATTATGCTTCTGATTGGGTGGGAGGCAAATTGTTGCGAATAGATGAAACAGGTGAAGTAAAAGTTATGCTCGCAGGATTTAACCAGTTTGCAGACTTTGGTATAGATACAGAAAGAGGCGTATTAATGATGCCAGAAATGAGTACCAACCGCGTCTTTACAATTAATTTAATAAAGTGAGGAAAAAAAAGAAATAAATTAAGCAACTTTTGTTAATTAAAAGTAAAAGATATTGGTTGACCTCCTAAATATTTACAAGCTGCACAAGCGTAATGAATCGTCATTTCGACGATGGGAGAAATCTTATAAAAGATAGTTTTAGTTTTAATGAACGCGGACATCCGAATTTTAAAAAGAGGGGGGATTGATAAAAGGATGTAAAACAAATTGATTTCTACTATCGTTACAACGACGTGGACTTAAACTTTGTAAAGTACACATCGAAAACAAACCTGTAAGACTGAGCAATAAGTTTAACCTGTTTGCACTTCATCAAGCTGCTAATGGCAAGGGGGGTATTTGTTTAAAAATCAGTAGCAGAATTTTGAATAAGTTAGCCCTTCGACAGGCTCAGGGAGACAGACCTAACTAACGTTGACACAATAATTTCCGCAGTTAAAATTTGGGTTCAATACGTTTTCATACTTAATACTTAGAACTTAGAACTTACTAATAACCAAGATAGAAACATTAATTTCTAGTATTTGCTAATAGTTCAGGACAGTTGAATGTTTTGTGCCTAATACATTCGGGCATTATTAAACTATTATGAAAAATTATTTACGATTTGCTTTGGTATTATTACTTTTACATCTTCACCTTTGGGCACAAGAACCAACCACAGTTGCAGCTATGAATGCGAACAAACCCAAACCTAAGGAAAGCACTATTAAAGCCTTTGCTACTATCAAGCCTCGACAATATGTGGTACCGTCAGTGGTCAATGATCGCCAAGAAGAGCAAGTTCCCGACCGAGTTCAGCTTAGCGGCATGCTCGGTGCCCGCATACATGCGAATACCTATACGCGCCTATTAGAGACAGTGGATGTGAACCGCCTGCTTGAGGGCTACCTTAAGCGACCAGGTTGTATGACATGGGATGGGGAGCACATTGGAAAATGGCTACATGCCGCGAGTATGGCTTGGGCTAATAGCGGCGACGAAAAATTGCGTAACAAAATCGCAAGTGCGGTGAGTGAATTAATGAAATGTCAGGAAGCTGATGGTTACCTAGGGACATACCTGTCGGACGAGCAAATTGCTGTTGCCGAAAACCAACAACCCAAGAGCACAACGCCTCAACCCAAGCTTATAAAACGCTGGGCGGAGTGGGATGTATGGTCGCATAAATACAATCTGCTCGGTTTGCTTACCTGGATTCGTTTGAGTGGTGACCAATCGGCCATGAACTCCTGTAGGAAAATGGGTGAATTGCTGTGCAACACTTTCGGCGATGAGCCTGATAAAATAGATTTCATGAAGCAATCTCCATTTGAGGGGCAGGTTACTGTACTAGAACCCATGATTATGCTCTATCGTATGACTGGTGAACCGCGTTACCGAGACTTCTGCCAATATTTAATGAAATGTAATGCTAGAAAACCCCGCGCCCTAGTGGCGACCCTACTAGAAAAGAAACGAGTGGATCAGGCCTTCTCACAGCATGCCTACACGATGCTTTCCTATATCAATGGTCTGCTTGAGTGGTATAGGATCACCGGCGAAAAGGAGCTATTGACCGCCGCAGTGAATGCTTGGGAGGACATTACATCCAAACGTCTTTATATCACTGGTGCCATAAGTTACCGTGAGACTTTTCATGACGACTTCGATCTGCCAAACAACAATCATGTGGGCGAAACCTGTGCTACCGTTACTTGGCTACAGTTTAATGAACAATTGCTTCGTCTTACTGGTGAGGCACGTTATGCCCAAGAGATAGAGCGAACTGCCTACAATCAATTGTGTAGTGCCCAAAGCCCCGATGGAAAAGCCTGGACTTATTATGTAGGACTTGTGGGTACCAAGGCTTATTCTACAAATTTTACTGGATTTTGCTGTTTATCGAGCGGTCCACGTGGTCCCGTAAGTTTGCCAACCTGTGCCCTAACTACTGATATTGATGGGGTTGTAGTAAATCTCTACGACCAAGGTAACGCCCAATTAAACCTACGTAACCGGATTGGCGTATCAGTGAACTTAATGACCAACTTTCCTGCTGGAGAGAACATAACAATCGACATTAATCCGAAAAAATCTGCCACTTTCTCAGTGAAACTTCGCATTCCCACTTGGTGTGCCAATGCGACATTGAAACTCGGAAACCAAATCTTGCCCATGATTGTAGGAAATGATGGCTACGTAGCAGTACGGCGTAAATGGAAAGCAGGTGATAGGTTGCATCTTGTGCTACCTCCCAATGCGCGGGTAGTGGCTGGTGATCATACTAACTTGGGCAGAGCAGCAATCTGCTATGGCCCGCTAGTGTTGGCCACAGATGCAGCCCTTGATTCTGCGGGTGATCGGATACAGATTAACAGCACAGATATAAATGCCCTTTCAATTACGCCACAACAGGCCACAGGTGTATTCCACGACTGGACCAACGCTCAGGTATTCCGCATTTCCAGTAAGGGTAATAGCGCATTGCTTGCACCTATCGCCACAGCGGGATCGAACCCTAAGAGTACCTGCTACAGGGTTTGGTTACCTTTTCCCACTCAAGCCGGAGCAAACTTGGCAGTTGGGGGTACGGAAAGTACTTCACGCACTCGTACACCAAAAGCACACCTCGATCGCCGTGCAGGAGAATGGGGATCCATCATCGATGGAGGAGAAGTACTTACTTATGACAATACCAAGCAGGATCAGGACTGGTATGCAGTAACGCTGGCTCAATCTGCTACTGTGGGCAGGGTGGTCTTCTTGCACAGTTGGGCATTCCCCACTGGCGGCTGGTTCAACACTTCGGATGGAAAACCACAAGTGCAAGTGCAAACAGAAAAAAACGGCCCTTGGGTTACGGTAGGCGAACTTGCGAACTATCCCGCAACTACTGCCACTGAAGCAAAGATTCTTGGTCCTCACAGTTCGGGTACACGCTACACCTGCAAACTCGCCACGCCGGTAACGGCACTAGCCGTGCGTGTTGTAGGCAAACCGGCCTGCGGAAACAACCCGAAACAGTCATTTTCATCCAGTATGGGGTTGGAAGTGTACGAGCGGTAAGAGAACAACCAAAAAAACTTATTTATAATAATGAAACTTAAAAAAATAGCAAATAATAGAAACTACATGAAGAAATTTTTGAAAAATTATTTGAGGTTGAGTTTGGCATTTTTGATGATAACTGATCAGGCAAGGGCACAAGAAACAACCACCGTTGCTGCCAAGAATGAAAACAAACTGAAACCTGCGGAAAGCCCGATAAAGGCATTGGAAGCCAAACTCAAGATGAGTCCGAATAAGGTGTATGTTTCTCAAATTTGGGATGATGCTATTCTTAATGATCTGCGGCTAATAAGTATATTTAAGAAATACAAAGCCAAAGCGACTTTTGCCATTGATGCAGGAGACTTGAAGGAAGAACGGCAAACGAATGCATGGCTCGTTCAAGGGACGCCCTTTGGCAAGGTTTCAATTAATGATATCAAAACCATCTACTCAGAATTTGAAATAGCCAATCATGGGCTCAATCACAAGGTGTTACCCGGTTTGTCGGCTGCCGAAAAGCAACTACAAGTGGATAGTGGTAAACAACTGCTGGAATCGTGGCTAGGTCGTCCGGTGAAAGGGTTTGTTTATCCGGGATGTCCTTATGACGATTCTTCCATGGCGGTTGTTCAAAAGGGCGGTCACATCTGGGCGCGAACTTGTAAAAACACGTCGGATTTTGACCCTGCTGACAACCCTATGGCCTTTAGAACAACGGTGGCTTTCAACGCTGCAAACTTCTGGCAAGAATTCAATAGAATTAAAGCTAAGGGTGGAATCTTCATTTTTTGGGGACATGCCTTCTTTCGTACAGAGAAGGAATGGTCTGATTTAGAGGCAAAAATCGCCATAATCTCTCAAGATCCTGCGGTTGTTTGGGTGAATACTTCAGATTTGTTCGAACCTTAAAGCCAAGTTCCGCAATTTGGATGCTACTGTAAGTCTCTACAGTTTCAAATACAAATATTTGATTGATTTTTCTCCTTCATTAGAATTTAGTATGTTTTTCGTTCCGAAAATCTTTTCAAACACTTGTATTTATTTGTATTTGAGCCGTTCCTCAGAAATCTATTTTCAAATTTTGGTTAAAAGGCTGGAAGTCGTTTGCTTTTCTTGTAATTAAGCCTTTTTTAAACATTTCATTGTAAAATCGTTGGTAGAAATAAAAATGAAAAAATAAAATCGCAGCCTCTCCGTATAGTTCAGGACAGTTAATTTTTTGACTTTTATAATTTTACATTTAAGATTAATCAATTAGTGCTTGTCATTACTTTAATCATAATACATCGTATTCAATATTAATTCCAATTTTTTATTAATTACTTATTAAATCAACTAAAAATGAATTTTAAATTAAAAAGAGCAAAATCAGTTGTATTCTTTTTGTTAGTTTCTCCGTTAATTATTTTAGCCCAACAAACTACTCATTCGATGCAAATTAAAACAGCATCATGTACCATTAAGCTAAGTGTTTATGGCGATGGAATTGTTCGTACACAAATATATCAGGAAACAGCGTTGGAAGAACGTTTAGAACCTGCTCTAGTAGCACAACCAAAAAAAGAAGGGTTCACCTTTAAAGAGGGTACTAAAGAAGCAGTTTTGGAAACACCTAAAATGCGTGTTGTTGTAAACAAAATAACATCGCAAATTGTGTATTACGATACAAAAGGCAAACTATTGACACAAACTTCCGAAAAAGGTGGTTCCACATTTTCGAATGAAAAAGCAGGCGGGGTATCGCAACAATTCCTTTTATCTAAAGAGGAGCATATTTATGGCATTGGTCAGTATGTAAGTGGATTGCCTTATGTAAATGGAACTGCCTGTTCTTTGAATCAAACTAACATGGAAGACGCAGGTCATGTACTTTTGAGTGATCGCGGGTATGGGATGTTTTGGAACAATCCATCCGAAGGCGAATTCGAATCGTTTGGCGATCAAGAATTACTAAGCGATAAAAATGTCAAAACCGTGGATGGTCGTCCCGGTTTCGCCCCACAAGTTTCTGCCCGGGATAGTAAAACTAAACAAGAAATTATCGGAAAAACTATCGAAGGAAAATTAACCAACACAATTAACATTAGAGGCGATAATTCGAAAGTTGATATAATGCAAAGCGATTTTGATAAAATTGCTCTTGCACAAAAAAAAGTAACACAAAAAGGAATTACAATTCTGTACAACGGAACAATACATACACCTAACAGAACCGGTTGGTATTATTTCAATGTTGGTAATGCCGGTAGAGTTCGGTTTGTTTTAGATAATGAAATAACCTTTGAAAACCGTATACCTCATGGTTTTGTTTGGAATGGTTGCCGCAAATGGCTTCAAGCAAATAAAGATTATCCATACGAATTGTTTTACTCGAATAATACAAGTAATATAGCCCTAAATGTATTTTGGAATCCAACTGCAGATATCTTTAAACAATATACTTGGAAAAGTAAATGCTGGAAAACGGTTGATTACTTTGTGTTTGCAGGCACAAACAGCGATGAAGTAATGAAAGGTTTTTACACGGTTACCGGTAAAGTATCGATACTTCCAAAATGGTCATTGGGCTATATTCATTGTCAGGCAGTTCCATTAGGAGAAAAAAAAGTTGGTGGTTTCCCTCAAAAAGATTTTCTTACTTTGGCAACTGATTACAGAAAAAAACAGATACCCTGCGACATGCTAGTTCAAGATTATCAATGGTGGACTGTAATGGGATCACATATTTTTCGACCCGATTGTTATACAGACCCAAAAGCATGGTTAAAAACAATTCACGACAATAATTTCAAATTAATGATCAGTGTTTGGCCAAACTTTGAAAAAACGGCTGCTGCAAGATATACGGGAGAAATAACTGCCGCAGATTTAGCCAATCGAAACGAAATGGAAAGTAAAGGTTTGCTAATCGGCGATTGGGCAAATTATGTGAAACCTGAAGCTCGAAATGTCTATTGGAAACAAGTATCAAAATCGCTGTATAACGATTCATTATCTGTTGATGCATTTTGGTTAGATGCCGACGAAGGTGGCAATAAGGATCTTCGATATGGTAACGCTTACCCGCTTTTAAGCAAAATGACCTTTGATGAAGGTGCAAGATCTACTTTTTCAAATAAACGCACCTTCTTATTGGGTCGTAGTATGTACCCTGGATCTCAAAGGTACAATACAGCCATGTGGAGCGGAGATATTGCTAACGATTATTGGACGCTTAAAACGCAAGTATCAGCCGGGTTGTCGGTAAGCGCATGTGGAATGCCTTATTGGACAACCGATATTGGCGGATTTGGCGGAGGAGGTGATTTAAGAGATACCGATTATTCGAATGGAAAAGATCCAGATTCCGAAACTTATCGCGAAGTGGTAACTCGCTGGTTTCAATACGGCATGTTTTGCCCTATATTTCGTGTACACCGGGCCGACAATAATTCAGCACCCTGGTTTTATGGCGAAAAAGCAGAAAAAAACATTACCGACGCTATCAAATTCCGTTATCGTTTGATGCCTTATATTTATTCCCTTACAAAACAAACACGCGAAAATGGCCGCAACCCAATGCGTCCGTTGTTTATGGATTTTGCAAGCGACAAAAATACGGTTGATATTACCCAACAATTTATGTACGGACCGGCATTTTTGGTTTGTCCGGTAACAAAAGGACTCTATAGCCCCCATAAAGGAACCTCGATTGAAACATCGAATATCCAAAATTGG
>Ga0209188_1001316_pt1 | contig 20393 bp, 19 predicted proteins | sample C_130625_EF_Meta_FD_187307 | JGI IMG/M metagenome (GOLD analysis project Ga0209188, IMG submission 187307) | Freshwater microbial communities from Lake Croche, Canada to study carbon cycling - C_130625_EF_MetaG (SPAdes) (version 2) | ecosystem: Environmental > Aquatic > Freshwater > Lake... | reverse complement strand
GGAACAAGAGATTTTATAACTAAATATCCATTTTTATTAAAATCTTCATGCATATTTTAATTATTATATATAAATAATTTAATTATATTATCCTTAGTTGAAAAATACTTTACCTTTAACTTAAAAATAAGTTTATATTGAAAATATATGATTCATAATTTATTTTTTTCCTCAAAAAATATAAATGCAATAAAATTAATTATTGAAAATGAAATTAAAAAAACTATGAATACTAGTACTAATATTCAAAATAATTATTCTGTATTAATTGATGAAACAATGAAATATATTGAATCAAATATTAGTCCCGTTCCACCAAATGGAATGGATGAAGAAGAATATTTATTTTTAATGAATAAGAAAGTATTTGAAACAGTTGTTCCTGTTATAAAAAAAAAAGAAGGAGAAATTATTAAAGACATGGAAAAACGGAGTAGTCCACCAGTAAAAAGAAATCCATTGATAGATCAATTTAATAGTGATCTAACGGGAACTAAAGAAAATGAAGCATCTGCTATATTTAATTCAGTTTTAATGAAAAATTATGAAATGCCGGAAATAATTGATTATCCTGTTCCTTCTGGTAGTATTAAAAAAAAGATTGAAATAGATACAAAAATGAAGTCATTAGAAGATGAAAGATCAACTTTAATACCAAAAATAAAGCCAATTGATTTTTCAGTTAAAAATGAAGAAAAAAATAATACAATGCAGCGATACAATGAAATGTTAACTAGTTATAAAAGTGAACCTGAATCAGGTAATCGATTATTAGATTCTTTAGGAATAAATGATTATAAAAAATCAGATGATGTAATTGGAACTTCTAATCCTAAATCTGTTAGATTTTTAGATGAGGTTCCTAGAGAGGTTCCTAGAGAGATTCCTAGAGAGGTTCCTAGAGAGGTTCCTAGAGATGTTCCTAGAGATGTTCCTAGAGATGTTCCTAGAGAGGTTCCTAGAGAGGTTCCTAGAGAGGTTCCTAGAGAGGTTCCTAGAGAGGTTCCTAGAGAGGTTCCTAGAGAGGTTCCTATAGAAATGAATAATAAAATATCTGAGATTCTCGATAAAATTAAAGATATGAAAAATACAAATTTTGAAAATAATAAAACTAAGAAAATATATTATACATTTAACTCCAAAGAAAGAGATTTTGAAAAATATTCGAATCCTGCATTTTTTGAAGTACCATTTGTTGTAGAAGATTCTGAAATAAAATACAATAGCGTTATAGATAAAAACAATAAAATAATATTTAAAGAACAAACTGTTAAAAAAAATATTTTTAAATCAGAAATTGAAAAAATAAATAATATTCAGAAAATAATATGCACTATGATTAATATTCCACTTATTAAAATTTCTGATTCATATATGTTATTAAATATATCAGAATTAAAGAGTTCATATAGAATATGGAATAATAAAGTTGATTCTTTAACAAAATATTCAGTTCAAGGAAATATTCTTAAAGGAGATGAGTCATGTGAATATTTTGTATCGGAAAAAATAAATAAATTAACTTTACAGTTATTAGATAAAAATAAAAACCAATATTTATTCGAAAATGATAAAATATATATTGATTTATTCAAAGAAAGTGATAGAAAAAAAACTATTATTATGATTAAAAACATTGGGGGAATTGAAAAGGGAGATCTATTATATTTTTATAATACTATTCCTTTAAAGGAACAAGTTGTATTTTTAGAAGATGATATTTATATTTCGAAAATAAAAAGGGATAAAGATAATAATATACTTGAAGTATATGTATCATATAAAGATGATAAAAATAAGGCAATTCATGTTAATATGAATGAAATAATAAGTGATAAACTAAATAAATATATTGTATTTTATAATAAAAAATTAGGTAGTACACATTATTTTAAAATTGTAGATATAAATGATACTTTTATTACTATTAATAATATTAATTATGTGCCTCTTTTTGATATAAAAGACTTACGTGTTGGATTTTCAGAAAATAATTTAAGGGGAGTTAATGATAATGATACAAATAGTTTATTTAATAATAATGGATATCGAGTATTAAATATAGATTCAACTAATATTGAAATTGATTTTTTATTTGAAAATTTACCATCTTATTTGAGAAAAAACAAGGAATATAATAATAAATCAATATTTTTAGTACAAGATAAAATGCAAATAGAATATAATTTTACTATAGAATACAAAGAGTTGTAGATATGATCTTTTAACAAAAATTGATTAATATTTTTTATTAATCATTTATTGATATATATTTTATTAAATATGAACCCAGAAATACTTCCTGCAAATAATATTATCTTCACTTTAGATCTATCTGAAAAGTATCTAAACATGACATTTTATGAAAATAACGCTACTGACCCAAACAATATAACATCAATTCCGGTAAATATTGATATTGAAGTTGATGGAAAAGAATTTATATCAACTATTAGTGAGACAATTGGTATATTTAATGATACATTTCATATTACTAATGAAACTATTGATGATTTTTTTACAGATTTAACAGAATTTAAAAAAAATTTAGAAGAATTAGCTGAATATAAAGAAAAATTTTTAATTGAAGAAAGTGAAGTTAATAGAGAACATTTAGATGATATTGAAGTATATGAAGAAGAAGTTATTGATCATTCTGATGGTGACCAGACCGATGGTGAACATGCTGAAGATGAACACTTAGATAGTGAACAGACCCATGAAGAACACTTTGAAGGTGAACACTTCGATGGTGAACATTCCGAAGGTGAACACGTTGAAGAAGAACATTCCGAAGGTGAACACTTCGATGGTGAACACGTTGAAGAAGAACATTCCGAAGGTGAACACTTCGATGGTGAACACGTTGAAGAAGAACATACCGAAGGTGAACATATTGAAGAACATTTTGATGGTGAGCATCACGAAGAATACAATGAAGAAGAATACTCTGAAGAAGAACACGATGAAGAATCACACGATGAAGAAGGCGAACACCATATTGAAGAACATTTCGAAGGAGATCATGATATTGAAGAGCATCATTACTCTGATTTTACAAAATTGGAGTACCACTCTCAAATTAATACAAATCATCCTGATTTTCCTAGTTTTGATGAAGAGGTTTCGCGATTACTAAATGAAAAATATAATCATTTATATGATGATATTTATCTAATTAATCAAAATCAAGATCCAATTAATTATACTAATCAGAAGGTTGTTGACAATTCTACTACATATAAAGAACCTCCTATCTATCCTTTTATTATTTTGATTGTGTTTATTATTCTATATCTAATTGGATATAGAAGAATGGAACTTTTAAGAAATAGAGTAATTACAGTCTAATTAAACTATTATTAGGTAATCTTTATTATAATATTTAATTTAGCAAAGACTACATGAAAATCGCGAATTAGTTTGTATCTGAATATTTGATGATGCTGCTATTTCTTCAGAATGATTATCAGCCATCTTAACTAATATTTCCCTTACTGATTTCTTAATGTTTTTTACATCTGGATAAAGTGTTTCTAATCGAGTTGTATCTAAATAATTATTTGATCTACCTGCTGCCAATATTTCTCGTTGTTCCTCAATAGTAAAGTTTGTCCATGTAAAATTAGGATCAACTACTTCTTTATAAATTTCTAATATTTCATTGTGTGTTATTAAACCTGGATTAGTTAAATTTACTGTACCTGTCACATTTTTTTTAATCATATCAATCATTATAGGTAATAATTCATTTAATACAGTCATTGAGTTTGGAACAGAGCATATTTTTTTATAATTAGTAATTTTTGTAATAAAGTTACGCGGGCTTATTTCATCTGTAATTGGCATTCTAATTCTTAAATTTAAAACAGAATCTTCATAAAATTTCATTAAACGATCTGTATAACCTTTTACAATAGAATATGATGATCCAAAGAAATTAGGAAGAGATTTTTCAGTAAATCCATTTACTTCTTCGCCAAATGGATGTTCATTATCATACTCAAAAATGCAACCTGTACCTAAATAAGTAAAATGAAATTTATATTTTTGAGATAAAATAGATAAAGTTACTGGGCTAAATAAATTATCTCTAATATTTTCAACTAATTTTCCATCTTGTTCTAAATAATCAATAGTAGGAAATACTTTTCCATTGTGAGTACCATATGTTCTTCCAATAAAAGATAGTACATGTGTAGGAGCATGAGTTTTTATTTCATTTTCTAAATTTTCAATATTATCAACACGTGAATTTCCGATAATTGTTTCTATATCAGTTTCTTTTTTTAATAAATTATATACTTTATTACCAATCCATCCATTAGCACCATAAATTAAAACCTTCATATTATATTTATATTATATTTATATTATATTTATATTATAAAAATTGATTTTAAATAATAATAGAAATGTATTATTTAATAATTTATTCAATAGTGGAATGGAAACTTCTAATTTCTTTACAAAAGATGAATTGAATAACTTAAAACAAATTCAATTCAATAATATTGAACTAACAAATGAAAATTTATATTTATTTTTAAATAATATTGTTAAAAATATTAAAACAGATAATTGTTCTAAATATACTGAAGTTGGTAAAGAAATAATAGATATAATTATGAAATTTCCTAATAATCCACTTTCTATATCAAATGTATATAATATACTTATTGAAAAGTTTACAGAACATTTTATATGTAAAATAATAGTTTTATATTTTTATGGGAATATTTACAAACATTCTGACGCTATTTATTCATATGAAACATTAATTAAAAAATATTTTTTAAAATTTAATTGTATTAAAAGAAGAAATATTTCTTATGATGAATATAAGCAATATTTATATAATGACTTGCCAAAATTATTATCTTTTTACAATTATTCCCTTTACATGAAGAATTTATTTAAAAACCATACTATAGCATCTTCATTTGATGTATTATGTATTGTGAATGATAATAAAAAATTCATTAATGGTTCTGGAAAAACTTTATCAACTGAACTAAGAATGATTATTTTTAGAGATATTTTTAATATTGGTCTTAAGAGTAGATCATCTTTTTATACAAAAAGAAGATCTATGAAAAATAATTTTGAATATCACATATTAAATATGAATAAGAAAAAGAAGAAGAAAAAGAATAATAACATGCATTTTTTTAAATCATATGAAATGTATAAAGATATTCTTTCAGAAGATTTACTATCGATTGATTTTATAGGAACATATAAAAATTTAGAAATACTATGTGAAATTTGTAATTGATATTGTAAGGTTGAAAAAATTTAAAAATTAATATTTATAAAATATAGAATGTGCGGAATTATTGGCTATTTAGGAAAAGATAGTTTCTATGAATATATATTTACTGGATTAAAATTATTACAAAATAGAGGATATGATTCAGTCGGTATATCATCAATTTATAATAATAATTTTTATACTAAGAAATATGCATCGACAAATACAAATAATGCATTAGAAAAATTAGAAATTGAAATATTACATGATTCTATAAATTTAAATGATTTTTCTATTGGAATTGGGCATACAAGATGGGCAACACATGGTGGTAAAACTGATACAAATGCTCATCCACACGGAGATAATAAAAATAGAATTTCACTCGTTCATAATGGAATTATTGAAAATTATTTTGAATTAAAAAAAGAATTATTAAAAGATGGGTTTATTTTTCATTCACAAACAGATACTGAAATTATAGCTGTTCTAATTGGTAAATATTTAGATGAAGGACTTACAGTTGAAGATTCAATAAAACGATGTTTAGAAAAATTAATTGGTACATGGGCACTTGTTATAATACATAAAGATTATCCTAATAAAGTTTGGTTAACTCGGAATGGATCCCCACTTTTATTAGGAATGGAAGATGAATATATTATAATTGCATCTGAGAAAATTGCATTCCATAATTATATAAAAAAATATATTATATTGGAAAATCATGATATTATTGAAATGACTAAAGAAAATGATATAATTAGATATAGTAAAAATATTCAAAGATATGAAATAAATACTAGTTCTACTATAGAAATTGACCTTTATCCCAATAATTACGAACATTGGATGTTAAAAGAAATTATGGAACAACCAGAATCAATCAATCGTGCATTAAATAATGGAGGTAGAATAGAAAATGATACTAATATTAAATTGGGAGGACTTGATTCTTATCGTGATAAATTATTGAAAATTGATCATCTAATATTATTAGGATGTGGTACATCATTTTATGCAGGATTATGGTCACTCGATATATTTAAATCATTAGATATTTTTGATACCGTTACTATATATGATGGTGCAGAATTTAATTCAAAAGATATACCAAAAAAAGGCAAAACAGGAGTTATATTATTAAGTCAATCTGGAGAAACAAAAGATTTACATAGATGTATTAAAATTGCTAAAGATTGTAATTTAATAAGTATTGGAGTTGTAAATGTCGTTGATTCTCTTATTTCAAGAGAGACTGATTGTGGAGTTTATTTAAATGCAGGACGTGAAGTAGCTGTTGCATCAACTAAATCTTTCACTAATCAGTGTGTAGTATTAACATTAATTGCTGTTTGGTTTTCTCAAAATAAAAATACGATGGAGGAAAAAAGAAGAAAAATAATATCGGATTTAAGAAATCTATCATATCAAATAACTGTATTGTTTGAAAAAATAGAAGATATTAAGAAATATGTAGATCGATTTATTAATAAAAAATCTATTTTTTTATTGGGAAAAGGAAAAGATGAAGCTATTGCAAAAGAGGGATCATTAAAGATTAAAGAGATTGGCTACATACATGCAGAAGGATATTCTTCATCTGCATTAAAACACGGGCCATTTTCTTTGATTGAAAAAGATTTACCAGTTATTTTATTTGATTTAAATGATGATTATAGAGAGAAAAATAACAATGCATATAATGAGATTATAGGAAGAGGAGCATTTATTTTAAAAATAACAGATTTGAACAATAGCGATGAAGATTGTATATGTATACATAAGAATCAAACTTTTGGAGGATTAATTGCAAATATATGTATTCAGTTATTAAGTTACTATTTAGCATTAGAACTAGGACATAATCCGGATTTTCCCCGAAATTTAGCAAAAGTTGTTACTGTTGAATAGGGGGAACCTAGGTTCCCCCTTACCCCCTCCTTCTAAAGTTATTATTGTTGAATAGGGGAACCTAAGTTCCCCTTACCTCCTCCTTCTAAAGTTATTATTGTTGAATAGGGGGAACCTAAGTTCCCCTTACCTCCTCCTTCTAAAGTTATTATTGTTGAATAGGGGGAACCTAGGTTCCCCCTTACCTCCTCCTTCTAAAGTTATTATTGTTGAATAGGGGGAACCTAGGTTCCCCCCTTACCCCCTCCTTCTAAAGTTATTATTGTTGAATAGGGGAACCTAAGTTCCCCCTTACCTCCTTCTTCTAAAGTTATTATTGTTGAATAGGGGGAACCTAGGTTCCCCCTTACCCCCTCCTTCTAAAGTTATTATTGTTGAATAGGGGGAACCAAGGTTCCCTCTTACCCCTCCTTTACATTTGTAACGTAGATCTATTGCTTTTGTACATTTGTATTTTAAATTCTACCATTAATAAGTAAGTAAAATTTATAAATATAAAAAGTTTGTTATATTTATAAATGATTTCAAATGATGATAATGAAATGGAACAATTTGAACGAGAAAAAAAAATAAAAGAAGAAAAAGAAAAAGAAAATCAACAAAAAATAGCAATAAATAATAATTTTAAAATACTAAAAGACCTAATAATAATTAAAACAACAGCTATTACTAATAATAATTATTCATCATCAACTCCATTAGCACGTTATTATGATCAAGAGTTAGTAACACATTTAGATTCAATTTATAATATTTTACAAATAATGGATGAAAGATTAAATAAGTTAGAAGAGAGATAATAATAAATTTGTAAATAAAAATATAGTATATGTATACGCTGATATAAAAAATATTTTTTTACATATTGTTAACGTAAAATAAAATCCATCTACACAATATATTACAAAGGATATATTTTGTTGTATATTTTGAATAGAAGCATCATCTATTTTAATAATGTTTATTCTTCTTCGACAAATTATACATGACATTTTTTTTGATAACCATTCGGTTAAACAATCATTATGAACATAAGTATTACATTCACAATTTTTTATTAAATTTATATGACCATGATTTATTAGTTCTATTAAAGTATATGTTTTAGATTTATCGTCGCCATAATATTTATCCAAACAAATAAGACATTCATTGTCTAGTTCATTTTCATCATTGTCCTTTTCATTGCTTAGTTCTTTATTATTTTTTTTATCCTTATATATGTTTTGTTCAATAGTATCTAGCATATCATGGCTACTTATTGAATAAAACATATCTATTATATAATGATATTACAAAAAAAAAATTGAAAAATATTTTTGCTATATTTTTTTTGTAATATAATATAGTGTGGTAGAGTTCCCGAGCGGTCAAAGGGGCGAGACTTAAGTACGGTTCAAAGAAATCTCGTGCTATTGCTTCGCGGGTTCGAATCCCGTCTCTACCATATTTTATAATAAATTCTAAATAAAAAAATTGACAGCTAAAAATTCTAAATTTTTTATTATTATTATAAAATACTTTTCTCGCAATTGTTAACAGTTATTAGACTCTATCGTTTATCGAAATGTCTGCTAGTGTTCCCTCTTGGAAACCCTCTTCTGGTCGTTGTCCTGCAACTAACACTGGTTACCCAACCTTTGCTAGCTACCACGATGTTGCCTACAAAGTTCCGAGTGTCGAGGGTAATCCTCGTTCACTTGAGGACTTTGTTGAGGGTCGTTTTATGGACTTTGCACATGGAACCTGTCTTTTTTTCGATGTCAATCCCAAGCATGGTTACAAGTTTAAGAATGGCTATTATGCCAATCCAACCCAGATCATCACTTGGATCTTGACTGCATCTAAGAATTTTGATGAGGAGGGCACGACCAAAGCGGTCATCCTTTCAATCAAGAATTTTGTGATTGCATTCTTTCTTGACTCAAAGCAAGACGGTCCCAACAAAGAGATCATCCTTTCCAAGGATGCGAATACTGCTGTTTGCACTCGCAAGACGAATCGTCGCCCAGATAGTGACGATGTTCTAGAGTGGCTTTTCAGCAAGGTTCGACCTGTTGATTTTTCCATTCTTCCCGAGAAGACCAAGGAGGTTTTCAATGATATTCTATCCCAAATTGGATCTGATTCTATTTCCCAAGCAACTGCTATTGTTCCTAGTGAACCTTCTGCTGGGAGTGGCTCCGGAGCCAAAAAGGGAAAGAAGAATCGCTCTGAGGTTTCCCGACAAAATGTTGTTTCTTCTTTGAATGATGCTCCATCTGGTGCTTCTCTTTCGAATACCAATCTTGTTGAGAAGAATGCTCCCCACTTTTCTAATGATGACCTCATTCGCAAGATTGATGAAAAAAAGAGAATGGTGGCGAAGCTTACTGCCAAAATGGAGGCTGAAAAAGCTAAGACTCGCGAGATGATTCTTTCTTCTGACCATAATGTAGAGGTTTTGACTACTCTTACTAGCGCGCTTGATCTTAATCAGCTTTCCATCTTGCAACAATGCCTTGCATCTCGCAAAGAGAGTCTTCAAAGAGAAATTTCTGTCTGAGTAGAATTCATATGTATGTGATTTTATATATCATGTAGGTTTATGGGGAATTATCCAAAAATTCCACCCCGTCAGGCTTACGATAAGGCCATTTATAATTCTAAATAACACTATTTTCTTTTAAATATTTGTTAATTCCAATGGCTTGTCTATAAGACCAATATACTGATCCAAATAATATCAAAACAAAATTTGGAAATAAAATTAATCCTGTATAATTTGATGGTTCATTATAATAATATGTAAATAATAGTCTAGGAAAACTAATTAATCTAAATATAAAAAAGAAAAATAAATGAATCAACCATGATAAACATGTTATTGAATAATGAAATTTAGATTCTTTTAATAAAAATCCAATATTTAATAATATAGTATTTGACTCTAATAAAAAAATCATATACATTGCATAAAAACCCTTATTTTCTTTATTATATAGTGACTGTAAACTAAAAAATAGTAAATTAATAGCAGATATATGATGAATAATAAATAAATATTTTTTATAATAAATGCAACGTAATAAATCAACTATAAAATAAGAAAAACAAATAGATGCTGTTAAATATTGCATTTCATTATCATCTTCTTTTATTTCTGGATTATATAAAATAGAATTCTTAAGTGAAAAAGATGAGGTTATTGTTATTATACCGGAATGTAAAGTTGAATATATACACTCGTTTATTTTTTCCATTTTAGATATTGGAAAATATTTCTTCTCAACTAAGTAATTACTTAAATTATTTGATGCTCTAAATAATGTTTGGACTATATAAAAAGAACCCAAAATATAAGTTAATAGTTTCATAGTTACTATTATTATAATAATATATATTTTATATTTTATTATAACTATTCTTATAACTATTTTTACTTTTTTCTTCTAACACTTAAGAGTACTTATATCACTTTTTATTGAACCTAGTTCATAAGAAATAGAATAATCTAATAAATCTTTACTATAATCTAAAGTATTTATTGTTTTACTTTGACGAATAATTCCTGGTATATATTCATTGCATCCTCGATAAACATATAATATATATTCTGGTAATGTGCGTGCATATGTAGAATTATCTCTATAGCTATAATTAGAACTTTTATTATAAAAAGTTTTACCAAGTTTTATATATAATAAGTCTCTTATTTCACTTAATAAATTTTTTTTATTAGAATTAATATTTTTTGATTTTATTTTAAGATTAACAATTCCAAGTATTCCATTTAGAAAATTTTTTATATTTATATTATTCTTAAGATCATTGTCATTAAAAATATTAATTATTTTTTTAAGAGTTTCTATATTTGTATTTTTAAGATACTTAATCAATGATTGATATAATACTGCTAACATAAGAACTAAATTTCTATCGATTAGATAAATAAAATTATTATATTGGTTTAAAATTTGATCTATATACTCTATTTTAATATTATTATATATAATTAAACCTATTAATTTTGCATTAAAACAGTTTAATTTTTTAAATAAATGATCAAACATTTTATAATATTTTTCTTCTGATAATGAATGTATAAGAACTGATTTTTGAGTACAAATTATATATAAACAGTCTGCTGCTTTATATATATCCTTTGTATCTATTATTAAATCTATTATATTATTTATTGAATCTATATTTATTTCTTTGGCTCTATTTTCAATTTCAAAAGATTTAAGTAATATATCAAATAATGTTTCATCAGTATTAATAATAATATATCCAAAATGTCCTTCAGGTTTATATATAATACTTTTAATAGGCATTATATTTTTATTAGAACCAGACTTAATCAATAATCTAACAATGTTATAATTATTTAGTAAAACAGCATATTGTAAACAATTTATTCCATAAACATCTAGTAAATCAATTTTTTCTTTATTAAATATTGTTGAATTACTTATATTATTTAAACTTTGTAAATTTTCTCTGTTAATGGCCTTTTTAAGAGATTCTATAAATGATTTTTCAAGAGGTGGGTTGCTTTGCATAATTTATAATATAATATAATATATTTTTTAATTATTTTCATAATTTAGATCAAAATATATATCATCTTCATCTTCTCGATTTTCATTTGCATTTTCTTCATTTTCTTTTTGCATTTTAGTAATTAGTTTATTATAATTTTCAGATGAGTACTTAATAAAATCAAAAAATCCATAATTATTTAAATTTAATTTATCCATAAAAGGATATGAATTTTCTTTTAAATATTCTTTAAACTCAAATTGAATATCATTTATTTTAGCCATATATAAATGATCAAATTCATCATCAACATCTTTTATAAACGCGTTATATTTTAATTCTTCCTCATCTATATATTCTTCATTCTTTTCTTCTTTTTTAAGAAGAAGAATATTGTTACTGTTTATTTTTAAAATATCAAGAAATGATGTTTTATTAGCGGGTAATTTAGATTCCTCCTTCGACTCCGCGTTCGACTCCTTTTCCTTATACATAAACTTACTCTGAGTTTCTGATTCATAATATTGTTCTAGATTGCTCATTCTAAAGTAATAATATTTTTATTATTTTAAATATAAAAAAAATAATAGAGGAGATATAGGTTATCAAATTATATGATTATTACTAATATAGTTCCTTATCAATTATTGTTTTCAAAGATTCGTTGTACATCATTCTTATAAAATTATTTGATAATTCTTTGGAGGGAATTAATTTAATTTTATTTTTATTACATAGTTCGATTAAATAATAATATAAATTTTCGAGTAAATGTTTATTATGTTTAAACCAAAATTCAATGTTATTATTTTTTTGCATTATGTAAATATAAATTTCATATATTTATTTCTTTATATCAATTATTTTAATACTTGGTTTCATAGTAACATTTCTATCATTATATATAAATTGAACAGCTTCTTTAGAAGCATCTTCATTCTTTAAAAAAATTTTTAATTTTTCAAAAAGAAATCCCTTGGTAATATTTTCTTGATTTTTAGTTAAGGCATATTTTATTTTTTTATCACCCAAAATAATATCTTTATCAGTAATACTATTTTTTTCCATAAAATCAATAATTAATGTATTTAATTTAGCTTTTTTCTCTTTTAACTCATTTGCATAATCTTTTAATTTATTTTCTTCCTTCTCAACTTCAAGTAATTTATTGATGTAATCTTTTAGATTTTCTTTATCCATTTTAATTATATTAATATATAAATTATCTTTTTATATTACTAATTTCGTTTAATTATTTATAATAAAGAATTTTAATATAATATATGTATAAAAACTTACTTGTTACTGGAGGATGTGGATTTATTGGTTCAAATTTTATAAATTATTATTTAAATAAAAATAAAGATATTCAAATTATTAATTTAGACGCAATGTATTATTGTGCAGATGAATTAAATATATTAGATGAATTAAGATCATCCGATAGATATAAATTAGTAAAAGGAAATTTATGCTCTAAGGATTTAATTAATCACGTTTTAAATATCTATAAAATTGATTCTGTTATTCATTTTGCAGCACAATCTCATGTTCAGAATTCATTTGAAGATTCACTTCAATATACAAATGATAATATTTTAGGAACACATACATTATTAGAATGTTGCAGAAAATATGGTAAAATTCTTAAATTTATTCATATTTCAACAGATGAAGTTTATGGCGAATCTCTTTTAGAAGATGAAGAGAAAAAAAATGAACAATCTATTTTATGCCCAACTAATCCATATGCTGCAACAAAAGCAGGTGCTGAATTAATTGCTAATTCTTACCGTTATTCTTTTAAGATGCCAATTATTATTACTCGTGGAAACAATGTATATGGACCAAACCAATATCCTGAAAAATTAATTCCTCGTTTTATAAAATTATTAAAAGAAGGTAAAAAAGTAACTATACAAGGTGATGGAAGCAATGTTCGTGCTTTCCTTCATACTAATGATGTTGTTAGAGGATTAGATTTAATATTAAATTTTGGTGAAGTTGGAAATATTTATAATATTGGAAGTGATGAAGATAAAGAATATACTGTTCTTGAAATAGCACAAATACTTATAAAACTTATAAAAAATAGTGAAGATTATGATAATTATATTGAATATATAGATGATCGTCCATTTAATGATAAAAGATATTATATTAGTAATGAAAAATTGAAGAATTTAGGTTGGTCAATTGAAAAAGATTTTATTGAAGGTTTAAAAGAATTATTATAACAATTATGACAATATTTAAAAAAGTACATATTTGACGAGCCTTAACACAAGCTCTGCGGGATGGAATTTTTGGATTAATTCCCCAAAACCTACAATGAACATGAATATATACACATGTAACAATATATTAACCTGAAAAAGAGGTAGCTTTTGAAGCTTTGCTTAGTTCTCACTATCAGCTTCTTGATCTGCCGAAACGATTGACGATGGACTAGATACACGAGAGCTGTTGGAAGAACCATCTCCATTGGACAGAACTTCATATGGGTTCACAGTCTCACGAGCATGAGAAGCATTGTTCTCTTCTGCACGTTCAGCACTAGCTTTGGAAGAAGCCTTCTTTGCAGCCTTTCTTTTAGCAAGCCGTTCCTCGGATTCTTTCTTTTTGGATGCAAGGAACTCCTCTGCAGTATCTGCGCTAATCACATTTCCACGAGGGATAGTAATGCCCGCTAGAATGACTGAGGGAAGAGCTGCAGCCTCAGATCGACGACGAGCAGCTTCTGCTTCAAGACGAGTAGCCTCTGCCTGTGCCGCAATAGCGGCATTAGCAGAATGAACATTGAGTTGGATCGCAATGAGCTGCTCCATACTAGCGATCTGTTCTGGACCAAGCTGAGCGACAAGAGCGGAGAGAAGATTACTGTCTGCATTTTTGATTGCATCAATCATCATCTTTTTCTCCTGCTCCTTCATTGCCTTCTCCTGTGCAATAGTTTCATCTCTCTGTTTCTCAAGATCGTGAATCTCACGATACAGATCTTCGATACGAGAGGGAATGCTTGTAGCACTGGCGTAGGAAAGGGTCGAGCGAGTAGAAGATGCCTTCTTGGCATAACTACCACCAGCAGCTGCATCTGCTTCTGCTGGGGTAGACACGATAGAAGGTCTCATCGAGATCTCACGAATCCCCATCTGACGGAAAAGGTCATTCACCTTGGAAAGAGTTTCTTCTTCGATGGTTCTGATATCAACAGGACGAACCTGTTTCATCAGCCAATCAAAAACATCAGTGCCATTGGGCTTAATGTTTGACTTTCGGTTGCAAACAACATGGTTTCTGGGAACAGGAAGAGTGATGTCAATTTTCTCAGCTGACGTTGGGTCAACAAAGAATGCGATTGAAATCTCACCAATTGTGCAGATAACCTGGATTGTTTCTTCCTTGTGCTTCTTGACATGGGTCACTGCCCAACAGGCGATCTGAGTTCGAGTTGCGAGGATGTCCTCGCTGAACTCAAAACCAACCAGTTCAGGGTCCTTGACGTTGAAAAGAAACACTTTGTCGGCATGAACAAATCTCGAAAGCCCGGTTCCACCAAGCACTTCTGCGTTAAGCAGAAGAAGCTTTCCAGAAACGACTGGTTGATAGTAGTTGATGTTGTAGAGGAAAACAGGTCCATTGGGGTACTTTCCCTTTAGAATGGGGCATGCGTCAGAGGGCACATTCCATGAAGGATGCATAAGAGACGACATAATAATAACACTCCTGAAATTTGTTTAGAGTACTCTACAAGAGTATTTTAAATAATAATTAAAAAAAATGTAGAATTTTTAGCTGTCAATTTTTTTTTATAAAAAAAGTAGTTTACGTAAGATAATTTTTTTATTTTATAAATAAAAAATATAAATCTTAATCATTATCTAAAGAGAAAGTGCTGAATAAATTAATAAAAATCCTCCAATTTTTATAATAATTAAGTCATGAAAATCAATCATTGGAAAATTATAAAATGTAAATACAATAATAATAAAAATTCCAATAAACAATTTAAGTAATTTATCTGTAATTTGATATATATTATTTGATGCATCAATATAACCTGTATATATTAAAATAATAAATGCAATTGCAATTATTTTTAATATCCAAAAAATAATTTGATAATATTTCATCTTATTGTAAATAAATATAATAATTTTATAAATTTAATATCATATAAATAATAAGTAAAATAATAAATAAAACAACAAGTAATGAAATAATTTTATTTGTGTGTATTTTTGGATGAACTATTTCAAATGGACTTCCTTGTAAATTATCAATATTAGAAAAAGTTTCAAGAACCCCTTGAACAGTATTTTCAACTGGTTTAGATGCAGCTTCTTTATTAGCATCTTTATTAGCATCTTTATTAGCATCTTTATTAGCATCTTTTTTAACTTCTTCTTCTCCAATAGGAGTAATTTCATGTGGTTTAGGACAAAAATTTTTATAAACTTTTTTTTTAGTAATATCAATTCCAGCAAAATCATAAAATTCTTTTAATGATCTTTTAGTTCCCATACCATATTTCTCAATATTTTCTTTTAAATGTTGTGGAATTTTTACATTTTTATCCATTCCCATTAAAAATTTAACTTTATTGAATGCATCAGTATCATTAAAATCTTTATCATCCCATATATGAGGTTGATCAGAACGAGTATATAAATGATATACAACTACTTCTGTAGGAGAATAAATATCATATCCACTTGTCCAAACTCGTGCAGAATGTAATATTTCTTCACCTACAAATAAATTTGGTAATTGTGGATCATATGGAACTTCTTTTAAACATTTTCCTTCACAGAAAAACATACCAGCTGCAATATGAGGTGTTTGTACATATTTATCTTTATTCATATCTATTGGAGATGCACCTTGAAATGATACCATTCCACGATCATTAAAAAAAGATTGACATATAGTGTCAACTGTTTTTAAATTTTTGTCTTTATTTTTGTATTCTTCATAACTAGGTGGATAGTGCGATAAAACTACATCAGTAGAACCAGTATTTTTTTTAATATCATCAATCATCTCTATACATTTTGTATCCCATCCTTTTTCAAATAAAGTATGTGAATCAATTTGAAAAAAATAATCTTGATTATTAAATAATGTTGTACATAAATATCTTGCCCATGTAGGACCTTTTGCTTCATAATTTTTCATTCGAATAGTACTAATATTCGATGCATATTTCTTTATAGATGGATCTTTTAATAGACAATCTTCATCATTATCCATATTTTGAATACATAATCCAACATATATATTTTGAGGATTTGTTGCATTTAAGTATATTGATTCTAATGTTTTACTACAATAAAAGTCTCTATAACTAGCAATACTTATAAATATTGTTTTTATATCCATATTATATAATATAGATATAAATTTTTTTAGGATTTATTTGAATTAATAATAATTTTATTTAAACATGTGCCTAAATCATTATTTTTAAAACATATTCCTTGAACTTCAGCTGGAGATAAAATAAATTCTTTAATATTTTCTAATTCAGAAATTTTAATTTTCTTAGAAAGATTAAATTTTGTTTTAACTATATCTTCAATCATCTGTCTACTACATTTCTTAAATTCATAAATATAATCAATTCTACCAGGTCTTAACAATGCATCATCTATTTTTTCAGGATGATTTGTTGTAAAGATATACATAATACCCGGTGATTCATTAACACCGTCTAATAACTGTAATAATTGAGATAAATTAATATCATCTGTATTATTTTGGTCAAGTGCAGAAGTTTTTAATAATTGTTGAACAATACTTAATTCAGTTTTTTCATTTTGTGCTAAAGAATTTGCTATTTCTTCAGTTGCTGTTTGTCTTTTTTTGATAATATCAAATTTAATTGCATCACAATCTTCAAAAATATAGCACAATTCCCTGCTCTTAAATGTTTTATTATTGAATTTACGTCCATTTAATATTTTTTTTAATACTGATGCTGAATCAACTCTACTTAAATCAACAATAATACCATGACGGTTTGTTTCTTTTAGAGTTCCTTTAATAACACTTGTTTTTCCACAACCAGGGCTACCATAAAATAATATACCTGATTTGTATACAAAACCAGCTCTTTTATAGGTTTCTTCTGCATCATTATATTCTTTATCAGGATCATATTTAAATTGTCGGACATAATTTAAATAGTCTTCTTTGTCGTCAAAGAAGATATTTGTATTAAGATCTTTATTTGTTTCAAAATTATGTTCATCCCAATATAAAATAGTAGTATAATCATATTTTTCGGCACATCTAAATTCAAATAGAAATTTGTTTTCTTCTTTAGGTTTAATAGATAAATAATATTGGGTTAAACATTCTTCTAAAAAAGATTTTAATATAATCATTTGATCTTTTGTAGAATCAGGGTTCTTTTGAATCATAATGGTCATAATATATTTTTTTTTATGTGAAAATTTAACTTTTGTTTTATCATCCTTATTTTCTTCTTCATTTTCATTTGACATATTTGTAATTTCACAATAAATATTTCTTTTACTACAGATTTTAATTTTTTCAGTATCATATGGAATGAATATATATTTATTTTTTTCTTCATTTCTGTGTTCATTGTATGAATCGTCATTATTATTATATTTTTGTAATTCAGTTTCAAATGTTAATAATTCAGTTAAAGATTTAATATTAGGAATATTATTATATTTTAAATAATGACATATGGCTAAAAAATGATCACTATGAATTTGTTTAGTCCCTTTTGTTTTACAAAATGATTTTAATAAATCAACTTCATGTGTAGGAATATTAATTGTAATCCATTCTTCTTTAAAAAAAGTAGTTATTTTTTTTAAAATATCTGAAAATTCTTTACTATTCATAAACCGAGTGATTAATGGTATAATAATAACTAAAAAAATAGATAAATAATTCATAGATTCATTCTTATTTAGTGATGTAATTAACATCATTAAATAGGGTTGAAAAGAATCCATTCTTTTGAAAGAGTAATCATTATTGATTTATTTTAGGAAACAGAAAATATATTTTTCATTTTTTACTTTATTTGTGTATATTGCTTCGCATTTATATTGCTTCGCGTGTATATTGCTCTTAATAAGAGATTTTATAATTTATGCTTTCTCAAAAGGGTAAATAACATTTAATTATTTTCTTTTTCCCTTATTTGATATATGCAATCTTCTATTGTATTATTATTAATACAAATATTGAAAATAGCAGACGGTGTTAAAACATAATCTTGAAATGGATTATTATTTAATAATAATAATAGGTCATCGTGTTTTATTTCAAAAAAATAACACAATATATCAATAATAATTTTATTACTACATTTTTTTAATTTTATATTAAGATCTATTCTTCCAGGTCTTAAAAGAGCTTTATCAATTTTTTGAGGGAAATTACTTGTCATAAAGATAATTCTACCAGGAGATTCTAATAATCCATCAAAAACATTGAGAAGGGCACCTAGATTTAAATCATCATCGGGCTTCGTAGGTTTTAATTTTTCATTTAATAAGAATTCATGTAACAGTATATTTTCATTTTTATCAATTTTATTTTTATTTTTGATCTCTTTTTCTTCGCGATCTTCAATAATATCTATTAAACAATCAATATCTTCAAATACATAAATTCTTTTTTCAAGTGGTATTTTTTTATCATTAACTATTTCATTAAAGAAAATACTGTATAATTCACCACATGTTTTTACTCTATTTAAATGGATATTAAAAATATGTTTACCGGTTAATTTTGCAGTAGCTTTAATAATACTTGTTTTTCCACATCCAGGTTCTCCATGAAGGAAAACACCAAAATGATATGGTATTCCTTTTCTATTATACCAGTCTTTATTTTCTAAGAAAAAATATAATTTTTCTAAAAATATATTTTTTTCTTCAAAGAAAATAGTATCAAATGTTTTACTTGTTTTAAATATATTTTCGGTAAATTGTAATTCATCATCTTCATTTAAATAATTATAGTTAAAATAATGCTGTTCATTAAGAATATTTAATTCTTTAAATTTGGTATAAGAAAAAATACATTTTTTAACAAAATCTTCTAAATCTTCTATTTTAGTAGATTTATTATTACTAAAAATCCTCATATAATGCTCTTTTTTTTCCTTTGTCGATTCATTATCATTATTTATTTTTTCTTTGTATATTTTCATTATACATCTTATATCTTTTGATTTTTCTAATACAAATTCTTTATATTGATCTGGAATAAAAATATCAAAAGCTGGATTACTTGTTTTTTCACATTTATCAGGTTCTCTTTTAGAATAAATTCCATCTGTTTTTAAGCTTTTAATATAAAAACATATTGACTTAAATGCGTCTGAATATTGCATTTTAGTAGTTTTAATTCCATTTCTATCATATGTTACTAATGATGATTCAATAATAATTTCAACATACATTTTCTTTCTTAAATAATCTATTATATGACATGTGAGTTCATTCAAATAATATATATTTTGAAAAATATATGTTATTAAAGTTAAAATAAAAAAATTAAGAAAATAATCAATAATTGGATTATTAGTATTAACGTATGACATTAACATATTATTTAATACATATCTTGATGATTTCATTTCTATAAATAATTTATTTAAATTAATAATTTATATTTAATAAAGTATATAAATCAATTTTTTATCTAT
>Ga0209188_1001314_pt1 | contig 20423 bp, 14 predicted proteins | sample C_130625_EF_Meta_FD_187307 | JGI IMG/M metagenome (GOLD analysis project Ga0209188, IMG submission 187307) | Freshwater microbial communities from Lake Croche, Canada to study carbon cycling - C_130625_EF_MetaG (SPAdes) (version 2) | ecosystem: Environmental > Aquatic > Freshwater > Lake... | reverse complement strand
ATAGCAACATCTGCTTTCACTGGAATACCAGTCAAAATTGATACGAGCGCCGTTGAAATCGCGATACCAGCTGAAGGCCCATCTTTCGGTGTAGCTCCCTCTGGAAAGTGGATGTGGATGTCTTTTTTCTCAAACATCTCTTCACGAATCCCAAGTTGTCTTGACCTTGAACGCACGACAGAACGAGCAGCTTCTACAGACTCTTTCATCACGTCACCAATTGAACCCGTACGAATAATATTACCTTTACCTGGCATGAGAGCTGCTTCAATGGTTAATAAATCGCCGCCTACTTCAGTCCATGCAAGACCTGTAACTTGACCAATCTGATTTTCTTTATTTGCAAGGCCAAAATCATAGCGTTTCACAGATAAGAATTTCTCTAAATTACTTGAATCAACAACAATTGGGGCCTGCTCTTTTTTCAACAGCAATAATTTAACAACTTTACGGCAGATTTTACTTATTTCACGCTCCAGAGCACGCACACCTGCTTCGCGAGTGTAATAGCGAATAATATCTTGTATTGCCGATTCTTTAACATCGATTTCACCTAGCTTTAAACCATTATTTTTAATCTGTTTAGGTAAAAGATATTTCATTGCAATATGGGTTTTTTCATCTTCTGTATATCCAGCAAGACGAATCACTTCCATACGATCTAATAAAGGACCTGGAATATTCAGTGAGTTTGAGGTAGCAACAAACATCACATCGGATAAATCAAAATCAACTTCGACATAATGGTCTTGGAAAGTGTGATTTTGCTCTGGATCTAAAACCTCTAGCATCGCACTCGCCGGATCACCTCTAAAATCCATCCCCATCTTGTCGATTTCATCCAATAAGAACAAGGGATTTCGCACACCAACTTTTGTCAAACTACTCAAAATCTTTCCAGGCATGGATCCAATATAGGTTCTTCTATGGCCACGAATCTCAGATTCGTCACGGACACCACCTAGAGCCATTCTGACAAATTTACGATTTGTTGCTCGCGCAATGGATTGACCTAAAGAGGTTTTTCCAACACCAGGAGGCCCAACTAAACATAAAATTGGAGCTTTTACTTTATCAACACGTTGCTGAACCGCAAGGTATTCTAAGATACGTTCTTTGACCTTATCAAGGCCATAATGATCATCATTTAAAACCGACTCAGCATGAGTAAGATCGTTATTAACCTTGCTTTTTTTCTTCCAAGGTAAATTAATTAAGGTATCAATGTAATTACGAACGACTGTGGCCTCAGCTGACATTGGAGACATCAACTTCAATTTTTTCAATTCTGATTCAGCTTTTTTCAGAGCTTCTTTAGGCATTTTTGCGAGTTTGATTTTCTTTTCTAACTCTTCTAAATCGGCACCCTCTTCACCCTCTCCAAGTTCTTTTTGAATGGCTTTCACCTGCTCATTCAAGTAGTATTCACGCTGACTTTTTTCCATCTGACGCTTCACACGTCCACGAATACGTTTCTCAACTTGTAAGATATCAATTTCGCTCTCTAATTGACCTAAGAGACTCTCAAGACGCTTCACCACATCACTCATTTCAAGCAATAACTGCTTTTGATCTAGCTTGATGGGTAAATGAGCACAAATGGTATCTGCTAAACGACTAGCGTCATCAATTCCAGTTAAGGAAGCTAAAATTTCCTGAGGAATCTTTTTGTTTAATTTTACATATTGGTCAAATTGAGCAACGATGGCTCGTTTGAGGGCTTCTGTTTCAGATTGATCAACATTAGCAATTGCTTGCGGTGTAGCTTCACAATTAAAGTAGCCTAAAGAATCTTCAATTTGACTGACGTCAGCTCTTTGCGTACCTTCAACTAATACCTTAACAGTGCCATCAGGTAATTTCAACATTTGCAAAATATTAGCAATGCAACCAACATGATATAAATCTTGAACCGTTGGTTCATCTTTAGAAGCTGTTTTTTGGGCTACTAACAAAATACTTTTACCAGTTTCCATTGCGGCTTCAAGCGCCTTAATAGACTTTGGTCTTCCTACAAACAATGGCATGACCATGTGCGGAAACACTACTACGTCACGCAAGGGTAGCAATGGTAACTGAATCGGTTCAGTTGGTAAGAGTAAATTGCCAGGCATATTTAAATCTCCAATTAGGCGAAAAGCATTAAATAAGTATTTCTACAGAGTATTTAGTGCCAAATGGTTCAATAACAAGATTAGAATACACTTTTTTTATTGAACATGAGAACTTCTAGGCATTTTTTGGGAATCGCTTCAAGCTAAACCAAGTAAAAGCTTAAGCTACAGAGGATGAGTTGTGATGAACTAGGGTCGGTTTACCACCAGCAACACAACTAGAATCAATTACTACTTTTTCAATTGTTTTCTGTGATGGGAGTTCGTACATGATATCTAACAAAATTCCTTCAAGAATCGAACGCAAGCCACGAGCACCTGTATTTCTTTCCATAGCTTTTTTGGCAATAGCTTTTAAGGCATCTTCACGGAACTCAAGAGCAACATGTTCAAGGCCAAATAATGCTTGATATTGTTTGACTAAAGCATTTTTAGGCTCAGTCAAGATTTGAATAAAGGCATCTTCATCAAGTTGATTTAAGGTAGCAATCACAGGCAATCTGCCAATTAATTCGGGAATTAAACCAAATTTAATTAAATCTTCTGGCTCTACTTGTTCAATTAGTTCGCCTAAATTTTGTGAGTTTTTACTTTGAACGCTCGCATTAAAACCAATTCCAGCTTTTGATGATCTTAAATTAATGATTTTTTCCAAACCATCAAACGCCCCACCACAAATAAATAAGATATTAGTTGTATCAATTTGCAGAAAATCTTGATTAGGATGCTTTCTTCCACCCTGCGGGGGTATGGACGCAACAGTTCCTTCAACGAGTTTTAATAGGGCTTGTTGAACGCCTTCACCAGAAACATCTCTAGTAATAGATGGGTTCTCAGATTTTCTTGAAATCTTATCAATCTCATCAATATAAACAATACCGCGTTGGGCTTTTTCAACATCATAACTACAAGCTTGTAAAAGCTTTTGAATGATGTTTTCAACATCTTCTCCAACATAACCAGCTTCTGTTAATGTCGTTGCATCTGCCATTACAAAGGGAACGTCTAAAAGTCTAGCTAAGGTCTGAGCTAATAAGGTCTTCCCTGATCCTGTTGGCCCAATTAATAAGATATTACTTTTGGCTAACTCCACCCCATTGACCATAGCGGTCTTACGTGAAGAAGTATTATCTTTATTTTTTAAATCAACAGGCTGGAGATTATTCAGGCGCTTGTAATGATTATAAACAGCAACAGCCAATGCTTTTTTAGCTTGACCTTGACCAATCACATACTGGTCAAGAATCGATTTAATATGTTCTGGAGTGGGTAAGTCTGATTGTGCAGCAGAAGATGCTGCCGATTTAGCTTGGTCACCACCTTCGGCAATAACCTCATTACACAAATGAACACACTCATCACAAATAAATACTGAAGGTCCAGCAATCATTCTCATGACTTCGTCATGATTTTTCCCACAAAAAGAACAAATGAGATTTTTATTAGAGCTATCGCTTCCGCTAGTCGTCAATTCGGCTTACCTCGAAGTAATCACTTTATCGATTAAACCGTACTCTTGAGCCTGATTTGCCGACATGAAGTTGTCACGATCGGTATCTTTAGCAATCGTTTCAATGGTCTGACCAGTTCGCTCAGCAAGAATTTTATTTAACTGTTCACGTAAATACAAAATTTCACGAGCCTGAATCTCGATATCTGAAGCTTGACCTCGGGCACCACCTAGGGGTTGGTGAATCATAATTCTAGAGTTTGGTAAGGCAAAACGTTTACCTTTTGCACCAGCTGACAACAGAAAAGCTCCCATGCTTGCAGCTAATCCCATACATAATGTGCTGACATCCGGCTTGATAAAATTCATGGTATCGAAAATCGCCAAGCCAGAGGAAACCGATCCACCTGGTGAGTTGATATACAAGGAAATATCTTTGTCTGGATTTTCACTTTCTAAAAAGAGCATTTGAGCAATAACCAAGTTAGCAGTATGGTCATTTACTTCACCAACTAAAAAAACGACCCGTTCTTTTAATAAGCGAGAGTAAATATCATATGCCCTCTCACCTCGACCTGAAGTTTCAATCACCATCGGTACAAGGCCCAGATTTTGTGGCTGGAGTGATGGATCAAAATCTGTTAGAGACATAAATATTTCCTTTAAAAGTAACTTATATATTACTTGATGACGCTTAATTCTTCAAAGCTTACTTTTTTATCAATTACTTTTGCTTTTGACAAAACATAAGAAACGACATTGTTTTCCGTTACCAAAGATTCAATATCACCAAGTCGGCTAGGATCGCTGTAATACCAACGAGTCACTTCTTTAGGATCTTCATAACTCGCTGCTTGATCTTCAATTTCAGCTTTAATTTGGTCTGCAGTTGCCTTTAATGACTCATCCTTAACAAGTTGATTCAAAATCAAACCTAATTTGACCCTTTGCTCTGCTTGAGGAACAAACATGCCTGGAGGAATCGGTGCATTTTTAGCATTCGGCACACCACGTTGCTCTAGATCACTCCGTGCCATTTCAATTAAACGCTCTTCTTCTTGACTGACTAAAAACTTCGGCAACTCTATTGTGGTTGCATTGGATAAAGCATCTAATGCTTGATTTTTTAAAATACTTTGTTTTCTGCGTTCTGTTTCACGCTCAAGGTTTTGACGAACTTCAGAGCGCACCTTCTCAATGCCTCCTTCTGTCATACCAAGGCTTAGGGCAAACTCATCATTTAATTCTGGTAAATGTGGCCATTCAACTTTTTTCATGGTAATTTTGAATTCTGCAGTTTTTCCTGCAACTTCTTTACCGTGATAGTCTTCCGGGAAATTTAATGGGAATGTCTTATCAGCTCCCTGAGCTAAGCCAAGCGCCGCTGCCTCAAATTCCGGCAACATTTGTCCTTGACCAAGAACAAAAGTGAAATCATTGGCTTTGCCGCCATCAAATTCAACACCATCGATAGACCCAACAAAGTCAATTGTGACTTGATCTCCGGATTGAGCTGATTGATCAGCCCCACCATCTCCGTGACCATGATCTTCACCGCGTGGGTGGTAATGCACTCGTTGCTTACGCAGTAAATCAATCGTCTTATCAATTTCTGTATCGTTAATTTCTGTATCGTAGCGGGTAATTTCAGTTTGGCTTACATCACCAATCACAACGACTGGAAAAACTTCAAAAAAGGCATCAAAAATGATTTGATCTGCATCTAACTCACTTTTAGGCTCTAAGCGTGGCTGTCCAACTAATTCAATCTTCTCAGCCTGCGCAAATTCAAAAAAACGATTAGAAGCGTGATCAAAAGATAACTCGAAATCAACCTGTTGACCATACTGCTGTTCAATCATTTTTAATGGCACTTTTCCAGGTCTAAACCCGGCCATTTTCATATTTTTACCAAGTTGCTTTAATTTAGCTTCACGCTTAGGAAGTAATTCTGATTTGGAAAACTCTAAGGAAACTTTTCTTTCTAGAGCGCCAATATTTTCAATTTGAAGTGACATATATATTTAAGGTAATGAAACAAGTTAATCATTCTTGAGAAATTCGGCTTTAAATAATTGTTATTAAGCTCCCAAAGGAACAAAAAAACAATTAATCAAGACCTATCTTGGTGCGAGGAGGGGGACTCGAACCCCCACACCATTTCTGGCGTCAGGACCTAAACCTGGTGCGTCTACCAATTTCGCCATCCTCGCAACTTCAATTTCTCAAAGTAATCCAACATTTTACAATGTCTTCGCCTTCAAGGACATAATTTGGAAATAAGTTAGATAAATTTATCAGTTTAAGCTTGGATAATCGGTGTAGCCTTTATCTGAACCACCATAAAAAGTATCCCGTTGGTATGGGTTTAACGGTGCATTTTGGGCAAATCGTTCAACTAAATCAGGATTGGATATATATAACCGCCCATAAGCTATTGCATCCGCTTGGTTATTTTTCAATGCAGCTTCACCCGTCTCACGATCATAACCACCAGCGCTGATAAAAATACCTTTAAAAACACTTCTAAACTGATCAGAAGTACAAGGCGCTTCTGTAGCAACTTTGTCATTTGCTCCTGCAGAGGTCGATCTTGGCTCAATCACATGTAAATAACCTAATTGGTACGTATTTAATACTTCAATCACATGCGTAAATAGTCCAATTGGATCTTCATCGGAAATATCACCAAAGGTCCCAAAAGGAGAAAGTCTTACACCAATCCTAGATGAATCAAAAACCGTCTTGACCCGATCTAAGATTTGTTGAATCAATCGTGTTCGGTTTTCTTTAGAACCACCATATTCATCGGTTCTTTGATTGGTAGATGATTGTAAAAACTGATCTAATAAATAGCCGTTTGCATTATGAATCTCAACACCATCAAAGCCTGCTTGTTTCGCATTTAAGGCACCTTGATAAAATTGCTCAACCACAGTATGAATGTCTTCTACTGTCATTGCTCTTGGTGTCTCATAAGGCACCATACTCCAAGATTGTGTGAATGTTTTTCCTTCAGGTTTAATTGCTGAAGGCGCAATGGGTAAGCCATCTTTTTCATGAAAAGAACTGTGAGAGATTCTACCTACATGCCACAATTGTGCAAAAATTTTTCCGCCTTTGGCATGAACCTCTTGAACAATCTTAGCCCAGGCTGCGGTTTGTTCAGAACTGTATATTCCTGGTGTCGCCGGATACCCCTTACCTAAAGGACTTACTTGCGTAGCTTCGGAAATGATTAATCCCGCACTTGCTCGTTGAGAATAATAGGTCTGCGCTAAAGGATTGGGGACATCATTTTCTATTGCACGCATACGGGTCAATGGTGCCATTATTAGTCTATTCTTTAGTTCTAAAGAGCCCATTTTTAAGGACTTTAATAATTGCAGATTTTCTTGTGACATGGATATTCCTATTGATTGATTTGAAGTAAAACAATTGCCTGAGTTTCAATCGCCTCAGAATTTCCTAAATAACCAAGACCTTCATTGGTTTTTGCTTTAATGTTAATTCTTGAGGCATCTACAGCCAATGTTTCACTAACCTTTGCAATCATACTGGATATATGTGGAGATAACTTGGGGCTCTGACAAATAATCGTTGCATCAAGATTAATGAGTTCAAACCCTTTTTCTTTCACCAGTTGATAGGTTTTATTTAATAAATCAACACTATTGGCATTTTTATAAAGAGGGTCGGAATCGGGAAAGTGTTGACCAATATCACCAAGCCCAGAGGCGCCTAACAAAGCATCGGTAATGGCATGTAATAAAGCATCTGCATCTGAGTGACCCAATAAACCAAGTTCATAAGGTACTTCAACTCCCCCAAGAATAAGAGATCGTCCCTCCACCAAACGGTGCACATCATATCCCTGACCAATACGCAACGTTGATTCTTTACGATATAACTTTTCCATGGTGAATAAATCCTCTTGGTAAGTGATTTTAAAATTATCAATGGATCCCTTCACGAGTAATGGAGAAAATCCCATTGCCTCCATTGCACTGGCTTCATCAGTGATTACTGTACCCTGTATACGCGCTTGTTCAATCGCTGTTTTTAATTGGCCTAGTTGAAACATTTGTGGGGTTTGTGCCTGCCATAAGAAGTCTCTACTCACGGTGTTTTGAATAATTGCATGTTCAATATTTGACTGTTTAAGAGTATCCGCTACAGGCAAAGCTAAAATTCCTCCACATGAGGATGCATCTTGCATCACTGAGGAAATTAATTGTTGAACATCTTTTTTTCTAACACCTGGTCTTGCCGCATCATGCACCAATACCCAATCGGTTAAAGCGATTTGTTGATCAATCATCCATATAAGTGTGTTTAATACAGTGTCAGAACGCGTGGAACCTCCTGTTGGGGTTACATATACTGGCGTAGTGGCAGTTATCAATTGCAGGCTTGGATGAGAACTACCCACCCAAATAGATGAAATTTGCTCAATGGATGTAAATAACTCAACTGTATGATCAATGACTCTTTTACCTGCAAGCATCTGAAATTGCTTAGGAATATCTCCTCCAAATCGAGACCCATTGCCAGCGCATGGTATCAATACATGGCATTTTGGTGAAATCGGTGCGTCTAACATACAAAAGTTCTTTCAATAAGTTTTTAAGCAATCATGCTTCAATTCTATAATGTAGACAATGTCCCATAACAAAGTTGTTAAAACGAATACTCCTAATATGATTCAGCTCACGCCCCCCTTAACAGGACCTGAGCCTGGGAAACGCTTTACTTGGAATCATTGTATTGGCTCAAGTGACGCTGGTGTCATTGCTGAACACGCCAAATTTTACAGAAGTCAGTTTTCTATCATGGTAGTAATTTGTAGTGAACCAACGACTGCTCAAAGACTTTCACAAGAGATACCTCTTTTTAACTCTGAACTTCGGGTTTCTTTACTCCCAGATTGGGAGATTTTGCCTTACGATCAGTTTTCACCTCACCATGATCTCATTTCAGAACGACTGAAAACGCTTCATGACATGATGACAGGTGTTTGTGATGTGGTCATCATTCCAATCAGCTCTGTCCTTACTCGTTTAGCTCCCCCGGAATTTTTAGCAGCGAATACCTTCTTTTTTAAACAAGGGAGTAGCATTAATGAATCTGCCCTTCACCATCAACTTCAACAAGGTGGCTATGACCCTGTTTCTGCCGTTGTAAGGCCAGGTGAGTACAGTATTCGGGGTGGGCTCATTGACTTATTTCCAATGGGAGCAGCTCTGCCGTTCAGAATTGATTTATTCGGGGATGTCATAGATCAAATCAAAGTATTTGATCCAGATACGCAACGTAGTCTTTATCCTGTAAAAGAAATTAAATTACTTCCCGGTCATGAATTTCCATTTCATGAACAAGCCCGTAAAGATTTTCGTGGTAAGTGGCGTGAGGTTTTTGATGGAAATCCTGCAAAATGCCCTTTATATAAAGATGTTGGCTTAGGTATTCCTGGTGCAGGGATTGAGTCTTATCTGCCATTATTTTTTGATCAAACTTCAATCATATTTGATTATTTACCTAAATCTGATCATCCTGCATGGATATGGGGGGTAGGAAACTTACAGTTGGCGATTCAAGCCTATTGGAAAGGTATTGAGGAGCGCTATCATTTTTTGTCGCATGACTCCGAGCATCCAATCTTACCTCCTGAAGAACTATATCAAAACGAAGAAAGTTTTTTTTCACTACTTAAACCATTTGCTCGAGTCTTTTTAGATAGTCCTGACAAGGATGTTGAAAATCCATATTTTTCTTCCCCACCTGACGTTGCAGTCATTCGACGCAATAAAGACCCCATTTTGCAATTAAAACAATATTTTCGTGAATCAAAGCATCGTATTCTGATTTGTGCTGATAGTCCTGGGCGAAGAGAGGCAATCAAACAACTGCTCGACGAATCTATGACTCATGATTCAAAAGATCATATTCAGGTTGAAGCTTTTTCAAATATTCCTGAATTTTTAGTCAGTGAACAAAGAATTGGGATGGTGGTTGCACCTTTATTTGATGGCTTTATTGCAAAGCATCAAGAACTGACTGTTCTAACTGAATCAGAAATTTTTGCGAACTCCTCTGAACAGAGAAAAGCTGGAAAAATAGGTAAAAAAGATCAAGCGACTAATGTTGATTATTTAGTGCGAGATCTTTCAGAATTAAAGATAGGTGACCCTGTCGTTCATTCTGAGCATGGCATTGGACGCTACCAGGGATTATTGATTCTTGATCTCGGACAAGGAGATGAAGAATTTTTACATCTTCGATATGCCAATAGCGCTACTTTATATGTTCCCGTTCATCAATTGCATTTAATTTCTCGCTACTCAGGCTCCGACTCTGATAATGCACCTTTGCACAATTTAGGCTCAGGTCAGTGGGAAAAAGCAAAAAGAAAAGCTGCACAACAAATCCGAGATACGGCTGCTGAGTTACTTAATATCTATGCAAAAAGAGCTCTCAGGCATGGTCACGCTTTTGAATATTCAAGCCATGACTATGATGCCTTTGCTGAAAGTTTTGGCTTTGAAGAAACGATTGATCAGCAAAATGCGATTGATGAAGTTATTAAAGATATGACGAGTGGTCAACCCATGGATCGCTTAATTTGTGGAGATGTTGGGTTTGGTAAAACTGAAGTTGCTCTAAGGGCAAGTTTTGTTGCTGTGATGGGCGGTAAACAAGTTGCCGTTCTAGCACCCACTACTTTACTATCAGAACAACACGCAAATACTTGGAAAAACCGTTTTGCTGATTGGCCTGTAAAAATTGTTGAGGTCTCGCGTTTTCAGTCTGCAAAAGAAATTAAACAAGCACTTGAAGCCCTAGAAAATGGTCATGCCGATATTATTATTGGCACTCATAAACTTCTGTCCCCTGAAATTAAATTTAATCGCCTAGGACTCGTGATTATTGATGAGGAACATCGTTTTGGAGTAAGACAAAAAGAAACTTTTAAAGCATTGCGTGCGGAAGTAGACGTCTTAACATTGACAGCAACCCCCATTCCTCGCACATTAGGAATGGCTCTTGAGGGCTTAAGAGAGTTATCTGTAATCGCTACCGCTCCCCAAAAGCGCTTGGCGATTAAAACGTTTGTGAGGCGTGAAGGTGATGGCGTCATACGTGAAGCTATCCTTCGTGAATTAAAGCGTGGAGGACAAGTCTATTTCCTCCACAATGAAGTTGAAACGATTGAAAATAGACGTCAAGCACTAGAAAAATTAATTCCAGAAGCTCGAGTTGGAGTTGCTCATGGACAAATGCATGAAAGAAATCTAGAACAAGTCATGCATGACTTTGTCTCCAAACGTTGTAATGTTTTACTCTGTTCGACCATCATTGAAACGGGTATTGATGTCCCATCCGCCAATACAATCATCATGCACCGTGCCGATAAATTTGGTTTGGCACAGTTACATCAATTACGCGGCCGAGTTGGTAGATCGCATCACCAAGCTTATGCCTATTTACTTGTTCCAGACCCTGAGGGCCTAACCAAACAAGCCAAATTACGCTTGGATGCTATTGTCTCGATGGAGGAACTGGGCTCTGGATTTTATTTGGCGATGCATGATCTTGAAATTAGAGGTGCTGGAGAAGTTTTAGGAGATAAACAATCTGGGGATATCCACGAAATTGGATTTCAGCTTTACACAGAAATGCTGAACAAAGCAATTTCTGAACTCAAAAAAGGTAAGGAGCCTGATTTATTAAGTCCAATGCATGCCATAACGGATATTTCTTTGGGCTGTCCCGCCTTATTGCCAAACGCCTATTGTCCGGATGTTCATGAACGGCTCTCCTTATATAAACGTCTATCAAGTGCAAATATTTCAGAGGATATTGATGATATCCACTCAGAAATCATTGATCGCTTTGGTGATCTTCCTGAATCCGCTAGAACTTTATTAGATAATCACCGTCTGCGATTGCAAATGGAAAAAATGGGTATTAAAAAAATTGAAGCTTCTACAGAGGCTATTAAAATTCAATTTATTCCAAAACCACATATTGATTCGATGAAAATTATTCAATTGATTCAAAAAGATCGTTTTGTCCAATTATCCGGTCCGGATCGATTGAGAATTTCTCCTAATCCAGCCAATGGCTTTCAATTACTTGAGCAGCGCACCTTTGCATTGAAAAAACTTCTCGCCTATCTTTCCTAAACCTATGAATCGACTTATTCTTACCCACCTGACTGAAGTTCCACATTCACTAGTTAAAAAGATACACGAACAATATGAGCCTACCTCGCATGTGTCGCTGAGCGTTCAAACTGCCGAATTTCATTTTGATTTAGCGTTTGATTTAAAAAATAAAATTGAATTACAAAAACTTGCCTTTTCATTTGCGACAGACACTATTTTTTTAAAAGATACTTTTGATCCGAATCAAATTAGGTTGCTTGCTTTTGATATGGACTCCACGCTGATAAATATTGAATGTATCGATGAAATCGCAAGACAATGTGGCAAAGTTGAAGAAGTCAGCAAAATAACAGAAGCAAGTATGCGTGGTGAAATCAAAAACTTTTCAGAAAGTCTCATTGCCAGAGTAAGCCTACTCAAAGGGGTACCTGCATCAGATTTAGAAATCGTTTATCAAGAGCGATTAAAACTTAATCCTGGGGCAAAAAACTTGATTCAAGCTGCCCAAGCCATGGGTTGGAGAACACTTCTTGTGTCTGGGGGATTTACCTTCTTCACAAACAAAATCAAAGATCGTTTACAACTTGACGAAGCTCATTCAAATACTCTTGAGATCATTGATGGGCATTTAACTGGAAGAGTATTAGGGCCCATTGTTGATGGCGTTGCAAAAGCGAACTTCGTAAGGAATGCCTGCGAGAGACTAGGAGTATCGACTCAAGCTGCTCTCGTGATGGGAGACGGCTCCAATGATCTTCCCATGATGGAAAGTGCCGGCTTATCTATTGGCTATCAACCAAAACCCATTGTGCAAGAAAAAGCCGACGGAACTTTTCAGTTCGTCGGCTTGGATGGAGTGCTTGATTTATTTCAAGCAGTTTAATTAAAGGCGCTCAAAAATCGCAGCAATTCCTTGTCCACCACCGATACACATCGTCACCAATGCATACTTACCGCCAACTCTATGCAACTCATAAATTGCCTTCGTGGCAATCACAGCACCAGAAGCACCAATTGGATGACCAATGGAAATTGCACCACCATTTGGGTTAGTCTTTGACATATCTAATTCAAGAACCTTAGCAACTGTTAATGCTTGTGCTGCAAAGGCTTCATTGGATTCAATGACATCCATGTGAGCTAAAGTTAATCCTGCTTTTGAGAGTGCAAGACGAGTTGCAGGAATTGGACCCTCTCCCATGACTTCATTTGGCACACCAGCAACAGCATAAGAAACTAAACGAGCAATCGGTTTTTGACCAGCCTTCTGGGCTGCCTGTGCAGAAGCTAAAACAAAGAATGATGCGCCATCATTAATAGTTGAAGCATTTCCCGCAGTGACAGTGCCGTTTTCTTTTAAAAATACAGGCTTGAGTTTACCTAAGCTTTCAACAGATGTTTCAGCTTTAACGCCCTCGTCATTGTCAACAATGATGTCGCCTTTACGTGTTTTTACAGTCACTGGAACAATTTGCTCTTTAAAGCGACCAGATGCAATAGCTGCAGCAGCTTTTTGATGCGAAGTGACCGCAAAAGCATCTTGCTCTTCACGTGTAATATTCCATTTTTTTGCCAAGTTTTCTGCGGTAATACCCATGTGACCAACGCCAAATGGGTCAGTTAATGGTGAAACCATTAAGTCGATTAATTTAGTATCTCCCATTCTGGCGCCATTTCTCATAGCTTGAGAACCGTAGAGTCCACGAGACATGACTTCTACTCCGCCACCAATTGCATATTCACAATCACCCAACATGATTTGCTGAGCTGAGGTAACAATACCCTGAAGACCAGAACTACATAAACGATTTACAGCCATTGCCACTGAATCCATAGACAAACCAGCCTGGATAGCTGCTACACGGGCAACGTAGGGGTATCTAGTTTCTGTAGGAATGCAATTACCAACGGTAACGTAGTTAATTAAGGCAGGATCAACTTGAGAGCGTGAAACTGCCTCTTTCATAACAACGCCTGCTAAATCAGCTGGCTCCATAGTGCTTAATGAGCCATTAAAACTTCCAACTGCAGATCTTACTGCACTTAAAACGACGACTTCTTGCATACTTCCCCCTTAAAAAATTGAAACTTCAATAAATGACATACCTCATATTCAATCACGCAATTATGAAACAAATACGGCATTTCTTCCTAGAACCATCTTTTTAAGGAATTGCAATCAAATCATGGCCTTGAGTGTTAGCAACGGTTACCTTAATGAATTCACCACTTCGATAACGTTTTGAAGGTCGCTCAGGTGGCTGAACATAAACTAAACCATCAATTTCAGGAGCGTCTGCAAAACTTCTTGCTATACCACCCTGTGCATTCACAGAATCAACTAAAACTTTAATTCTTTTACCAATGATTTTATTCAGTTTTTGAGTTGATATATGTTCGGCAGTTTGCATAAATCTGGCACGTCTTTCCTCACGAATTTCATCTGGCACAGGATTTACTAATTCATTTGCCTTTGCACCCTTTACTGGAGAATAGGCAAAACAACCAACGCGATCTAATTGTGCTTCTTCAATAAAGGACAATAAGTGCTCAAACTCCTCTTCAGTCTCACCAGGAAAACCAGCGATAAAAGTACTTCGAATCACTAAATCTGGGCAAATTGATCGCCAATTAGCTAATCGAGAGATTGTTTTTTCGCCGCCAGCAGGTCTTTTCATGCGCTTTAAAACGTCAGGATGGGAGTGCTGAAGCGGAATGTCTAAATATGGCAATAAGCCATTGCCATGCTCTGAAAAATCAGTCATTAAAGGAATGATGTCATCAACATGGGGATATGGATAAACATAGTGTAAACGTACCCAAGCATCATGCTCCCTAGCTAAAATCTTAAGCTCTTGAACCAATTCGAAGAGTCTTGATTTCATTGGACGGCCGTTCCAAAATCCTGTCCGATATTGAATATCGACACCATATGCACTTGTATCTTGTGAAACAACTAATAATTCTTTTACGCCAGATTTAAAAAGAGCTTGAGCCTCGCGTAATACATCATCAATTGACCTTGAAACTAATCCTCCACGCATATCAGGAATAATGCAAAAAGTACAAGAGTGATTGCATCCTTCAGAAATTTTTAAATAGGCGTAGTGTTTGGGAGTTAATTTAATACCAATATCAGGTACTAAATCTATAAAAGGATCATGTGGTTTGGGTAAATTTTGATGAATAGCATCCAGTACTTCATTCGTCGCATGAGGACCAGTAACTGCCAACACTTTTGGGTGATGTTTAAAAACAGTATTCTGGCCATCGTTTTCAGTTTTTGCACCTAAACAACCAGTAACGATGACTCGTCCATTTTCTTGCAAGGCCTCACCAATTGCCTGTAGGCTCTCCTCAACAGCAGAGTCAATGAATCCACAGGTATTAACTACAACGATTTCTGCATCACTATAATTTTTGGCGATTTCATAACCCTCAGCACTCAAGCGCGTAAGAATTAATTCAGAATCAACGAGAGCCTTGGGGCATCCTAAAGAAACAAAACCAACTTTTGACAAAACGAAATTCCTTAAGGCTTAAATGATTTAAATGGAAAACTGGACATTATCTTGGGCGATTGTGATTGGATTTGATCCCAAAATTGTGCTCCAGCATTTGTAAAAAACTGCATAGGATTCATCAAATCATTTTGTGACCGATTATTAATAAAACTTAACCACGACTCAGGGGAAGATAATCCCCCTATTTTTTGACAATGGAGCACATATTGATTTTGTAAATCAACGAATTGATTAATATTCTGCTCTAAAAATGGGGACATCATCCCCTGCAGAGAATTCCCATAAAAGCGAATCATTTGCATCAAACTTTGCGTTGTGAATAGTGGATGACCACCCGACTCTTCTTCTAATATGATTTGCATCAGAATACTCCGGGTAATATCTTCGCCAGTTTTTGCATCTAAAACAACAAAAAGCTCTTGAGTCATGACAAGGCCTTTAATATCAAACAAAGTAATGTACGTACTATGTTTGGTATCGTAAAGTCTTCGATTGGGATACTTTTTTATAATCCGCTGCCCATGAAACAGATCAGAGGCTTCAGTAGGTTCTTCTGTAGATTTAGCGGATGAAGAAGGCTTCACTCTTGATGAGGCCTTCTTTGCCGCAACTTTTCTAACTGGTTTGGTGTTTGGACTTGCCATAATCAATCTAGGACCCTTATAAGCCTATGGATAAGCATATTGTAGTCTGATTATGGGTTAGTTCCATTAACTCATATGTAAACCACCATTTAGTGAGAAATCTGCACCTGTGGCAAACCCACCATCTTCAGATGCTAACCAAGCCACCATTGAGGCGATTTCTTCAGGAGTTCCAAGTCTCTTTACAGGAATTGTTTCAATAATTTTATTTAAAACATCTTCCCTAATCGCTTTCACCATATCAGTACCAATATACCCTGGAGACACCGTGTTAATTGTTACTCCCTTAGTCGCTACCTCTTGTGCCAAAGCCATTGTAAAACCCCGTAAACCTGCTTTGGCAGTAGCGTAGTTTGTTTGTCCAAACTGACCTTTTTGTCCATTTACAGAAGAAATGTTAACAACTCTACCCCACCCTTTTTCCACCATGCCATCAATAACCTGTTTTGTTACGTTAAAGAGGGAGTTTAAATTCGTATTAATAACAGCTTGCCAATCGTCAGGCGTCATCTTTCTAAAGACGGTATCTCTAGTGATGCCAGCATTATTAACTAACACATCAACTGTTCCAATTTCTGCTTTTACTTTGTTAAATGCAGCAACGGTACTAACCCAATCCCCAACGTTCCCTTCAGAGGCATGAAAGTCATAACCAATTGCCTTTTGCTCAGCTAACCAGCGGTCTTTGCGCGGAGAGTTTGGACCACATCCAGCGATCACTATAAAACCATCTTTATGTAACTTTTGACAAATAGCGGTTCCAATGCCACCCATACCACCTGTAACGTATGCAACTTTTTTACTCATGATTTCTCCTCTATAAATTTTGTTAAACTTTTTCTGCTTTTTCTTTGACGTAGCTACCAGGTGCTGGCTCGATAACTTTATATTTAATACTGCCTAATTGTGCTTTTGCTTTTATTTTTTTACCACTTTGAGATGCTAACCATTGCACATAATCTGGCCACCAACTTCCCTCAACAACATTAGCTGCTGCATACCAATCCTGGGCTTCACTAGGTAATTTGGTAGAAATCCAATAATTACGTTTTTTCTTATGGGGCGGATTAATCACACCAGCAATATGACCGGAGGCACCAAGAACAAAGCGTTTTTGACCTTTAAGAATTTGCGTAGAATTATATGCAGATTTCCAAGGAACAATATGATCTTCACGAGATGCATAAATGTACGAAGGGCATGTGATTTTCGACAAATCCACTGGCGTAGAACACATCGTTAAACAATTTGGTTTTTTGAGTTCGTTATTCAAGTACATATGTCGTAAATAATACGAGTACATAGGCCCAGGTAAATTAGTTGAATCACCATTCCAAAATAAAAGGTCAAAGCTCGGTGGATTTTTACCCAGTAAATAATTAGAAACGACATAATTCCAAATCAAATCATTTGGCCTTAAAAAAGAAAAAGTATTGGCTAATTCAGTACCACTGAGAAGTCCATATTTGCCATTTTTTCCACCTAAAGTATTTTCTCGATGTTCAACCATGGCTTCATCAATGAAAACATCTAAGACACCGGTATCAGAAAAATCCAAAAATGAAGTTAATAAAGTTAAGCTCGCAATTGGATGTATGTCCTTTGCCGCTAAAACGGCAAGGGCACATGCAACAAGTGTTCCGCCAACACAAAATCCCAAAATATTGATTTGGGGTTGTTTTGAGATTTCAACACAAACACGAATGGCTTCAATCACGCCAAGTCCAACATAATCATCCCAAGTTACCTGTTCCATAGACTGATCAGGATTCTTCCAAGAAACCATATACAGTGTGAAGCCCTGACTCAATAAATATTGAACAAGAGAGCTTTGCGGTTGCAAATCTAATATGTAATATTTATTGATACAAGGTGGCACCATCAGCAAAGGCTTTTCATAAACCATTGGGGTGCTGGGCTTATATTGAATCAATTGAAATAATTCATTTTGGTAAACTACTGCTCCTTCGGAAGTGGCAATATTTTTACCAATTTCAAATGCGTTATTGTCAGTTTGAGAAATCTTACCTACTTGTAAATCAGACAATAGATTTTTTATTCCATTTGTAAATGATTGGCCATTAGAATTAATTAACTCTTCTATAGCCTCTGGATTGGTCGCTAGGAAGTTCGTAGGAGACATCGACGAAATCACTTGCTCGGTGGCAAAAATAATCCGATTTTTAATTTTAGGCTCTGCTTCGACTGCGTTTGCTAAGGCCGTCAAATGCTGAGAATTAATCAAATACATTTGATAAACAAATGATGAAATACCTTTATGCCAAGTTTGCGATTTAAAGCGAGAATCTTCTAAAGGCTGTTCTAGTTTGCCAGTCCAAAGTTGATAAATATCAGCAGCATATTTCTGCTCAATTTCTGATAATTTCTCAGTTGGGATTAAGGCCATATCCATTGCGGAAAGTTTTGGCGAGTTAAACCCACCATCAAATGGAAATGCAAAATTATTCAAGAAAAACCTCTAAGAAATTAAAAAAGTAGCTATAAGATACCAATTTATTCTTAAAGTTCGAAAATAGTTATCAGCGCAAACCCTATGAGACCTCTTAAAAAAGTGACTAAGATTTCCACAAAAAACTAGCAAAACGTCCAGTTTTCTTATCTCGACGGTGAGAATAAAATAAATCTGATTGCTCAAAACAACAGATTTCTTCCGAAAAAATACGTTCAATCCCAAGCCTATTTAATTGAAATTGAGCAATACCAAATAGGTTGGCGAAATATTTACTAGCCTGATGAGTCGGCACAAAATACAAATCCATTTTCTCAGAAGACAAAATATGTGAAAAGGCGTCAAAAACATCTCCACCAACTTCAAAATGTCGTGGGCCAATGGTTGGGCCTAAGTAAACGCTTATTTTTGATATATAACTTTTAATATCGTCAGGTTGTTTCTGGACGACCATTTGATCGAGTGTTTTCTGAATCACACCTTGAGCTAAACCTCTCCATCCGGCATGACATACGCCTAAAATATCACCCTGCTCGTCGCAAAATAAAATAGGCATGCAATCAGCCGTCATAACTGTTAATACTTGATTGGCTTGTTGCGTGATAGCACCATCTGCCTCAAGACTTGATTGAGGGCTTGTCCATATTTGGGTTCCATGTACTTGGTTGAGCCATATAGGTTGTGATGGTAATATTTTTTGAAGGAGTTCACGATTTTGCTCCACCTGAGTCATTTGATCACCCACATGTTTACCCACATTGAGAGAGTCATATGGGGAAACACTCACACCACCGTTACGTGTGGATACAAACGCATGTACATGCTCTGGAACCTGCCAATTAGGCTTTAATATCTCTAACCCATGAGTGGTATGGACTAAATTCATCAATCAAATACCTTTTCCCAGGCAATCTTTGGAATGTTAAGAAACTCTAAGGTTTGAACAAAAGCAAGAGGCGGTTCTACATGGATGCGGATATGATCTTTTGTTCTAGGATGCACAAGACCCAAAAGTCCTGCATGTAGAAATTGACCAGGAAACTGAATACCATGCTCCAAAAGTTGATTTTTAAAAACTAATGCAGTTTGATGTGGAATTTTATTTTTATAAATAGGATCATTGACTAGGGCATGCCCCAAAGACTCTAAATGAACTCGAATTTGATGGGTTCTACCCGTTTCTAATTCACAACTCACCAAAGAGATAGGCCTCTCTTCGAATTGTGTGTGATCAAGGGTTGCTATATGTGTACAAGCATCTTTACCTCCTGACGCTTGTAAACTCATGCGTAATCGATCTTTGGAATCACGGCCAATTGCGCCGTGAATAACTTTACTCATCGGTGTCTTACCCCAAACTAAAGCAATATATTTGCGCTCCATACTTCGGCTTTGGAGTTGTTGAACCAAGGAGTGCTGCGCCTCAAGGTTTTTAGCAATAACTAACAAGCCAGAAGTATCTTTATCCAAGCGATGAACAATTCCAGCTCGAGGAACCTCAGAACATTCTGGAAAATGATGTAACAAAGCATTTAAAAGGGTTCCAGACCAATTGCCTGCTGCAGGATGAACCACCATACCGTAGGGCTTATAAATCATAGCTATATCAGAATCGCTATACACAACTTGAAGTGGCAAATCCTCTGCATGATACGCAGAATTCTGCGGGTCGGGAGGAATCGATATCTTGACATGCTCCATCCCCATAGCATGATATTTTGCTTGAATTAGTCGATTATTTTCAGAAACCAAACCAGCCTCAATCCATTGTTGAATCCTACTTCGAGAATAAGTTGGTAAAACTTTAGCAATTGCTTTATCAATCCTTTCCCCCCTTAATTCAATGGGTAAATCAAATTCAATTACCTGTAAAAGAGGAACTTCTTCCCCTACCTCAGCATCATCGATATAATCAGAGTATTCCATAGTGCTCATATTAGGTGAGTGTTGGCTTTTTAACCATCTGTTTTTATTTTTAGAGATTCAATTGTTTACTAATTTATCTAGTTTAAAGCGCATATCTACATATTCATTATATTTATCACTTGTTCTG
>Ga0209188_1001313_pt1 | contig 20432 bp, 11 predicted proteins | sample C_130625_EF_Meta_FD_187307 | JGI IMG/M metagenome (GOLD analysis project Ga0209188, IMG submission 187307) | Freshwater microbial communities from Lake Croche, Canada to study carbon cycling - C_130625_EF_MetaG (SPAdes) (version 2) | ecosystem: Environmental > Aquatic > Freshwater > Lake... | reverse complement strand
GTTATTATTACAGGTGGTATGGGCTTAAGTGGAAATATTTATACGGGTGGTATTCTAAATGTTGGGTCTACGAGTGGAACATCAACCTTTTCTAGTACAACTGCTTCTAACAGCACGAGTACAGGTGCTATTGTTGTTTCGGGAGGAGTAGGTGTTGCTGGAAATATTTATACGGGTGGTATTCTAAATGTTGGGTCTACGAGTGGAACATCAACTTTTTCTAGTACAACTGTTTCTAATAGTTTTAGTACAGGCGCTATTGTTATTTCGGGAGGAGTAGGTGTTAGTGGAAATATTTATACGGGTAGCAATATTGTTTCATCTTATGATATTAGTGGAAGCACTTTACATGTGGTTGGAAATGTTACTTGTAGCAATTCTAATTCTGGTTCTGTTATTATTACAGGTGGTATGGGCTTAAGTGGAAATATTTATACGGGTGGTATTCTAAATGTTGGGTCTACGAGTGGAACATCAACCTTTTCTAGTACAACTGCTTCTAACAGCACAAGTACAGGTGCTATTGTTGTTTCGGGAGGATTAGGTGTTGGTGGTAATATATACACAAATGGTATTCTAAATGTTGGTGGGAATGGAACATCAACCTTTTCTAGCACAGCTGTTTCTAACAGCACAAGTACAGGTGCTATTGTTGTTTCTGGAGGTATGGGTGTAAGTGGAAATGTGTATGCCACGGCTTTTTATGCATCATCTGATTATCGAATCAAAGGTAATATTCAATTGTTAAATGAGAATCACAATATTGATAACTTACGACCTGTTTTTTATGAAAATAAATTAACGAATAAACAAGATTTTGGCTTGATTGCACATGAAGTTCAAAGTGTTTTCCCGTTTATTGTTAGTGGTGATAAAGATACACCAAACGAATTACAATCTGTAAACTATTTGAGTCTTATTGGACTTTTAATAAAAGAAGTTCAAGAACTTAAGAAAAAAATAAAATAATTAAATATGTCAAACACTGGAATCAATATTAAAAATACAGATTCAGGTAATGTTTATAAAGATGTCATTCAAGTTTGGGATACAAGTCTAGCAAATGCGACTCAAACCACAACTAAAACCGGGTTTTATGCAATAAATGGAAAAGATCTTGCTAATGTTTTTACATTAAAATCAGGAATAGGAAGTAATCACAATTATACACCAGCAAGTGCTTGTAATTTATATGACGCAAGTAATAATGATATTGGTAATTTATTTGCAAAATATGGGAGTATTACTTTAAAAACTAGGACTTATATTGGTTCATACAGTTCATACTCATATGATAGTGGTCAAGCTTTAACCAGTATGGTAAATGGTTATAGTTTAAGTAATGCAACTCATTGTTCTTTTTTACTTGTTGGTGGAGGTGGTGGAGGAGGTGCAGGTGGAGAAGGTACTGAACATTACAATGGTAACGGTGGAGGTGGAGGTAGTTCTGGACAAGTATATACTTACACTAATTTAAGTTTAGGTTCAGGTATTAGTAATATAAGTGATTTAGAGATAAGTATTGGATCAGGTGGAACAGGAGGAACGCGCAATACTAGTAACTATCATTTAGGCGGAAATAATGGTAAAAACGGAACATCATCAAGTATTAAAATAAATGGAAACACCTACACAGCTAAAGGAGGAGTAGGAGGAATAGGTGGTATTGCTCCTGATGATACAGTTTACCCTAATTCAATAAATAATGACAACTTTTATTCCACAGTTATTCCATCATACAGAAATCATGGAATAGGAGGTATTTTGTCAGATCAAAATGCCTTTAAAAGTTTGACGATAGATGGGATAACTTCCGAATGGAATAAAAATGCATTTGACGGTGAAAATGCGTCCGGAGTTTTAACAAATTTTGCACAAAATTCTGGGGAGGGGAATGGCGGAACAGGTGGGCCTGTTTCTAGACAATATATTAATTTTGAACTCAAACTAATATTTGTTATGCTTGGTATTCTTGGATCAAATTACAGGTCCAATACATATTATTCAAACCAAGATATACTATCCTCAAAAGGATCAGGGGGAGGAGGAGGTGGTGGAGATAAAGAATATAATGGTGGAGATTATGGAGCAAATGGTGCTGAAGGATATGCTTTTGTTAATTTTTATAATTACAGCTAACCAAAAATTTATATACATATTACTCACAATCACCATTTTGACAATACAAAATTCGGATAGAAGGTTCAATCACTCGTTTCAAATAACGAATCAAATGGTTACTTGTTTTGGCATTCACCATGGAATACTGATTCATCAAATAATAACCTAGGCTTGTCGGTTCATTCCAATTTGTCAAGAAATTATGAACAGCAATAATATCGTCTTGTTTTACATTTTGACAATTTCCTTTTGCATCACAAGACGGTAGTAATGAAAATGTATTGAAGGTATGCTTCTCATTTTTTTATTATTTATGATGTATTACTTCAGCCTCCATCTTTTGGTGGTTCAATATTTCATTTGATTGTTTAGAAATGGTCAAGTTTCTGATGGGTGTGATTGCAGCAGCAGCCCAAATGGGTAATTTTCTGGTCAGAAAATCCTTTCTAAACTAATTTTCTGATTCATCACATCAGACCGGCTACAACCGAAGGTCAGTTCTTATTATGATGTGAATTCTGGTTCAAAATGATATTTTTATTCGTTTGAAAAATCAGATAAATTTGATATGAAAAAATCGTTGAACCCTAATTAAAAATAATCATAAAGAATAGTGATGTATACCTCGGTATTACAACTAGTAACTGAAGTGACTGAGTAATTTCGTATGCGGTGGAACAAAGTTATGGACTAAAAACTGACAAATGATTTATTTAAAATTAAACAATAATTAAAACTTAAATTATAATTCCAAAAATTGTCTAGAAAGTACAATTGGTGGCCTGGCTTTGATAAACAAGCACATTCCAGTATTGAAAGAATGCTCCCAAAGCTACAAAAATATGCCACAAATTATGGCTGTTCCCGACAAAGTCGAATGCCCCAGGCCAAACCCTCTCAGGGAAGTGGCTTGCATAGAATATGACACCAACGATGTAGAAGCTGAACGACTTGGCATACACTATAGGAACCAATAAGCTCCTCGGTGACGGTGGGTCATGAACAAAATACTCATTTATAGCCTGGCACCATCCAAACAAAACTAGACAAATGAATATAATCAATGGTAAATATCCTGGTATATTAGGAAGCATGACTGTGGTCCAAACTGATAAAACTAAGAATGTACTGATCACAAAATACACAGTTCTCAGGGTAGGTTCGCATGAAAATCCAAAATATATCATGGGGATATTTGAACCCCACAACAGGACTAGAATTCCGGTGAAATCAACTTTTAAAAGAAATTGCTGAGCTCGTTTACTTTTGCAATTTCCCAAATGGTAAAGAGACGAAAAACTAAAATTGATAGCCATCGTGAAACAATATGTGATAACAACAAGAGTGTCCGAAATGCTTCGCTCTCTATTTAATGATTCATAGCCAACGAGAGCAACTGCCACAAAGAAAGGAATTACATGTGTCCATACATTACAAGTCTCGTTATGGATTGAAAAGATGCTGCAAAAAGTATCCATCCATGACATTTCTGGTCTATAACCAGTCAAAATGTAATCCAGCGGAGTGTGACATTGGGTACATGTCAGTAGTAACTTCGTTTTTTTACTCTTATTAAGGTTTACAACAGTGACTGTTGCTATTTCAGATTGACATGGGGCGCAATATGTTTTTTCTATTGATGCTTTAAATCTTTGCATATTTTTTTCACTCATTAACGGTAAAGAACTCATTCTTTTAACTATATTTTGCAATCCTTTTATAAAAATGCAACCATTTCAATTTTTCACGACTATTTTGTTATCCTTGTAAATTTCTTTACATCTTATAGAATTGTCTCTTTAGAATTGACATTTGGAATTGTCTTTGGAATTTGTCTTTACAGATGGATTATTGATTTGTCAAAACTTGTCTTGTGGATTGTTTTTGGAATTTCTTTTTGATCCATTTGTACATATGGATGATAATTGTTTCAATCGATAATCAAACAATTCTTCAATGGTGTTTTGAATATCGGCCAATTCCAATCGAAAATAAGTTTTGAATGTGTTATCTGGATGGATTTGGACTAAAAACATTTTGCTAATGGGCAAGTTGTATTTACTTTCCAATATTTTCTTGTAAATATTTAGTTGCATAGTGTAATGAGACAAATTTACATTGGGTAAATATTCTAAAAAAGGCAACAAGGCATTTTCACTATTTTTAAAAGGTTGCATATGAATTTCTAAAACGCGTTTCCAATCATAAATTTCATATAATCCTGTCTGTTTGTTTAAAAATACCATATCAATCGAACCACATAATTTCAATTCTTCATGATAAATGACCCATTCTGTACGAAATGGTTCCAAATGTGGATAATCTTTGGCAAATTTCATAAACATTTGAAACTCAGTGGTATCTTGGTTCGGTGGAGGTACATCGTTGTAATAACATTCAATATTGTAATGCAATTCGGTCCCTGCATTGGTTGATTTTTTCCATTTATTTACAATTTCATCTTGTGTCATTCCATAATACTTGTACTTTGGATCACTCATTTTTTTATCATTAACAATACGAAGTGCTTCCTTGACAGCATCAAATTTGGGAAAACAATGATGAACCAAAGTTGTTACTGATAAACTATCCTTGTCGTGTACACCATGTATACGATAAATATGAGGACCTTCTTCAAAAGTGACATTGGCATCTCTTTCATGAGCATTCAGAATGGATAGTTTAGTAGGTATTGGTGTTTGCATTTTTTATTGGATTATTTAAATTTGAATTTGGTCCAAATTTAAATCAATTTTGTGATGATGTATATATATACAAATGTCTAATACAAATTGGTTTTTAAGTAATAACGATTTTATAAATATTTACGATACTTCTTATAATAACTTGAATCAAACTGCAGGTACTAGCAGGTATTATTTCAACGGAACTGATTTAGGAAGTGTGTTTACTCTGTATTCTAGTTTAGGTTCGAATTATACTGGTACAAAAGGTACCAATTGTTTGTTGTATTCAAATAATGTGGATATTGGTAGTTTGTTTGTCCAAAAAGGAACGATTGCATCTAATGGTATTTCAATAAGTTCAAATAATGTATTGAGTAATTGTTGTTTATGGTTGGACGCATCAGACTCAAATACTTATACACTATCTGGATCGAATATTACTCAATTAAATGATAAATCCGGGCTTGGAAGCAATACAACTGCCTATTACGGAACTCAACCAACTTTCCAAACAAATACCATAAATGGATTACCTGTTTTTAATTGTGTCAATGGTGGGTTTTTGGGCAATTTTAGCACAACCTATACAGGAAACACTTTTTCTTTTTTTATGGTTGTTATGTTCACTGGGTTTTCCAATTTTTATAGAATAATCGCATTAGGAAATAACGATACAAATAACGATTCTTGGGTAATAACAAAATTTGTTCTTACTCCATTTTCTTCAAAATTACAAATGGGTAGAAATAATACAGTAAACAACACAAGTAATGTATCTATAAATACACCTTATCTAGTTTCTGGTTATTTTGATGGAACAAATGAGTATTTAGGTCTCAATGGTGTTTATACTTCTATTGCCTCATCTGGCAACTTTAATATCAATAAATATGGGTTAGGAGTGAATACATATAATAATGGAGAAATCGGACTTAACAAGTTTGGTGAAGTCCTAATGTTTCAAAATACGCCCAGCTTAGTACAGAGACAATATATTGAAGGTTACTTAGCGTGGAAGTGGGGATTAAAAAGTAATTTACCATCTTCACATCCATATTATTCATCTTCTATAATTATTAATATTGATAACAGTGGTGTTTCCAACTCAAATCTTGTTGTTTACTATCCTTTATTGAATGATACTTATAATTACGCAAAAGGTACACCTGTTAATGATTTAACTTTGTACAATGGTGCAACTATATCAACTTCTCAATCCAATTTTGGATATGGTTCATTATATTTTAATGGTAGTTCTCAATACGCAAATATCAGTTCCACAACATTACAAGTTACAAATAATGGATTAACCATTGCAAGTTGGTTTAATTATACAGGTGGATTATCCCAAGCAAGATTATTTCAATTTGTCAATGGAGTTTCACAAAGCAATACGGATGCAATTATATATGTTCCTAGTCAAAATTATATTGATGTATTTCAAGGTAATTCTAATGTATTTAATCAAACAATTGGAAGTTCATTAAGTAATGGAACCTGGACTCATTTCGCATGGACCATGACTTACGCAGAAGTTGGTAGTGCAACAAGTACACAAAATGTTTTTATTAACGGAGTAAATGTTTATTCTACCAATACAGGTTATTACCCAAATTCTTCTGTAAATAGGAATGCCAATTTTTTGGGTAAAAGTCCTTGGTCATCGGACCCTTACGCAACTGGTTATATAAACGAATTTCGAGTTTACAATCGTGTTTTATCGTCTTCTGAAGTTACTTCCTTGTTCAATTATAAAAAATAATTAAAAAACATGAAAAAATCAAATTACAAAAATAAATTACAAAAATTAAATACTATGAGCAAGCAATGTTTTTATCATTCGTGTTTTATGAGATTCTTTATACAATATAGTAACAGGTTTGGATATATATCGATTATATCTATCTGAAAATTCGGATTCTTTTATTCTATCTTGATTTTGTGTTTGCCATTCTAACCACAATGTTCTTATTCGATGAATATACAATGTAATCATTTTATGTAAATGATTATATTGCATGCAAGTCCATACTTCTGCATCAGCATCCCATATATACGCCATCTTTTTTTTCCTTTGTTGAAATACCACCAACGGTGTAATCATATTTGGTAAAGGTACGCTTTCATTTAAAGAAACAAGTATTGGTCGTATTCCTTTTAAAGCAAGTAAAAAGGCATCTAAAAAGTTGGATGATGCAAATACATCTTCCAAAGCTGTTGAACATAAATCATCACGCCATTCTTCAATCCATTCCAACCAAGTTTGATTAGTTGGACGCAAGGTTTTTAATAAATCTTGCATATTTCTTCGAAATCGGCGTTGTTGATTTTGTTTTAAATGAGAAACTTCTTGTTCTAATAATTGAACCCTTTGTAAAGCCGATTTCATTTGTTGCCGTAATCGTTCTTGTTCTTTTTGCCATTTTTCTAATTTTTCTTCCAACATTTTGTCCAAGGTTTTTTGAATTTGCCATTCTAAAAAATCAGTAGTTGTTTGCATTCTTGGATTTTTTACTATGATGAAAACCAAGAATCACAAAAAAAAATCAATTTTTTATTGGATTTGAACAGAGGCGCTCAATGAATGCAGTTTAATTTGCGGTCTATTTTGTATAATGAATTCTTCCAATTATTTTGATCATAAACCATCTTTTTTAGATCCTCAAGTAACTCAACATGGTAGTCATATGGTTATGTCACCTGTAATGAAAGAATTAAAAACAAAAAAAGTAGCATTAGATACTAAATTTAGTGAAGAATATCATAATTTAAATTTAGCCAATTGTAATTTTGCTTTACCAGAACGAATAACCAATGTTCATTCTATTTCGGTTTCTTCTGTTCAATTACCTTTGACTTTTTACAATATTTCTGCTCAAATGCAAAATAATTCTTTTGTAGTTGTTTACAACAAAACAGCAATTGATATTAGTATTCCAGATGGGAATTATACATTAACTACTTTGGTTGCATCTATAAATAATGCTTTAAGAGCTAGTGCCGTTTCTGGAATATTATCATTTCAATTTACATCAGATCCTCGAAATGGATTTAGTCAATTTACCTTTATTTTTACGAATAATTTACCAATAACATTACTATTTAATATTGATTCTACAGGAAGTACAAATCGATTTGATTTCAAATCCAGATTAGGATGGATTTTAGGATTTCGATGGCCTAAATATGATTTGAAAAAAAGTTCTACTTTGACAAGTGAAGGAATGGTTAATTTAAATACAACGAAATATGTTTTTTTAGTTTTAGAAGAATTTAGTACAGCGTCTCATTCTTCTTCTTTTCATTCCATGTTACCATTTAGTTTAATGAATAAAAATATTATTGCTCAAGTTGCAATTGATTCCAATGGAGTTTTAGGTGGATATCAAAATGCTACTCTTCACAATGGTTTATTGGTTTCTGATACAAGACAATTTTACGGAGATTGTGTGGATTTATTGAAATGTCAAGTACAAATTGTCAATGAATTTGGTCGAATTATTTCGTTTAATGCCAATGATTTTTCTTTTGTTTTAGAATTTAAACATTATTAAAAATTGTTTTTGAATTTGATTTTTGATTTTGTCTGCAAGTGTCTTTACAGGGTTTTATTTTAAAGACTAAATTCAAAAAATTAGTTTAGGAATTATTATTTAAATAATTCTGTATATATACTTTAAATAAATATTGAAACAATGAGTAGTTTTACTTTAAAACAAAAAGAAAAAATAATTAATCAAGATAACGAATTAACTTCTACAGAAAAAGTAAATTTAAAACAAATTTTTGAACAAATTAAAAAAAATATAGATAAAAATAAACATAATAAAAAAATTAAAATATTTCATAATGGATTTTCTGTTAGAAATGCTTTAAATGAAGCAGAATTTATAATAAGATTTTATAAATGTTTAAAAAATAAATATAATAATGAACCAGATATAATAATTGACAAACTTAATAATTTTATTAAAATTTATTATAAAATAGTTTTTAACACAAATATTGATAAATTCAATAGCAAAGGTAACCTAAAAATTTTTAAAAAACAGGAACATAATTCAAAAACTATTATTAATAATAAAGAAAGAATAATTGAATTATCAAAAAGTAAAATATTCGATTTCGGTTTTGTTGATGATAAAGGTAAATTTAAATGTGTGTTTACTATTCCAGTACCTAATGAAAATTATAATTATAAATTATGTAATTATTTATCTGATACAATTACATATTATGGTGATATAATTAATATTAAGAATAAACTATTAGTTATTTTAAAATTATATTTTGAAAATTACGCATTTATAAAATCTGTTTATAATTATTCGGGTGAAATTATAGATTGTAAATCATTTAAAATGTCAAATACATATTTGGATTTTATAAAAAATTTTAAATCATTTTTAAATAAAAAAAAAGAATATAATAAAGATGAATATATTAAACAAATTAATAGTTATAAAAAAAATGATTTAGATGATTCATATGATGAAACTGATTCAGATGATGGAACTGATTCAGATGATGGAACTGATTCAGATAATGAAACTGTAAATCCATATTCTCCAAATAATTCATTGAATTCATTGAATTCATTGAATTCAGATAAAAATAATGATAAAAAAAATAAAAATAATAGTTGTATTTCATATCATTTAGGTATTTTATATGATGGATTTTACAATATGAAAATATTAAGATTAGATAATGAAATAAATGAAATAGATGAAATAGATGAAATAAAAAAAGTTTTAAATGACGATGAAAATATAAATACTGAATTATCATTATTAATTTATCACTATTTGGATATTTTAGGCTATAGAATGACTTTTGAATCTAATTATAAAATTTTAGATCATGTACCTATCGAAAATAAAGAATTAATAGAATTATCTTATTACATAAATAATAATGATGATAATGATGATAATGTAAAAAATTTAAAAAATATAAAAGAGTCAACACTTGCAACAAATTTTTTTAATTTTCAAAAATATATTCATTCTGGTAAACCTTATATTATTGATTTGGAAAGTACTAATGATACGCAAAATAATATTGATAAGATAATTAATAATATAAAAAAATTTTTAAAATTAAATGATGAAAAAAAAACGGAAATAAATAAAATAATAAATATTATTAAAGAAATAAATAAAAAATATAAATATTTATGTATAGATCAATTAGAATTTCTATTGTATAAAAGAAATAATTATAATGAAAATAAATTAAAAGAATTAGTTGAGAAAGTTTGTACTTATTTTTTTATTCATTTGCAAGATTACAAATTTATTTGTAATATAATATAATATAATATAAATTATAATGTTAAGATATACAGATCAAAAAGATCGTTTGTCAAGTTATAACCCAGAAACTGAGGGCATAAAATGTGTGGTTTGTAAACAAAATATAAATGTAGATATACCTTTGGAAACTGAAAATATTCCACCTGAAACTGAAATTCCAACTAATACTAGAAATAATATTCCAACTATAAATAATCCAAATAGTAATAATATTCCAGATGAGGGATGTGTTTCATGTACTAATAAGCATAAAATGCATTATAAATGTTATAAATCTTTAATAGATAATGATAACGATTCTAATTATTGTCCTGAAAATGGATGTAATGTAATATTAGATAGTTATAACATGTATTTTTGTGGTAAAACAAGTAATGGTTATGTTTTAGGAGGAAAAAAGGGAGGTAAAAATAAAAGTAGTAGAAGAAATAGAAAGAAAATAGGAAAAATTGATTTATAAAGTATACTTAAAGGCCTTATTATGAAAGAATAATAATGTCTTTAACCGAACAACAACAACAAATTATGAGTGATTTAGAAAAAGGTTTAAATGTGTTTGCGACTGGACCGGCTGGAACGGGCAAGTCATTTTTGATCCGTCATATTTACGATGTTTTTCCAAAGAGGACTACACAAATATGTTCGATGACAGGTGTTTCAACCGTTCTTTTAAATAATTTAATACAACATAGTAAAGCAAAAACTTTGCATTCATGGTCTGGTATAGGTTTATGTCAAACTAGTAAAGATCGTATATTTAAACGAATTATGCGAAATACTCGTTGTTTAAAAAGATGGCAAACAACGCAATTATTAATTGTAGATGAAGTAAGTATGATGTCACGATATATATTTGAATTGTTGGAAGAATTTGCTCGATATATTCGACGAAATGATTTACCTTTTGGAGGATTACAAATAGTCTTTACAGGGGATATGTTTCAACTTCCTCCAGTTGCTTGTAGTGGTACAGAAGATACGGGTGCATTTTGTTTTGAAAGTCCTCGTTGGAATGTAGTATTTGGTGAAAATTATGGTACATTGATTTCTTTGACAAGAGTTTTTCGTCAAGAAGGAGATGAAGAATATCGAAATGTTTTAAATGAAGTTCGATTAGGACAATGTTCTGAAGAAAGTTGGAAATTATTAAAATCGCGAGTGGTTGTGGAGAAACCGGAAGATGCTATCATGACTAAATTATTTCCGACACGAATGCTTGTTCAACAATTGAATGAATCAGAATATGGAAAAATAGAAGGTGAAGAATTCGTGTATGAAATAATTGTCAAGACCAATCATACAATGTATATAGATGATGGTGAACCGTTTGATGAATATGATCGTGCTCTTTGTTTAGAGACACCTTTGGAAGAAAAACAAAAGGAAAGTATGCATTTTAAATCGGTATTGCCTTGTGTAGATCATTTGAGGTTAAAAAAAGGGGTTATTGTTATGTGTTTGGTAAATGAAGATATTGAAAAAGGTATAGTGAATGGAAGTCAAGGTCGTGTGGTAGATTTTCATTTAGGATCGCCTTTGGTTGAATTTACAAATGGTGAGAAAATGGTTATAAGTGTTCATTATTGGCAAAATGGTACTTTACCTTGTATTTTAGTAGGTCAGATTCCGTTGGTATTGTCATGGGCTACTACAATACATAAATCACAAGGAATGACATTATCTCGTGCTGAAATAGATTTAGGAAATCAAATTTTCGAGTATGGTCAAGCATATGTGGCTCTTTCACGAGTAAAAAGTTCGGATGGATTATATTTGACAAAATTCAATCCATATAAGATCAAAGCAAATCCTAAAGTGTTGAAATTTTATCAATCTTTGAATTCTTTAGAAGAGGGTTATTCTATTTGAAATTGGGGTTTGATTTTAGTGAGGTATTCTAAATTGTTTTATTTTTTATTGTGTATATAAATTATGAGTCAAAATTCAAATATTCCATTAGGAACAAATTATAGTGATTATTTAGTATGGGATAATACAACTTCATCTTGGGTGGTTTCAAATTCTAATATTCATATTGGTCAAGGAGCTGGTGAATTCAACCAAAATACTTTTGGTGTTTCTGTCGGATATTTTGCTGGTTTTACAGGGCAAGGAAAGTCATCTATTGCAGTTGGTTCTAATGCTGGACAAACCCATCAAGGTGATTATGCTTTGGCTATAGGATATGGTGCTGGTAGTAGTGTGCAAGCTTATGGAACTGTTGCCTTGGGTGCGATGGCAGGGCAACAAAACCAATTATCTTTTGCAGTTTCTATTGGTTATTCTGCTGGAGAATATTCTCAAGGATCCAATAGTATTGCTATAGGAAAATATGCAGGTTTTTCTTCACAGGGTTCTGGTTCCATTGCAATTGGTTATAATACAGGAAATCATGGACAAGGTGTTAATTCTATTGCTATTGGTAATTCTGCTGGACAAAATGTTCAAGTAGATAATACTATTATTTTGAATGCCTCAGGTTCAGCATTGGATGCCAATGTAAGTTCCGCATTGTATGTAAATCCTATTAGAAATGTAAATGTCAATAATCCTCTTGTTTTGGCTTATAATGAAAGTACTAGTGAAGTTTTTTATACTGCAGGAGCTGTTGGCCCTACGGGATTTACAGGACCGACTGGCTTTACAGGATATACAGGACCGACTGGCTTTACTGGTTCTACGGGATTTACTGGTTCTACAGGATATACTGGACCAACTGGTATAACTGGTCCTGCAGGAATTACAGGATTTACTGGACCTACCGGTATAACTGGTCCTGCAGGAATTACAGGATTTACTGGACCTACCGGTATAACTGGTCCTGCAGGAATTACAGGATTTACTGGACCTACCGGTATAACTGGACCTGCAGGAATTACGGGATTTACTGGACCAACTGGTATAACAGGGCCTGCAGGAATTACGGGATATACTGGTAAAACAGGTCCTACCGGTATAACAGGACCTGCAGGAATCACGGGATTCACTGGATTTACAGGACCTACCGGTATAACAGGACCTGCAGGAATCACGGGATTCACTGGATTTACAGGACCTACCGGTATAACAGGACCTGCAGGATTCACTGGATATACTGGACCTACCGGTATAACTGGGCCTGCAGGAATTACGGGATATACTGGACCAACTGGTATAACTGGTCCTGCAGGAATTACGGGATATACTGGACCAACTGGTATAACTGGTCCTGCAGGAATTACGGGATATACTGGACCAACTGGTATAACTGGTCCTGCAGGAATTACGGGATATACTGGACCAACTGGTATACAAGGTAAAACAGGATTTACTGGTCCTTATGGATATACAGGCTATACAGGCACTACTGGACCACCTGGATTTACCACTTTAAATAATGTGGCTAATCTTAATACTTCGTCTATTCCTTATTTAAATTTAACATCCTACGCTTCTCAAGCAACACCTAATCCATCAACCGGAGCTAATATTGTCGTATACGATCCAACAACAATTACTTTTGCTTATACAAACAATGTTACCATGTCTAATTCATCATCAATCTTAGCAGGACAATTTATTTCATATTCTGATTCCAGATTGAAAACAAATATTCAATCTTTTCCTCCAGTTTTAGAAAAAATTAAAAAAATACAACCTGTTCAATTTCAATGGAAAGAAAATGGAAAAAATGATTATGGATTTATTGCTCAACAATTTTATCAACAATTTGGGTTTTTAAAAGATTCTTATGAATATCATGGTGAAAAACCAACTGATGCAAGTGGATGTGATATCTATTATCATTTAGAATATCAAAAGATTACAACTATTTTGTGTAAAGCTTTACAAGAATTGGAACAAAAAGTAGATCAACAATCACATAATGAAAAAACTTTGATTTCAAGAATTGAAACTCTAGAACAACAAGTTCAAAATTTGTTAAATTATGTCTATGATTTATCTAAACCTCGTTTTTAGGAGAAGATTTTATTTGTTCATAACCATTGAAACATTTGTTTTTCATTGTTAATATTTAGGATTTTTAAAATATTTCGAAATAATATAATACTACAAGTAATGTCGTCATCTAACGCTTCTAATTTTATTTGTGGTATAAGTAATAATAATTCTTTAGTAGTAGGATATTATGATTCTATTACCAATCAAAATTCAAATGCGGTTGCGATTGGTCAGGATGCCGGACAAAGCAATCAAGGCACACAATCTGTTGCTATTGGATATCAAGCCGGTCAATCCAGTCAAAATTTTTACTCTGTTTCTGTTGGAGGTATTGCTGGACAATACAACCAAGGTACACAATCCACAGCGATTGGGTATCAAGCTGGAAATAATTCACAAGGACAAAGTTCTGTCGCTATTGGGTTTTCAGCTGGACAAACAAATCAAAGTTCTAATTCTGTAGCTATAGGATATCAAGCTGGAAACATTACACAAGGTAATAGTTCTGTAGCTGTAGGATATCAAGCCGGACAAACAAATCAAAGTTCTAATTCTGTAGCTATAGGATATCAAGCTGGAAACATTACACAAGGTAATAGTTCTGTTGCGATTGGATACGGCGCTGGACAAACAAATCAAGGTTCCAATTCTGTAGCTGTAGGATATCAAGCTGGACAAAATATACAAAATCAAAACACAGTTTGTATTGGTTATCAAGCTGGACAAAATACTCAAGGTTACCAATCTACCGATATTGGATGTCAAGCTGGACAAAATAATCAAGGCGGATATAATGTTGCCTTAGGATTTCAAGCTGGACAAAATACTCAAGGCCAATATTCGGTTGCACTTGGAAATCAAGCTGGAACAAATAACCAAGGCGGATTATCTGTTGCCTTAGGATATCAAGCTGGAGCAAATAATCAAGGTGGGAGTTCAGTCGCCATTGGTACTCAATCCGGCATAAACAGTCAAGGGCAATATTCTATCGCCATTGGATACAATTCTAATAATGTTACTCAAAATTCAGTTGCTATTGGATATCAAACTAAAACGAATGGTTCAAACGATATTGCTATTGGGTATAATGTCAGTTCAAATGGTAATGGGGTTGGAATCGGTAGTTCATGCCAAATATATAGTGTAATAATTGGTTCAAATTGTTCCGGATCATCACAGTCTGTTGCTATTGGTTATGGTTCTAATTCTGGAAACAATAGTGTTTCAGTTGGTTATCAATCCGGATCAGCTTTACAAAGTGTTGCTATTGGTTATCGTGCTGGACAACAGGCACAAAATCAAAGTTGTATAGCGATTGGGTATAATGCTGGTTACACAGGACAAGGCACACAATCTGTAGCTATTGGATATCAAGCCGGTCAATCAAGTCAAAATTTTTACTCTGTTTCGGTTGGAGGTATTGCTGGACAAAACTATCAAGGTATACAATCCACAGCGATTGGGTATCAAGCTGGACAATACAATCAAGGTCAAAGTTGTACAGCGATTGGATTTAATGCAGGAGGTTGGTATCAACAACAACAATCTGTAGCTGTTGGTATTTATGCTGGACAAAATACACAAGATATTGGTTCAGTTGCTATTGGTTCAAGTTCAGGAAATAATGCACAAGGTCGATACTCTGTTGCAATAGGATTTACAGCAGGACAAACAAATCAAGGTATACAATGCATAGCGATTGGATATCAAGCCGGACAACAAACACAAGGTGGCAACGCTATTTCTATCGGATATAATGCTGGACAAATTACTCAAGGTGGCAACGCTATTTCTATCGGATATAATGCTGGACAAACTAATCAAGGATCAGGGTCTGTTGCTATTGGTTCAAATTCGGGAAATAATTTTCAAAGTTTTAACTCTGTAACAATCGGTAGTGGTTCTGGACAAAATACACAAGGATCAGGGTGTGTTGCTATAGGAGTAAATTCAGGTACGAATGCTCAAGGTAACAGTTCTATTTCTATTGGAAATACTGCTGGAAATAATACTCAAGGGGTTGGAGCTGTTGCAATTGGTGCTGGTTCTGGAAGAGAAACTCAAGGTAGTTATGCAGTCGCTATTGGAAACAGTGCTGGTTTAAGTACACAAGGTAGTAACGCTGTTGCTATTGGTCCTTCTGCTGGATACAATATACAAGGCCAGTCCGCTGTTTCAGTTGGTAATAACAGTGGTTTTTATGTACAAGGTCAATACGCAGTTGCGGTTGGAAGTAATGCAGGAAATACTTTGCAAGGTCAATATGCAGTTGCTGTTGGATATAATGCTGGACAAAACAATCAAGGTACACAATCTGTAGCTATTGGATATAATGCTGGACAACAAACACAAGGCACACAATCTGTTGCTATTGGATATCAAGCCGGTCAATCCAGTCAAAATTTTTACTCTGTTTCTGTTGGAGGTATTGCTGGACAATACAATCAAGGTACACAATCCACAGCAATTGGGTATCAAGCTGGTCAAAATACACAAGGTTCAAACTCTATAGCTGTTGGCTTTAATGCAGGAGGTTGGTATCAGCAACAACAATCTGTAGCTGTTGGTGTTTATGCTGGACAAAATACACAAGGACAAAGTTCTGTCGCGATTGGTTATCAAGCTGGAAATAATTCACAAGGACAAAGTTCTGTCGCTATTGGGTTTTCAGCTGGGCAAACAAATCAAAGTTCTAATTCTATAGCAATTGGATATCAAGCTGGAAACATTACACAAGGTAATAGTTCTATAGCTGTAGGATATCAAGCCGGACAAACAAATCAAAGTTCTCAATCTATAGCAATTGGATATCAAGCTGGAAACATTACACAAGGTAATAGTTCTATAGCTGTAGGATATCAAGCCGGACAAACAAATCAAAGTTCTCAATCTATAGCAATTGGATATCAAGCTGGAAATAATTCACAAGGACAAAGTTCTGTCGCTATTGGGTTTTCAGCTGGACAAACAAATCAAAGTTCTCAATCTATAGCAATTGGATATCAAGCTGGAAACATTACACAAGGTAAAAATTCTGTGGCTATTGGATATCAAGCTGGACAATATACACAAGGTATTAACGCGATAGCGTTAGGATATCAAGCTGGTTACACAGGACAAGGTACATACTGTGTCGCTATTGGTTATCAAGCTGGTTATACAGGACAAAATAATGGGTCGGTTTGTATTGGACAACAAGCTGGCAATACGAATCAAGGTATTAACGCAGTTTCTATTGGGAACAATGCTGGAAGTAATTATCAAGCATATAACTGTGTTGCCGTTGGTCCTGCTGCTGGACAATTTACTCAAAGTTTTTATGCAATTGCTGTTGGTTGTGGTGCTGGACTCAATTCGCAAAGTTCACAATCTGTAGCCGTTGGATTCAACGCTGGAGGCAATACACAAGGTCAAAACGCTGTTGCTATTGGTCCTGCTGCTGGGCAATATACGCAAGGTAATTATGCAATTGCGATTGGAAATAATGCTGGAAATACAGGACAAGGTTCAAATTCTATTGCAATCGGTCAACAAGCCGGACAAACTAATCAAGCTTCTAATTCGATTGTCATCAACGCTACAGGATCAGGAATAAATGGTACCACAGCTAGTTCATGTTATGTTGCACCTATTCGTTCGGTAGTAACCGGAATAACTCAATCCAGTTTACTTGCTTATAATCCAACCACTTTTGAAATTCAATATGCCACCAATGTCACCATGTCAGGAACTTTTGCAGCTTCTGCTTATTATACACCATCTGATTCTCGTTTAAAGAAAAATATCAAACCTTTTCCTTCTGTTCTTGACCGCGTTAAAAAAATAGAACCTGTTCAATTTGAATGGAAAAGTGATAATACAGCCGATTATGGATTTATCGCACAACAATTTTACAAGGAATTTGATTTTCTACATTCCGCTCACAATTATGAAGAAGATTTCCCCAAAGACTCTAATGGATTTGATATATTTTACTCCATGGAATACCAAAAAATAACAGCCATTTTGTGTAAAGCTATTCAAGAACTATCTGAAAAAATAGATAATCTAGAAAATCAAATTACCGATTTAAAAAAATAATTTCGACTTTTTTCTCAAGAATCTTTACAGGGTTTTATTTTTAGAATGGGTTTGTCGACTTTTTTCTCAAGAATCTTTACAGGGTTTTTATTTTTAGAATGGGTTTGTCGACTTTTTTCTCAAGAATCTTTACAGGGTTTTATTTTTAAAATGGGTTTGTCGACTTTTTTCTCAAGAATCTTTACAGGGTTTTATTTTTAAAATGGGTTTGTCGACTTTTTTCTATTGTAAATATACTTGCGTTATTTTTACGCAACTATATTTTATTTTTTATATTTGGTTTTCGGTTTTATTCCAATTATTTGGATTCAAGATTATTTAATCTATTTTCTAATTCATTTATTTGTGTTTTCAAGGTTGTTATATCATTTTGATATTTTTCTTCCAATTCTTGTAAAGCTTTGCATAAAATGGCTGTAATTTTTTGATATTCCATGGAGTAAAAAATATCGTCTCCTTTTTCAGTTTTTGGAGAGTCTTCTCCATGATAATTATGTGCATCATGTAAAAAATCGAATTCTTTAAAAAATTTCTGAGCAATAAAACCATAATCTGATTTTCCATTGTTTTTCCATTGAAACTGAACAGGTTCTATTTTTTTAACACGATCAAGAACTGGTGGGAAGGATTGAATATTGATTTTCAAACGAGAATCTGATGGTGTATAAAAGGTTGTAGCAGCCATAGTTCCTGACATGGTCACATTACTGGCATATTGAATCTCATTCGATGTAGCATTATAAGCCAATAAACTACTTTGTGTGCTACCTGCTACTACAGATCGAATTGGTGCAATGTAACAAGCACTTCCTGTTGCTCCTGTTACGCCTGATCCAGTAGCATTTATAACAATTGTATTTGCAGCTTGATAATTGTATCCTGCTTGATATCCAATTGCTACTGAATATTGACCTTGTTGACTATTACCTGCTTGATACCCGATGGCTATAGCACCTTGTCCTTGAGAATTATTTCCTGCTTGTTGTCCTACTGAAATAGAACTGGAACCTTGATTTATATTGGCTGCTTGATAACCTACCGCAATAGAATAAAGACCTTGATTTGTTTGAGCTGCTTGAGTACCTAAAGCTATCGTATTTCCATATGTTCCTGCAGGACCTGTATATCCAGTTAAACCTTGAGGACCAATCGGTCCTGTATACCCTGTTGGACCTGTAAAGCCTGTATATCCCATTGGTCCTTGTGTGCCTTGAGTTCCTTGTATACCTTGAGGGCCAATCGGTCCTGTAATCCCTGTTGGACCTGTGTAGCCTGTATATCCCATTGGTCCTTGTGTGCCTTGAATACCTTGAGGGCCAATCGGTCCTGTAATCCCTGTTGGACCTGTGTAGCCTGTATATCCCATTGGTCCTTGCATACCAATATCTCCAGTTGGTCCTTGTATACCTGTGTAACCTGTATCTCCAGTTGGTCCTTGTATACCTGTGTAACCTGTATTTCCAGTTGGTCCTTGTATACCTGTGTAACCTGTATTTCCAGTTGGTCCTTGTATGCCTGTATCTCCAGATGGTCCTTGTATACCTGCATATCCTGTTGGTCCAATATTACCTGTATAACCTGTATTACCTATAGACCCGGTATAACCTGCATCTCCTGTTGGTCCTTGTATGCCTGTATCTCCGGTTGGTCCAATATCACCTTTTACACCTGTATAACCTGTATTACCTGTATCTCCGGTTGGTCCAATATCACCTTTTACACCTGTATAACCTGTATTACCTGTATCTCCGGTTGGTCCAATATCACCTTTTACACCTGTATAACCTGTATTACCTGTATCTCCGGTTGGTCCTTGTATACCTGCATCTCCTGTTGATCCTGTTTCACCTTTTAGCCCTGATTCACCCTTTACACCCGTTGGTCCTTGTATACCTGCATCTCCTGTTGGCCCTTGTATACCTGCATCTCCTGTTTCACCTTTTATACCTGCATCTCCTGTTGGTCCTTGTATACCTGTATCTCCTGTTTCACCTTTTATACCTACATCTCCAGTTGGTCCTTGTATACCTGCATCTCCTGTTTCACCTTTTATACCTGTATCTCCAGTTGGTCCTTGTATACCTGCATCTCCAGTTGGTCCTGTTTCACCTTTTAGCCCTGATTCACCCTTTACACCCGTTGGTCCTTGTATACCTGTATCTCCAGTTGGTCCTTGTATACCTGTATCTCCAGTTGGTCCAGTATAACCTGTATCTCCAGTTGGTCCAGTATAACCTGTATCTCCAGTTGGTCCAGTATAACCTGTATCTCCAGTTGGTCCATT
>Ga0209188_1001311_pt1 | contig 20452 bp, 17 predicted proteins | sample C_130625_EF_Meta_FD_187307 | JGI IMG/M metagenome (GOLD analysis project Ga0209188, IMG submission 187307) | Freshwater microbial communities from Lake Croche, Canada to study carbon cycling - C_130625_EF_MetaG (SPAdes) (version 2) | ecosystem: Environmental > Aquatic > Freshwater > Lake... | reverse complement strand
TTACAGCTTTATGTCTTACTTAAATTAGGAGAAATATTATGTGGAGAATTTGGAAGTTATACGACCCGTTACGTGCGATGGTTGCACAGGGCGTTTTTCTCTTTGCTTTGGCAGCCATGATTCATCTGATTTTATTGAGCACTGCTCAGTACAAATGGTTGGATGGAATGAGTCAAGAGCAGTACAAAGCAGCAATTGCAGCAGCGAAGAAGTAATTAGATGTACAAATCGTAGGCGAATTTCTAGAAATAGGCATTCGTCTACGTACGATTAATTTGTTTTGAGAAATATTCTCAATATGTTAGGAGCGCAATATGGCCATGCTCAATTTTGAAAAAAAATACCGCGTTCGCGGCGGGACTCTGGTGGGAGGAGATCTTTTTGATTTCTGGGTAGGCCCGTTCTACGTTGGTTTTTTTGGGGTTACAACCCTCTTCTTTGCATTCTTAGGAACTGCAATGATTTTTTGGGGTACCTCTCAGGCAGGTGTCTTCAATCCTTGGCAAATCAATATTGCACCACCGGATCTCAAATATGGTCTTGGGGTAGCGCCAATGATGGAGGGTGGCTTGTGGCAAATCATCACCATCTGTGCACTCGGAGCTTTTGGATCTTGGGCTATGCGAGAAGTGGAAATCTCTCGTAAGTTAGGGATGGGCCTGCATGTACCAGCTGCTTTTAGTATGGCAATTTTCGGTTACTTCACATTAGTTGTCATTCGACCCGTATTGATGGGTGCATGGCATTTTGGTTTTCCGTATGGAATTCTTAGTCACTTAGATTGGGTTTCTAACACTGGCTATCAGTATCTGCACTTTCACTATAACCCTGCACACATGATTGCAGTGACTTTATTTTTTACAACAACATTGGCGCTCTCTCTTCATGGCGCATTAATTTTGTCCTCTACTAATCCTCAGCCTGGCCATACTGTGAGAACGCCAGAGCATGAAGATACTTTCTTTAGGGATATTATCGGCTACTCCGTCGGTACATTAGGTATCCATCGCTTAGGTCTATTTTTAGCTTTAGCCGCAGTCTTTTGGAGTGCTGTATGCATTGTGATTAGTGGACCATTTTGGACTAAAGGATGGCCAGAGTGGTGGACATGGTGGTTGAACCTACCAATCTGGGGATAGTTTTAGCTCAATTGAAAATGCGGAGAGCATGATGGAATATCAAAACCTATTTACACAAACGCAAGTTACTGGACCCGCTAGTCACGGTGTTCCAATTAACGACTACGATATGCGTGAGAGAACCAAATCAATTGGTTTTAGCCATCTCATGGGGCGACTGGGTAATGCACAGCTAGGCCCTATTTACCTCGGCCGTCTTGGGGTTGCGTCATTAATTTTTGGTATGACCGCCTTTTTCATCATTGGTATGAATATGTGGGCTCAAGTAGGCTGGAATCCATTGCAGTTTGTGAGAAAGCTCTTTTGGTTATCACTCGATGCACCTGCGCCGAAGTATGGGCTCACATTTCCACCATTGAATGAAGGGGGTTGGTGGTTAATTGTTGGTTTATTTACTACTATCTCCATTATCTTATGGTGGTTACGCACATTCCGTAGGGCACAAGCGCTCGGTATGGGCACTCACGTACCTTGGGCGTTTGCATCAGCAATTTGGCTATTCTTAGTCTTAGGCTTAATTCGACCTGTATTAATGGGTAGTTGGAGTGAAGGTGTTCCTTTCGGCATCTTCTCCCATTTAGATTGGACTGCTGCCTTTTCAATTCGCTATGGAAATCTGTTTTACAACCCATTCCATATGCTTTCAATTGTGTTTCTATATGGCTCAGTGCTCTTATTTGCAATGCACGGTGCCACTATTCTTGCTGTGAGTCGTTTTGGCGGTGAGCGAGAAATTGAGCAGATTGTGGATCGTGGAACAGCTTCTGAGCGTGCTGCTTTGTTCTGGAGATGGACCATGGGCTTTAATGCCACGATGGAATCCATTCACCGTTGGGCTTGGTGGTTTGCAGTGCTAACTCCATTGACGGGTGGTATTGGAATTTTGCTAACCGGTACGGTAGTAGATAACTGGTATTTATGGGGTGTTAAACACAATATTGCTCCAGCATACCCAGCGATATACGGAACTGTGGCTGATCCTGCATTAAAAGCACCAGCAGCCCCGGTAGCCAAAGGGGATACAAAATGAAAAATTGGACTCAAAAAATTGCGCTTGCCTTGAGCATCTTCGCAATAATGTTCTTGACTGCATGCGAGCGTCCGCCCATAGATTCAAAACAAACGGGCTTTCGTGGAACTGGTATGGATCAAATTAGCAATCCACGCACCAATGAGCAACTGGCTAAGCTAAATGAATTGCCGCCTCCAATGCCATCTTCACCAGATGGGCCAAAGGCCAGTGCAGTGTACAAAAACGTGAAAGTCTTAGGCAATCTCAGCACTGCGCAGTTTGGCGCATTTATGGTTTCGATGACCTCCTGGGTAGCTCCGAATCAGGGCTGTGCTTATTGCCATAACTTACAAAATTTTGCGGATGACTCTTTGTATACCAAGACAGTGGCCAGAAGAATGATTCAGATGAATCAAAGTATTAACGGCAATTGGAGCGATCACGTGAAGACAACAGGTGTGACTTGTTACACCTGTCACCGTGGTAATAATATTCCACAAAACGTTTGGTACAACACTGTTGAAAAACGTGGCGGAAATATGTTGGGGAATAAGAATGGTCAGAATGATCCATTGGTAGGTAGTGCTTATGCCTCATTACCCAACAATGCCTTCAGTAGCTATTTTGTGGCAAATTCAGGTCCAGCAAGAGTGATTGGCGATACAGCATTACCAACGGGACATAAAGCATCTCTTCAAAGCACTGAAAATGTTTATGGTGTGATGTCTCATATGTCTCACTCGCTTGGAGCAAATTGTACTTTCTGTCACAACAGTCGTGCCTTTAGCAGTTGGGAGCAAAGTACCCCGCAACGTGTACAAGCATGGTATGGCATTCAGATGCTCAAGGATGTAAATACGGACTATATGGACTCATTAGCCTCTGTATTCCCTGATAACCGCAAGGGACCAGGTGGAGATGTGGCCAAAGCGAATTGCGCTACTTGCCATCAAGGTGTGAATAAACCCCTTTTAGGTAAGAGCATGTTGCAGGATTACCCTTTCCTTGCCCCTAGCAATGGCAAGCCAAAAGAGGACAATCAAATTGCCAAAAACTAGTGCTAATTTCCAAATCCTTGTTGATAGAGTTAATCAACAAGGATTTGAATTAGAGGTGACCTAATGGATCAAAAGGTCGATCAATTTAAGATTCCTGAGAACAGTGTAGCCTTTAGTGATGGCAAGCATCCTGAAAGAGCTATCGTCATCGGTTCTGGATTTGGCGGTCTAGCAGCTGCAATACGATTGGCCGTCAAAGGCTATGATGTGCAAATTTTGGAAAGACTTGGCAGTGCAGGTGGAAGGGCGTACGTCCATCGCCGCAATGGTTTTACATTCGATGCAGGTCCAACCATCATCACAGCCCCTTTTCTTTTAGAGGAATTATGGGAGTTGTGTGACAAAAAGATGTCGGATGATGTTGATCTTCGTGCGATGGATCCTTTTTATCAAATTCGCTTTGCTGACGGACGTGTATTTAATTACACCGGTGATTTAGAGAGCATGAAAGCTGAAGTTGCTAAATTCAGCCCAAAGGATTTACCAGGTTATTTGCTCTTCCTGGAAGAAGCAGAAAATTGCTACAAGCTAGCGTTTGAAGAATTAGGTGATGTTGCATTTGACAGCATTGGAGACCTAGTCAAGGCGATGCCCAATCTGATTAAGATGCGTGCCTGGAACAATCTCTACAGTCTAGTGGCTAAATATATTAAGAATCCTCAATTAAGAGAGGTGATGAGCTTTCATCCTTTGCTGATTGGTGGAAATCCATTTTCAGTCAGCTCTGCTTACGCACTGATTAATTCCTTGGAGCGCAAATGGGGTGTTCACTCTGCTATGGGTGGCACTGGCGCAATTATTAAGGGGCTCGTAAAACTATTAGACGGCCTAGGCGTCTCTTTTCGGTATGCAAGCACAGTCAAAAAAATTAACATCGTTGACAATAAAGTAACTGGAGTCACATTAGAAAACGGTGATGTTTTGTATGCCAATAAAGTGGTATCAAATGCAGATACCGCTTGGACTTATAAAAATCTGATTGATCCAGAATATCGCAAAGTTTGGACTGATAAAAAGATTGAAAATGGAAAGTATTCCATGAGCCTTTTTGTCTGGTATTTCGGTACTAAAAAACAGTATCCACAAGTGCCACATCATATGATGCTCTTGGGTAAGCGCTATAAAGAATTATTAGATGATATTTTCAAACGTCATCACTTAGCTAAAGACTTTAGTCTCTACTTGCATCGTCCTACGGCGACTGATCCAAGTCTTGCGCCAGACGGTTGCGATACCTTTTATGTTTTATCACCGGTACCCCACTTAGATAGCGGCACTAATTGGAGCGAGGTTGCAGAATCCTACAGGCAGTCTATTGCAAAGATGTTGAGTGAAACAGTTCTTCCTGGGTTAGAGGAAAATCTAGTGGAATCATTTGTGATGACGCCGCAAGATTTTCAAGATCGCTTGCTTTCTTATAAAGGTGCTGCATTTGGGCTCGAGCCTCTCTTGACGCAGAGTGCTTGGTTTAGGCCCCATAATCGTAGCGAAGAAATTGAAGGTCTTTATATGGTTGGTGCTAGCACTCATCCAGGGGCTGGCATACCAGGAGTACTCTCTTCGGCCAAGGCTTTGGATTCACTCATTGCACCTGCAAAAATGGTTGTGCATCATGCTTGATAGAGCCATTACCTCAGAATATGGGTTTCAGATTGATCTAGAGTCTTGCGAGAATCTGATGCGCGATGGCTCCAAATCATTCTTTGCCGCTGCCAAAATACTGCCAGCCAAGATACGAGATTCGGCGATTGCTTTGTACGCCTTTTGCCGCTTGTTGGATGACATGGTGGATGATCAGCATGCTCCTGAAGATGTCATTAAGCAAATTGAATATCGCCTTGACCGTATTTATGCACAAAATCCAGTAGATATTCCGGCTGATAGAGCCCTTGCCATTGTGGTGGAGCGTTTTTTAATTCCACGGGAGATCTTAGAAGCTTTAGTAGAAGGCTTTAGATGGGATCGTAATGGCAGGCAATATCAAACCATTGATGAGTTATGTGATTACGCTGCTAGAGTAGCCTCGACAGTGGGCGCGATGATGACCTTGATTATGGGCGTTCGTGACCGCAATATCTTGGAGCGTGCATGCGAGCTAGGTTTAGCAATGCAGCTAACCAATATCGCTAGGGATGTGGGTGAAGATGCCAGAAATCAGCGCTTATATTTACCAAGAGACTGGCTGGTAGCAGAGGGTATTGAACCAGATGCTTGGTTAGAAAAACCTGTTTTCAACGATGCTATCTCTAGAGTGATTCAGAGATTGATATCGCATGCAGATGAGATGTATGAGCGTGCATCCTATGGCATTGTAGGTTTACCTCGCAATTGTCGTTCTGCAATTGCTGCTGCAGGCCTTATCTATTCTGAAATTAGTCGGCAAATCGAGCGACAAGGTTTAGACAGCATCAGCCATAGGGCGGTGGTTTCTAAGAAGAGAAAGATATTACTCTTATTAAAGTCTCTGCAATCGACGATCTATAGTAGTAAATTAAATCATAGCCTCACTAAAATTCCGTCTATTCAATTTTTAGTTGATGCCGTCGAGCCTGAGGCTCCTTATGCTCATTACGCAGGCTCAGTAGAAGATAGATTAATCTGGGTGGTTGGCTTAATGGAAAAGATTGAGCGCAGAAAAGTGCAGTCTTTCAATTCTTTAGCGCAGCATTAAGAATTAAGAATTAAGAGTTAAGCAGGGCCCGACACCTTTACTTTAGAACATCCGAGTTGGGTTTCTGGGCATTCTCCAAGGCAGCATAAACTGCACAATGTTGGACTCTAGGCGTTTGACATTGAGAGTTTCATGCATAGAAATCACCTCTTCGCCGAGTAGGCGTGATTTGAGCATTGAGCGGGCGTAAAAAGGCGTGTCTTCAAAAGTACTCAGTAGGGCAACACTACTATCCCCTTGCTTCTCTGAGCGCATATTCCGATCAATACGCCAAGCTGTTTTTTTCAGCAATACTCTTTCGGGTGGCGTAAACGATTCGACAGTCCCGTCCGGATTAAATTTGCTAGCAATAATCCGCTCACGACCATTCTTTTGACGAACGTCATAGATGACGGCAGTACTACCATCTTTGAGATGTGCTCTTGACCAATCCCACTCACTAAATGGCTTGCTGATCGCCTCATCACCTTCATTGGAGTCAAAATACGCATTGCCACGCCACTTAAGAGAGGGGTTTGTAAAAGCAACCTCCACTCTGGCTGACGGTGCAATAGGTCCCCAACGATGTTTTCCAAGATCATCAAGTTCCACAACTTGATTAAAGAGTTGCTCAGGAAATACTTTAATACTCCCCTGAACTTTGCTACCTAGCAATGGGACTCGCTCGTCAATCTCAATTGTGAGTGCGCCATTTTCCCAGCGCAGATGACTGGGCCCAACAGTAAATTGATGTGCAGTTCTCTCAATAGCATTTTGACTACGTTCAGTCATGGTCCAATATTTTTTAGTGGGCGTATAGAGTGCGACATTGATTGCGCAGTAATCATCGGCAGACGCTAGTTTTCTTTTATTGGCCCAAGCGTAATAAGGTGAGAAGACACTACCGACAAATGCGATGATGCTAAACCCATAAAGCCCGTCATCACTGAGCCCATCGATATACCACCATAAATAATTACCAGGATCTACCGCTTGATCAAACCGAGGCGTTCCATCAGTGTGGCGGCCGCCAGTCGACCTGACATAGCCGCCATGGGAACTCCCGGCCCCGGATGCGTGCTGCCCCCCGTTAAGAGAAGATTGCTGATTTGCGACTGAGAGCCGAGTCGTTGAAAAGAGCTCATCCAACCGTGAGTTGCCTGTCCATAAAGGGCTCCACCTCGTCCCGGAAATAGCTTGGCAAACTCCTGAGGAGAGGTGCGAGTAATCTTCGCATCCTGAAGTTGTAGACCATACTGGCGCATGAGTGAAAACGCTTTTTGTTCGCATCGTTCTAATTCCTCATCATCATGAGATTGATTATCACCGTTAGCAGGTGCATTAACTAGGCAAAAAAGTCTCTCATAGTCATTATTGTTATTGGCTAGATCTGTTCTGTCTTGAGCACAAATATAGACAGTAGGGTTGCTTGGTAATTTTTTCTTCTCGAATATATCTGTAAATTCGCTTTGATACGGACGATTAAAAAAGACATTATGTCTTACCAACGGGAAGCCAGAGGCTTTAACCCGCATCGACCAAGTCAGCGCAGAAAGAGAATCTGTTTGCTTCAGGTTGGTTGGAATCGCTGTGTTTGCCTGCTTTCCAAGTAAGCCTTTTTGTAAAGCATTGATATCGCCATTAAAGATGAGGTAATCACATGCAATCAATTCGCCGGAACTCAACTGCACACCGCTAACTTTAGATCCATTAAATTGCAGGGATTGAACTTCAGCCCCATATTGAAACTGACAACCCTTTTTTTGTGCCAAGCGTGAAATCACTTCGGGGATTTTGGCCATACCCCCTTTAATAGACCATACACCTTCCATTTCTACTTCAGCAATCAACATTAAAGTAGCTGGCGCTAAATAAGGAGAGGAGCCACAATAAGTAGCATAGCGTCCAAATAATTGATGTAAGCGTGGATCTGGAAAATAGCTTTCAAGAGAAGACCAGAGACTGCTAAATGGCCCAATATCCCAGAGTACTTTGCTCTTTTGTAAGCCCAAGGCGGACATCATGCCCATCATATTTGGACGAGGAGATTCGATAAACGGACCTTTTAGTGCGCCATATACTTTTTTAGCGGTCTTGCAAAACTCTAAAAATAATTGAGCTTGTTTTGCGCTGCTAAATTGTCCAATAGCATCGGCGCTTTTTTGAGTGTCTGCATATAAGTCTAGTGGCGCTTCTCCCCAACTATGGCGTGCAAGAATATCTAAGGCCTCAAGCTCAAACTCGGCAGCAAAGTCTTCACCACAATCAGCAAAGAGCTTTTCAAATATCCAGCGCATTGTAAAAACAGTAGGGCCCGAGTCAATGAGCGCATTATCGACATTGACTTGACGGATCTTTCCTCCTGGCTGCTGACTTTTTTCTAATACAGTGACATTTAGTCCATGATGAGCAAGCTCAAGAGCGGCAGTAAGCCCACCAATACCTGCGCCAACGATCAGAATCTTAGGGGATTTCGACATACTTACCTTGCCAAATTCCTTTTGCTTTTAGGACTCTGAAACGCGTAAACATGGATTCAGAGAAGTAAGATTGGCCATATGCAGCTTTAATTGCAGATAGATGGGCGCCCTGCTGGGCATATTGCTCAAGGGATTGAGCGTCATCCCATATGGTGAAGGTTGCTTGACGCAAATAGGGCGCTTCGCCAACTCCTGCTGTCAAAATTTTTCCGGATGCATGTGTGATTGCATCCTCCGCAGGTTTTGCTTTTGCCCAAAATTGCCTTGCTTTGCTTGGTCTAATAGATGCTCTTGTTAAAGATGCAATAGGGCCATTCACGGGAGGATTGGTGTTTGTACAAGACATAGAAAACCCAGACCAAGAACCTCGACTAGAGTATGACTGTACGCTCGCTAAAAAGAATTCATGAGCATGATCTTGATAGGCTTTAAGAATAGAGGAGGACTCTTCAAACCGCGCGGCATTGTCTGCGCTGTCGAAAACACAAAAGAAGCCTTGCTTAGTGAGGCTGGGCTTCGTGCTAAACCCACCATTAAAGCCAGAGCCTAGTACTTTGCAAAACTGCAGGCCTGAACATCTTTGAAAAGGGGATTTACCAAGGATGTATCTTAAAAATCCCCACCCTCTGGAATTCGACGCAATATCAATTAAACCTAATACTGCAGTCTGATCATTCATTTGATCTTAGGCGTCAATATCATCGCCAGCATTGCTATCTACAATACCAAAACGTCTCATTTTGATATAGAGACCTTGTCTTGATAGGCCGAGTAGTTCAGCAGCAGATGCTCTATTGGACATGGTGAGATCTAGGGCTGCCAAAATACACAATTTCTCAATAATGTCGGTAGTCTCAGTCACAATTTGTTTGAGCGGTACCTTACCCACCAATTGGGTAAGCTCTTTAGCATTCTTACCCAGATTATCGGGTTTATCTGATGGTTGATTTAAACCTTTAGAAATCTGATGGATACCAATGGCGACTAAAGAGAGCTTGCCGCTGTTAAAGCTGACGGCAGAAATGCGAACATCTACAGGTGAAGCACCATCATCTGCTGTGATCGTGCTTGCGTAGTCCTTAATGGATCCATGCTCACGTACGGTGCCTAATATAATTTTGAGATCAACACTCGCCCTTCCAAGCCATATCTCAAGAGACTTTCCTAAGATGCTCTCTTTTTGGGTTGATTGAGACATCGAGACAAATGTATTGTTAGTAGTAAGGATGACGCCATTACTACTGCAAACAATAAAGCCATCCTGGAAATCTTCCATAGCTTGTGAGAGCAGTGCAGCTTGCTCATTCGCTGTACCAAGATTTGCAGTTTGAGACTTGGACTTAATAGAGACCAAGCAGATATTTTGATTGCCCTCGCGTAAAAGCGAGCTCGAAATTTCCACATTCTCTTTTAAATTTTCGAGAGTCGTTTGGAAGGAGGATTGCAGTATTCCAGCTTTCGATTCTAATAGGTAACTTTGTATTGCCTCATGGTCTTTAGCGGGGAATAAATTGACAAAAAGCTTGCCCTGAATTTTTTTCAGATCCCCAACTAAAAAACCAGCAGATTTATTCACCTCAATTATCTTTAAAGTTTGACTATCTACAATCAGATAGGCTTGATCGATGCTATTGAAGAGTTGTAAGTAGCGATTTTGAATGGCATGAAGATTTGCATAATCACGCTCAATTTCTTGCTGAGATTCAACTAATTTTTGCTGCAGCATAGAAATGCCACTGAGATCCTTGCCTATAGCTACTAATTTATTTTGTTTAGGAAAAAATATAGTACTAAATTGAATTGGCAGAGAGGCATACCCATCGATTTCTTGGTTCACTTGTCGCCATTTTTGCTCGTCGTGATCTTCACGTGTCTTAAGAAGTGCATTGACTTTTGGTTGACTATCAATAGCCACGGTATCAAGCCATTTTTTTCCAACTAGAGAGGCTGTATTTTCATTAACAGGTTTTGAGCCATCAACTACTTTTTCAATGACGCCAGATTCATTAACGATGAGTGTTATATCTACAGATAAAGCCAGCAGCTCAGCTGCCAAATTCACATCTAAGGTATTTAGTTCGGAAGAATCTAAATGATAAATTTTGGTCACGTTTAATTTTCTACTTATTTATCTAAGTATTATTTTTCTAATTGGCTGAGATGTTGCTCAAGTTTTTGAACAGATTCCTCAGGGCTAAACGCTTTCACTTCCGCCTGAATATGATCAAAAGCTTCGGGCGCCTTATTATAAAGTGGACCACCAACAAGAACAATGATTTTAGAGTTCTGAGATTTTTGTCTGATTAAATCAATCAAGTCTGGAAGCCGCTCAAGTTGATCATTTGTTGAAACTGAAATAGCAATTGCCTGAACTTCTTTAGATGAAATTCCATAAACAATAGAGTCAGTAGTGGCTTGACTTGGGCGGTGAACTTGCCAACCAGAAAATGTTAGAAAATTGGCAAAAATGAGAGTGCCTAAACTATGCTGTGAACCTGGAAATCCAGAAATAAAAATGGCTTTATTTTGCTGTCGATCTAGTTGATTTGCCTGAAAGATGTAATCAAGTTTATGTATCACTCTTTCAAGCTTGCTTACTCCCACTGATACGTCTGCAAAGCTGAGGCTATCATCCTCCCATTGTCTGCCAAATCTTCTGGCAATTTCTGGGATGAGCTCTAACACAATGTAATCAATTGAGGCGCCGTGGGTTTTGAGTACAGTGATGGCAAGCTCAAAAGAACCCTCTGTACTGTCTAGCAGAAGATTCGTGAGCTTGTTGATCTCCTCTTCAGCTAGCGTATTGCGATATTGATTTTGCTTAACTTGGGGCGATTGAACCCAATTTTGATTAGAGGAGGTCCTAGACGCTGATGAATCTACTTTGCGTTCAATCTCCTCAATTAAGTCTGGTAATTGAGTGCTGACCACTTCTCTGATGAGTTCTTTTTTAGCTAATGAATTCACTAAATAGCCCTTAAGGTAGTACCTGCCAATTAAATGACAATTAAATGTAAAATAATTATTACACTCATGATCAAATTAAAGCAATAAATTTGTAATAACTAGGGTTTATACTTATATTTATCCCTATATATCAGGGAAAATACTAGTTTTTGTAGAGCAATTTTGGCGTAAAGTTTTGTTTACACATAGCCAACAAGGCAGCCTCAAAAAATGACGATTAGTAAGCCACTTTATAACCAAGAACAGCGTGCAAGACGCGATGCTACGGTTTGGACCTTGGTTCAGGGAATTTTGGCTCCCATTCAATTCTTGGTATGCCTGATTAGCCTCTCTTTAGTGCTGCGCTATCTCATTACTGGAGATGGATATGCATTGGCGACTATTTCAGTGGTGATTAAAACCGTATTTCTCTACTTAATCATGCTGACAGGAAGTATTTGGGAGAAAGTAGTTTTCGGTAAATACCTTTTCGCAGAAAGTTTCTTCTGGGAAGACGTATTTAGTATGTTGGTCATTTCACTGCACACCCTTTATCTCTATTTCCTCTATGAAGGTGGTATGAGTCAACGTGGACTCATGTTTCTGGCTTTAGCTGCCTATGCATCTTATTTTATTAATGCCGGTCAGTTCATATACAAACTTCGTATGGCGCGTTTGCAAATGAATAAGGGAGTCACTGCATGAATGCCATCGTAGACTTACCTAAAGATCAACTCAGTAGCGTGGGAAAAAATATTCCTATCTATAAGGAGCGTGGCCAAAGAGAAGTGTTTTGTGGATTAACAGGAATTATTTGGTTGCATCGCAAAATTCAAGATGCTTTCTTCTTGGTAGTGGGCTCCCGCACCTGTGCTCACTTAGTCCAATCAGCCGCCGGCGTGATGATCTTTGCAGAGCCACGCTTTGCCACTGCCATTATTGATGATCGTGATCTTGCTGGAATTGCGGATGCGCATGAGGAGTTAGATCGGGTTGTGAAATCTTTACTAACCCGTCGCCCAGATATCAAAATGCTATTTTTGGTAGGCTCATGTCCTTCCGAAGTCATCAAGCTTGATCTTTCCAGGGCTGCACAAAGATTAAATAAAGAATTTTTAAATCAATGTCGCATCCTGAGCTATTCGGGTAGTGGCATTGAAACCACCTTCACTCAGGGCGAGGATGCTTGCCTTGCATCATTAGTAAATGAAATCCCTAAGCCAGTGATTGCTGAGGAAAAAAATCTACTGATTGTGGGCTGCTTGCCGGATGTAGTTGAAGATCAATTTCAGCGATTATTTGCCGAGCTTGGTATCGAGAAAGTTTCTTTTTTTCCACCAAGAAATTCTCAACAAAAGATTGAAATTCATGGCAATACCCAGTATTTACTTGCACAGCCGTTTTTAGCTGAAACAGCAAGGTTGATTGAGGAGCGCGGTGCCAAAAGAATCTCAGCACCATTTCCATTTGGAATTGAGGGCACGAGTGCTTGGCTCAAAGCAGCAGCTAATCAATGGGGGGTGAGTGCTCATAAATTTGATGAAGTAACACAGCCCAAAATTGAGCGTGCTCAGAAGGCCTTGGCACGTTACATACCAATGCTAGAAAGCAAACGCATCTCGTTTTTCCCAGATTCTCAATTAGAGATTCCGTTAGCGCGCTTTCTTTCTCAAGAGTGCGGCATGAAAGTCCTTGAAATTGGTACTCCATACCTGCATAAGCAGCACCTGGAGGCCGAATTGAATTTACTTCCTGAAAACTCCCGAATCGTAGAAGGTCAGGATGTTGAGAAGCAGCTAGATAGATGTCGTGCAGACAAGCCAGACATCGTTGTTTGTGGTTTGGGATTAGCAAATCCCTTAGAGGCAGAAGGTATTACAACCAAGTGGTCAATTGAGTTGGTATTTAGTCCTGTACACGGTTATGAGCAGGCTGCAGATTTGGCAGAGCTCTTTGCGCGACCTTTAAATCGAAGTATGAGATTAGCGGCCTAAGGGAAAAAGATGCAACTCACTCTATGGACATATGAAGGCCCTCCACATATTGGAGCAATGCGTGTTGCTGCTTCAATGACGGACTTGCATTATGTGCTGCATTCTCCACAGGGTGATACTTACGCAGATCTTCTGTTTACGATGATTGGACGTTCTCGTAAGCGTCCTCCAGTGACTTACACCACTTTTCAGGCAAGAGATTTAGGTGGTGATACTGCACAGTTATTTCAGGATTCCGTAAACGATGCATATCAACGCTTTCAACCAAAAGCAATGATTGTTGGTGCTTCATGTACTGCTGAGTTGATTCAAGATGATCCAGGTGGCTTAGCTAGAGCACTCAGTTTGCCTATTCCGGTGATTCCCTTGGAATTACCTTCATATCAGAAGAAAGAAAATTGGGGCGCTTCAGAAACGTTTTATCACATTGTTCGTGCCTTAGTGCCTGCAGATAGATCCATATCAGCACAGCAGTATCAAGACAAGCGTGTAGCTAATAAGCAAGCTGGACAAAAACCTAGCTGTAATATCTTGGGTCCAACCGCCTTAGGCTTTAGGAATCGTGATGATGTTCAGGAGATTGCTGGCTTATTAGAATCGATGGGTATCGAGGTGAGGGTGATTGCACCGCTTAACGCTTCTGTATTGGAATTAGGTCGGATTTCAGAGGCTGATTTCAACATATCACTTTACCCAGAGATCAGCCAGCTGACATGCACTTGGTTGAATAAAACTTTTGGTCAGCCATTTACCAAGACAATTCCGATTGGCACTAAAGCGACTAAAGCATTTATTGTAGAGGTGGCACAGCTTGCCAATCTAAATCCTGAGGCTACTGAGGCTACCTTAGCAAACCAAGAGGAGCGGGCGCGCTGGTATGCAAAATCAGTTGACTCAACCTACCTCACGGATAAGCGGGTATTTATTTTTGGCGATGCAAGCCATGCGATTGCTGCTGCTAAGGTCGCTGCAGAAGAAATTGGCTTCAAGGTAGTGGGTCTAGGAACTTATAGTCGTGAATTTGCTCGCGAAGTGCGTGAAGCAGCAAAACTCTACGGTATCGAAGCGCTGATTACTGATGATTATTTAGAAGTCGAGCAAAAGGTATCTGAATTGGCTCCAGACTTGGTACTAGGCACTCAAATGGAGCGCCATATTGCCAAGAGATTGGGTGTTCCTTGCGCAGTCATTTCAGCGCCAGTGCACGTGCAAGACTTCCCTGCGCGTTACTCGCCTCAAATGGGTTTTGAGGGTGCTAATGTGTTGTTTGATACCTGGATTCATCCTCTGATGATGGGTCTGGAAGAGCATCTCATCATGATGTTCCGTGATGACTTTGAATTTAGTGCTAATGCAACGTCATCTCATCTAGGTCATGGAAGCCCAGGTGCAAAAGAATATGCTCCGGTTTCGACTCCCGTTGAAGAGGCTGTTGTTACTCAAGTAGCTCAGGTCAATGCTGAAGTCTTTAATGGTGCTAATTCAATTAATCCGGCCAATCTTTGGGATGCTGCTGCTGAAAAAGAATTAGGAAAAATCCCGTTCTTTGTAAGAGGCAAAGCACGGCGCAATACTGAAAAGTTTGCAGTAGAGCATGGCATCAGCCAAATTACGATTGAAACTCTCTATGATGCTAAGGCCCACTATGGCAGATAAGCGTCCGTCGATGAGGGTCACCATCATCACGATGGATACGCACTTAGCCAGTGCGACTGAGAGAGCTCGTCATGCTCTAAAAAAGAAAATGCCTAGTTTGGAGTTGACTATCCATGCAGCTTCAAGCTGGACAGTCGATAGCAAGGCACTAGAAAGCTGTCTTGCAGATATTCAGTCAGCAGATATTTTGATTGTGACCATGCTCTTTATGGAAGATCACTTTAAGCCGGTGATTGAGGCTCTCAAAGCAAGGCGAGACAATTGCGACGCGATGGTTTGTGCCATGTCTGCTGGAGAAGTGGTGAGCCTGACCCGTATGGGTGGATTTGATATGGGTAAACCTGCTAGTGGTTTGATTGGTTTACTCAAGCGTCTCAGAGGAAATAAAGAGAAGTCTCAAACTGGTGGCGCTGCTCAGATGCGCATGTTGCGTCGTCTACCAAAGATTCTGCGATTTATTCCTGGCGGAGCTCAGGATGTCAGAGCTTATTTTTTAACTCTGCAATATTGGTTAGGAGGCTCCGAAGAGAATCTTTACCATATGGTTAAAAATTTAGTGAATCGTTACGCTGCCGGTGAACGTGAGGTATTAAAAACGAAAGAGAAATTAGTAGAGCCAGTTATTTATCCAGATAACGGCATTTACCATCCTCGTCTTCAAGGTCGTATGAGCGAGTCTTTAAGCGATCTGCCGAAGTTGGTAAGTGATAAAAAATCTAAGGGCAGGGTAGGTCTGTTATTGCTCAGATCTTATATCTTGGCTGGCAATACGCTGCATTACGATTCTGCGATTGCTGCTTTAGAGGCGCAAGGCTTACAGGTATTGCCTATATTTGCAGTTGGCCTAGATGCAAGACCTGCGATTGAGCAATTCTTTTTCCAAGACGGAAAAACTATGGTCGATGCAGTAGTGTCATTGACCGGTTTTTCTCTGGTAGGAGGCCCTGCCTACAACGATGCTAAGGCAGCGGAAGAGGTACTAGCATCGTTAGATGTTCCTTATCTAGCTGCGCAACCACTAGAGTTTCAGACTTTGAATGACTGGGGTGGCTCAGATCGTGGCTTATTGCCGGTTGAGAATACGCTCATGATCGCTATTCCAGAGCTAGATGGTGCAATTGTCCCAATGGTGTTTGGCGGTCGTGCTGGTGAAGCAGATGTGCAATGTACAGGTTGTCATAAGGCATGCGTCTTTGAAGCTAGTATTAATCGTCACGACATGCATACCTGCGTAGAGCGGACTGCGATGTTGGCAGCACGAGTCAGCAAGCTGATCGCACTGCGTAAATCAGAGACTGCCAATCGTAAAGTGGCCTTAGTAATGTTTAATTTCCCACCCAATGCTGGAAGAGTGGGAACTGCAGCACATTTAAGTGTTTTTGAATCCGTTTTCAATACTCTAAAGAGTTTGAAAGCAGAAGGTTACACAGTCGATGTGCCAAATTCTGTTGATGAATTTAGGGAGCAGATTCTCGCTGGTAATGCGAAGCAGTTTGGCACGGATGCTAATGTCCATGCGCAAATTAGTACTGAGGATCACATTAAACGAGAGTCTTGGCTTAAAGAGATTGAAGCTCAATGGGGTCCAGCCCCTGGAAAGTTCCTGACCAATGGATCATCACTCTTTGTCCTTGGTAAGCAGTTCGGTAATGTATTTGTAGCACTTCAGCCTGGATTTGGTTATGAAGGCGATCCAATGCGTTTATTGCATGAAAAAGGATTTGCACCAACTCACGCATTCTCAGCGTTTTATCGTTACCTGCGTGAAGATTTTGCTGCTTCAGCAGTTTTGCATTTCGGTACTCATGGTGCACTGGAGTTTATGCCAGGAAAACAATCTGGTATGTCTGGTTCATGCTGGCCTGATCGTTTGATTAATGATTTGCCGAATCTTTATATTTATGCATCCAATAATCCCTCGGAGGGAGCAATCGCCAAGAGGCGCGCCGGTGCAACGCTGATTAGTTACTTAACTCCACCAGTGTCTCAGGCAGGTTTGTATCAAGGGTTATCGGAATTAAAAGAGTCTGTAGAACATTGGCGTAAAGCGGTCCCTGAAGAAAATAGCCAACAGAATACTCATACTTGGGACGCAAATGCACAGGAGCTTTTAGATTCTCTTCAAGCACAGGCAGTGGCATTGGAATTTGTATCTGCAGAGCCAGCGTGGAAAACGCAAGACGCCGATACAGTTAATAAGGCAGTAATGCATTTAAGTGAGCAAATACTGGAACTTGAGTACACATTGATTCCTTATGGCTTGCATATATTAGGTAGCCCGATCAGTACTGAGCAAAGCTTGGATATGCTGATGAGTTACGCATCAGTGCAAGAAGGAGAGATTCAGGATTTCTCCAGAGAGACGATGAATGTATTAATTCATAGTCAAAGTCTTGAGCAGTTTGCTAAAGACCAAACTTTAGCTTTAACACCTAGCTTAAGAGCAGAGTTGAATCAGGTGCTAAGTATGCATCGTGATATGCAATCTGATAGTGAAATGCAGGGTATTTTGAAGGCCTTGGAAGGTCGTTATATCCGTCCAGCACCGGGCGGTGATGTTTTGAGAAACCCACAAGTACTGCCAACTGGCAGAAATGTTCACGGCTTTGATCCATTCCGCATCCCCAGTAAGTTTGCTATGAAGGATGGTCTATACCAAGCCAATAAAATTTTGGAGAGATATCAAGCTGATGGCAATCCATTGCCAGAATCTATAGCAATGGTTCTATGGGGTACTGATAATCTAAAAACAGAAGGTGGCCCAATAGCACAAATCTTTGCCTTAATGGGTGCCCTTCCACGTTTTGATAGCTTTGGTAGATTAGCTGGTGCTCAATTAGTCCCGCTAGAAGAGTTAGGGCGCCCCCGTATCGATGTCATGGTCTCCATTTCAGGAATCTTTAGAGACCTAATGCCTCTACAAATCAAGATTTTGGCCGAGGCTGCATTCTTAGCAGCTGCAGCTGATGAGCCTGTAGATCAAAATTTCATTCGCAAGCATGCACTGGCATATCAAAAGACAAATGGTTGCGATTTGGAGACTGCAGCCTTGCGTGTATTTGGTAATGCTGAGAGCGCCTACGGTGCCAATGTCAACATGATGATTGATAACGGTTTATGGCAGGACGAGAACGAATTAGCAGAGACTTATACCCGTCGTAAAAGTTTTGCCTATGGCAAATCAGGTACACCAGTACTGCAAAGTGATTTACTCAACTGTATTCTTGCGGATGTTGAGTTAACTTATCAAAATCTCGATTCCATTGAATTAGGCGTGACAACGATTGATACTTACTTTGATACCTTGGGTGGCGTCAGTCGCGCTGTTCGCAGAGCTAAAGGCGGTAAAGCAGCGCCTGTCTATATTGGTGATCAAACCAAGGGTGATGCAGTAGTTAGATCTTTAAATGAGCAAGTTTCTCTTGAAACTCGCTCACGCATGCTCAATCCTAAGTGGTACGAGGGCATGCTCAAACATGGTTACGAGGGCGTGCGTCAATTAGAGAGCCACCTCACCAATACAGTAGGTTGGTCAGCCACTACGGGCCAGGTTGAGCCTTGGGTTTACCAGCGCCTTACTCAGACATTCATATTAGACCCAGAAATGCGCGAGCGTTTAATGAGTTTGAACCCTGCATCATCCGCGAAAGTAGCAAGTCGCTTATTAGAAGCATCAGAAAGAAATTATTGGAAGCCAGAGCCATCAGTACTCGAGACATTACGTCGCGTTGCTAATGACTTTGAAGATCGACTTGAAGGTGTATACGAGGGAGTGCATATTTAATGGAAACGGTAAACATACCAATTTCTTCAATCAACACGCGAACTAAGCCATTAGATGGTGAAGGCAGTTTGCAAGTTCATCTAGATCCAAACGAAAAAATTGGCAATGCCAAAGTATTTGCGATCTATGGAAAGGGCGGTATTGGAAAAAGCACTACTTCTTCTAATCTTTCCGCAGCTTTTTCATTGTTAGGTAAGCGAGTCATTCAGATTGGATGCGATCCAAAACATGACTCTACTTTTACTTTGACCAAAAAGTTAGTTCCTACTGTGATTGATATTCTGGAGTCAGTAGATTTCCACTCTGAAGAATTGCGTGTAGAAGATTTTGTTTATGAGGGCTTTAATGGTGTGATGTGCGTTGAAGCAGGCGGTCCTCCCGCTGGAACTGGTTGTGGTGGCTACGTGGTTGGTCAAACAGTGAAGCTTTTAAAAGAGCATCATTTACTAGAAGATACCGATATTGTTATCTTTGATGTACTTGGTGACGTTGTCTGTGGTGGATTTGCTGCACCGCTACAGCATGCAGATCGTGCCCTTATTGTTGCTGCCAATGATTTCGACTCCATCTTTGCGATGAATCGCATCGTTCAAGCAATTAGTGCAAAGGCTAAAAATTACAACGTGCGCTTAGGTGGCGTGATTGCTAATCGCAGCAAAGATACCGATCAGATCGATAAATTCAATGATCGAGTTGGCCTGAAGAAAATGGCCCACTTCCCTGATCTGGATGCTATTCGTAAGAGCCGTTTAAAGAAATGCACGATCTTTGAAATGGAATCCACGCCTGAAATTGAGGCAGTGAAAGAAGAGTATCTCCGCTTGGCAGCAAGTTTACTGTTAGATGACGATCCATTGTTAATGGAGTCTCTAAAAGACCGTGAAATCTTTGACTTGCTAGGATTTGATTAATCATGGACGCTATTTCTTATTTAGACCGACGCAGTAAGCTCCAGAACTATTTTGATCGTACTGCGAATGATGCTTGGGCAAAGCTGACATCAGATGCTCCCGTGAGCGGTATTCGTGCAACTGTGAGAGCAGGGCGCGATCAGATGCGTAACAGCATTCTTAGTCGACTGCCAGAAAATTTGACTGGTAAACGAGTTTTAGATGCAGGCTGTGGAACTGGTGCCGTAGCGCTTGAGTTGGCAAACAAGGGCGCTTTAGTAACTGCGGTGGATCTCTCGCCCAATTTAATTGAACTGGCAAAAAGCAGAATTCCTGAGAGTGAGCGACAAAATATCCAGTTTCATGCTGGCGATATGCTAGATGAAGCTTATGGTGATTTTGATTATGTTATCGGCATGGATTCCATGATTCACTACTGTGCAAAAGATATGTTGGTGGTATTGGAGAAGTTGGCTCCTCGAGTATCTGAAAAAATACTATTTACTTTTGCTCCTAGCACATTGCCCTTGGAATTGATGATTCGGGTGGGTCGTCTATTCCCAAGAAAAGATAGAGCACCATTTATTGAGCCTATTAGTCATGCAAAGCTACATAAGTCGATCAATCAGTCACCCTGGTTCGTTGATTGGGAGTCCACATTTACCCATTTAGTATCGAGCGGCTTTTATAAGTCTCAACTTATGGAGCTAAAGAAGCAATCATGATGAACATGTCTAGAATTGCAAAAGCTTGGACGAGGATTCATCCTCGCTTTTTGCCTTTTGCAGACGTGGCAACTCCTGATTTGCCTTTGGGAAGACTCCTCAGGTTATCTTTGTTTCA
>Ga0209188_1001306_pt1 | contig 20533 bp, 22 predicted proteins | sample C_130625_EF_Meta_FD_187307 | JGI IMG/M metagenome (GOLD analysis project Ga0209188, IMG submission 187307) | Freshwater microbial communities from Lake Croche, Canada to study carbon cycling - C_130625_EF_MetaG (SPAdes) (version 2) | ecosystem: Environmental > Aquatic > Freshwater > Lake... | reverse complement strand
TTCCTTTGTTAATTGATAAGATTCTCGTAATAAATTCGCAATTTCATCATCCATTTTTTCCTTGTACTTTTCACTATTTTTGGGAAAAAGTGTTTGACCCATTCCATATACCGTCACCATATCATAGGCTAAATGATGAGCCTTTTCTAAATCATCTGTTGCTCCGGTTGACATTCCTTGACCAAATAAACATTCCTCCGCAATTCTACCCGCTAATAAAATCATTAAATGTTCTATCAATGTTTCCTTGGTATGAATCGGATACAATGTTCGTTCAAATTGAGTATATCCCGGAGATGTCGGAGATGATAATTGAATCACCACTTGCACAACCTTGGCATGATGTTGGCATTTCATACCAATCAAAGCATGACCCATCTCATGAACCGCAATACGATAAAGTGTCTCTTCATTAAATTCATGCTCAGTCGGTTGCCATCCTACCAATACCTTTGTCAATACTTCTTCTAAATGATTCCATTCAATCTGCGTTTTTCGTTGACGCAATGCCAACAACATGGCTTCATTTAACCAATTCTCAATTTGAGCACCTGAAAAACCCGAAGTACGATCGACTAAATTCACAAAGGATATTTCTTTCTTGTTGAATGGTTTCCCACGCAACACAATTTCTAAAATGGCTTCGCGTGTTTCTGTATCTGGATTTCCTATATAAATATGTTTATCAATACGACCCGGACGCAATAATGCCGGATCCAATAAATCTATGCGATTGGTTGCACCTACAAGAAATATTCCCTCGGACGCTTCAAATCCATCCAAACCAATCAATAACTCATTCAAGGTATTATCTCTCTCCGCACTAGCACCTGATTCACCTTCATTGGACCGTTTACGACCAATGGCATCGATTTCATCAATAAAAATCACACAAGGACGATTATTTTTTGCCAAATTAAACAATTCACGAACCCTTGATGCACCAACACCTACATACTTGTCCTGAAATTGAGATCCTGATAACGCTATAAAAGAAGTATTACATTCCCCCGCAAAACCCTTGGCTAACATCGTCTTTCCATTCCCTGGAGGACCCTCTAATATTAGACCTTTCGGTACACGAACATTATAAGCGGAATAAAGCCAAGGATGAATCAATAGATCGATGCATTGATAAAATTCCTCTTTAATGGCTGTATAACCACCTATACAGGTAAAATTGAAAGATGGATTTCGTACAACTTCAAAATTTTCCGAACTAGTTTGTTTCTTACCATTTCCTCCACCAACATACGCTTGTTTACGCAACAACCTTTTCCGATATTCTTTTTGATCTTCATCTTCATCTTCATCTTCATCGTCCTCCTCTTCGTCATTACTATACGCATCACTTATTTCATTGACTAATTGAACAATTCGAGATTTTGACACATAAATGGTTGTAACTGGTCTTGTTTCTGACTTTCCAGAAATCAAATCTATCCATTGTTGAAACTCATCTTCTTCTTCTTTCTCATCTTCATCCATGTCATCCGTAGTTTTATTTTCTGTTGTGTCCTCGTCTGTTCCGTTGCTTTGTTTCGTGTTGTTTGTATTGTTCTTTACAGGTGTTTTTGTCACATTTATACTCAACTGATTAGGTTGGAAACGACCTTTATAAAACCCTTTGTGTCGCATTGGAAAATAATTTTTTTTGGGAGTCATTGTCATAGATAACATAGGTGCTCGATAAATGGTAAGAGTAGGACGCCAAGAAAAAGGATTGACACTGACTATCCACATCATAAAATAGATTAGAACCATGATAGACCAAGTATAATGAAATTTCAATAGATTGATTTTATATTGGTTTCAGGACAATATTGTTTCAGTTTGTAGTATATATGGCAATGGCATCAGTTGTTGGGGAAACTCTAGGAAAATCGTCCATGAAAAATGAAAATGGTACAGGTAGAAAAGGTCGCAAATCCAATAAGAAAACTATAGACGATTCTTTATGTGAGTTTTCTCAACATTCTGCATTCCATAATCATCAATCCATTGTCATTCAAAAAGAAAAATTACCTGAAAGTAGATTGACTTTTCCTAAAAATCCAAAACAAGAAAAATATGTTGAATGGCTTAAAAAAGATTCTTGTCGAATACTTTTAGCCACAGGCCCAGCTGGTACAGGAAAAACCATATTCTCTTGCGAATATGGACTTTGGGGATTACTCAAGGGTTATTATCAAAAACTTATTTTTACACGGCCTTTGGTAAGTGTAGATGAAGAATTTGGGTTTTTACCTGGCACAATGGAAGAAAAAATGGCTCCTTGGATTCGACCTATCTACGATGTATTGAATCAATTCCTTTCTCAAAAAGAATTGGATAATATGATGGAAGAAAAAATAATTGAAATTATCCCGTTGGGATTTATGCGTGGAAGAACTTTTAAGAATGCTTGGATCGTGGCAGATGAAATGCAGAATTCAACTCCCAGCCAAGCAAAAATGTTATTGACTCGTATAGGACAAGGATCCAAAATGATTATTACTGGGGATTTAGAACAATGTGATTCCAATTATTGCAATGGATTATATGACTTTTTAGAAAAACTTTATCGACAACCTTTACAGGATTCTATTGTACACTTGTCTTTTGATAAAAAAGATATACAAAGAGATCCTGTTGTCGCTAAAATATTGCAAATTTATGATTCTTATATTGCACCTTGATTGATAGGATAGGATAAAGTTTAAAAATAGTTTATGTATTAAATACATATGCTATTTTTTCATTTTTTTGCGTATTATTACATGTTGAAAAAATACATGCATGTCTATAATCAAAATTGTGTTTCATTATCCATTCATAACAAAGATATAAACGGTGGTATAAAAGATATAGGGACAAATCAAAGTTTTGACAGCAAAATGGAAGAAATGAATCATATTCATCAAAGTTATCGACATTATGATTTGATTCAAGAATATCAAGAATATTTGAAAAAAAATAAATTTTGTCATCCATTCTTTTTAGAAAAGGAACATGAGAATAGAAATGGTTTTATAAAAACGCCATCTGAAAATTATCAATCTCTATACAATTCTTGGAAAGATAACAATATAAATAAATAATTGACTTATTGAAGATACCATGACTTTAGATTTATCCATTCCTCCTAAAGAGTTTGTGTTTGAAACAGATGAATCGTATCAAACCTTGTTTCAAAAATTTTTTCAATTCCAATTCAACATTGATGAATTAGATGATGTATATGATGTACAACAAGTAAGAGAAGGTATGAATATTATTTTATCGAAAACAAGTGATGTAGATGAATGGTGGAAAAAATTATATTTAAAAGCAGCTTCCATATTTTTATCAGAAGATCCTGAAATGGGGTTATGTGTTTGTTTAAATTATTCATATTTTCAAGCATTTTACAAAGTATACTATTGTTTGGAAAGAGAACCTGAAAATATTCATTATGAAAAATGGAAACAAGAATTAGAATGCTTGGTTTTCGATACTTGATTTCATTTGCGTTTTCTTGTTTTTTTACCACCCAAAGGATACACTTTTTGTTGTTTATGTGTAAAAGGTTCTGTGATTCTTTCAAGAATTTTTTTTTTAATTTTTGTATTATTCACTCTTCTAAAGAAATCTTGCTTTTTTATTTCATGATCTATTTTTTGTCTTGCTATTCTGTTTTCTTCTCTTGCTATTCTGTTTTCTTCTCTTGCTAATTCTGCTCTTCTTTTAACATTAGAATTTTTTTCAGGTTTTTCAGGTTTTTTAGGTTTTTTTTCAGGTTTTTTAGGTTTTTCAAGTTTTTTAGAATCGTTTATTTCAAAAGGATTTCCCAAATCATGTGGGTTTTCATCTAACCATATTTCATGTTCTATTTTTTGTCTTGCTATTCTGTTTTCTTCTCTTGCTAATTCTACTCTTCTTTTAACATTAGAATTTTTTTCAGGTTTTTTAGGTTTTTTTTCAGGTTTTTTAGGTTTTTCAAGTTTTTTAGAATCGTTTATTTCAAAAGGATTCCCCAAATCATGTGGGGTTTCATCTAACCAAGATGGAACAGAAATATCACTATTTTTACTATTTTTACTATTTTTTTTTGTTAAATTATATCTAACAAATAATTTTTTATATTCAGGGTCTAATTTACTTATATAATTTTTTCTTGAAAGCATTCAATAATATATTTATTATAGAAAAAATTAATCTGTTTTTTCTTTAGGATCTTCAAACCATCTTTGTGTATTAAATCCAACTACTTTGATTTGATCTGCATGTTTTTTGTAATAATTGACTTTATCTTCCAATTCTGAATCTTGTTCAGTTCCAGGCGAATTTCCTGGTAAATTAAACATCAAATCTTGTGAACGCGGTTTAGGTTTTACGCCAAAACAATTGGCTCCAAATAACATGTCTGGATTGGCGAAAAAACCTCCAGAAATTCCTGGTCTAACCTTACCATTAGCATTTTCTGGATTATCTTGACTCATTTTTTCCCAAGTCGATTTTTGCAATGGGAAATAAGCGTATTGACCTTCACTCCATCCATAACTAACCCATTCAGCACCATCTTGATACGCTTGTTCGATTTGTTCATAATTAGCTAAATCTGCTCCATAAGATTTACAAACGGCTTGAGCATCTTTATATGTAAATTGATCACCAGCTATATTAAACACTTCTTTTTTAGGTGTTGTTGGTTGTGGTTTATTAGTATGTGTAGTATTAACTGGATCAGGATTACAAGGAGGAGCTAATCCAACTCCTAAAGCATTTGCTATATCCAATAATAAATGTTTGTGAAACAAGACTCGGTATAAATCTGCTAAACAATAATAAAAAAATAATGTCCAAATACCAATTTCTGCCAAGACAATAACCCAAGGTCTTGAAACCAATGGAATATTGGATAAATACAATACAATGTAAAACAATATATTCATCACCAAAGCCCATAAAATATTCCATGGGTTCTCTGAATCATTAGACACTTTGACAAAATTTAAATACGAATAATCAAAAACGGATGCTAAATAAATAAAATACGCGATACATCCAACCGTTAATAAATAAACAAGCACCCAACCAAAATACTCATTCCATAAAAAAATAACAATAAAAAAGATTTTTAAAATAATTATGACAATTATTTCTTGCCAAGTTACAGGATTTACATAACTTTTCCAAGGTTTGAAATAGTTTCTAGCTGAATTACACGAAATATCCATTTCACCACCATCATCTATACCTCCTATACCTCCTATACCACCTATATTTCCTAAATAATTAGGATGTGGACAATTACGAATTATATTTCCACTTGCATCAGTAAGAGGATGATTAGAATTATTCAATATAATATTGATCTGATCCATATTATATTGACCCTTTTTATTTTTCAATGTTTTTTATTTTTCAATGTTTTTTGTTTATTGGTTTTATGAATAACACCAAAAGAACCTTTTTTAGGAAAATATCCATATTTTTCTAAACGCTTTTCTTTGGTGGCTGTTAAATGTTTCTTTTTACTAACAATTCGATGATATTTATTTAAATATAAATCTTTTTGTTCTAAACCACCAGAAGTTTTTTTGGCAGTTCCGTAAAAAACTTCTCTTCGAGTTCCAACATTTTTTATAGGACGAGATCTAGTCACAAAATATTTACTTCGACTTCCACCATTTTTAGAAGGTTGAGACATGGTTTATATATTTTTAATTATATTTTTCATTTTTTAAAATATCCAAAAACACCTTTTCTAGTATAATAACCATTTTTTTGCAATATTTTGTCTCTTTTAGCTTTAAAATGTTTTTTACGACTAACAATACGACCATGTTTGTTTTTCAACAAATCTTTTTTAGTCAAACCTCCTTTTGTTTTATAAGCTGTTTCGTGATATACTTTACTTCGACTACCAATCAATTCTTTAAAAGTTTTCGAACCAATATGATACAATCCTCTTACTTTTCTGGTTTGTCTTGAACCTCCACCACCGTAATTTCCAGGATACGACAATGAACTATTATTGGCAGAATTCGGAACAAAAGTCATTTATATATTGTCACGAAATTTTCCTAAAGAAAGATGATTGATTTTTGAACGATTCCTAAATATTTTTTTGTTTAGGCAAAATAAAATATTATCATTTTAAAGTAGAAATGACCTCTTTGTCTTATTCCCCATGGGTTCCAGACAAAACTCCTAAAAAAAGGAGTCCAACTTATGACAAACCAATACCTCTAATGGACGCAAATAATGATTTAGAAATTGCTTCAACACAACATTTACACGATTATAATCAATCGTCTAATGAAAAACAATCTGAAATTCACGATTTACTGGATCAAATGAATCGTGAACAAATGGAACAAACACCACCTTTAATACAACCTATATCACCACCTAAAATTGTACAGAAAGACTACAACACCATTCCTGTAAATAATAATATCTTTTCACCCGAAATATCCAACTATAAAACTATTTATCAAAAAGGTACTACCTATAACCCCGAATCATTTCAAAATAAATACAGCGTCATAGATCCCAATAGCCAATTATTGGAAAAACTAAATTACATGATTTATTTATTAGAACAACAACAAAACGAAAAAACCGACCATAAATTTGAAGAATTTCTTTTATATTGTTTTTTAGGTATTTTTATGATTTATATAGTAGATGGATTTGCACGAAGTGGATCTTCTCATTCTGTTGTTAGATATACTAGATAACTGTTTTAGGTGTCTTTACAGGTGTATTTAACTTGATTAAATCATCATCTTCACTATCTTTATCATCATTTTCTTCTTCACTATCTTCTTCATCGTCATTTTCTTCTTCACTATCATCATCTTCATTTTTTTCTTTTTTTTCACTATCTTCTTCATCATCATCATCTTCACTATCCTCATCTTCAATATTGGAACCAACTGTAAGTTCATCATAATCATTTTTATCACTTTCATCGTTATCGCCAAAAATTTGATCAATTGCTCTATCAATATCTTTAAAATCTTCTTTTTCATCTTCATCCTCATCATCTTCTTTTTCATCTTCATCATCTTCTTTTTCATCTTCATCATCTTCTTCGTCATCATAATCATCATCTCCATCATCATCATTTTCTGTTTCATCATCTTCTTCATTTTCATCATCTTCTTCATTTTCATCATCATTTTCTGTTTCATCATCTTCTTCATTTTCATCATCTTCTTCATTTTCATCATCTTCTTCATTTTCATCATCTTCTTCAGTTTCATTATTTTTGTTATAATTTTTACTTGTTCCACCTTTTTTAAGATTGGTTTGTGTAAGATTGTATATGTAAGAAAATTCTGGAACGGCTAAATTTAAAACATCAAAAGGTGGATTTTCAAAAATATTGGATAATAAAATAGTAGGAATAGTACTCATTTTTGTGTTTCTTTCTATAAAAACACAAAAAATATTTTCATGGAATCTTTAACTTAAAATCTTTACAGGTATTTTACACCTTTTCTCATTTAAAACGCCCATTTTATTTGGCTAAAAAAAAGAAAAAATGTAAAATCAATAGTAGGAATTTCACCTACGATGGTCTAACTTTTTCTTCTTCTGTTTTTATTCTTGAAGAAGTGAAAGACGAAATTTGTAAAGAACTTACGGAAAAACATAATGGGCGTTCTTGATTTTTAATCCAAGTTTCCGTTAAATTCATCATGTTGATGGAAGAATTAGCATCTCTTGTTCTAAATACGATTTTTTTGTTTTCGCAACTCACGCAATTAGAACAAACCAATAATCTAAATACCTTCTTCCCTTTTGTGTCTTTATAATATTCCAAATCTTTATGACATCCACAACATTTTTTACTTGTATTACATTCGTTTATGGTTATTGTGTCGTATTTTTTATGAATTAATTTTCGTAATCCTTTATTCATCGTCGGCATAAAATGTTTCATTTGTGTGCTTCTACTCCAATTTCCGTATCCAATCAGGATATTGTCCCCAAATGTTTCTTTTATTTTATTAAGGAATGTGTAAAATTATAATGTTTGAATATTAAGTAAATTTGAAATATCTGACATTCCTGATAAATCGGTTGAATCTTGTTGAGCAGGGGGGGAAGGTGTTAAATCTGTTATACCTAAATCATTCAAAGAAAGAAGATCATTATCCAATATTTTAATAGTATCTGATTCATTTGAAATACTCGAATAAGAAACCGTTGGCTCTTTTGAAATTGGTTTATCTATAAGTTCCTTATCTGTTTGACCATCAGATTTCAATACATCTGTAAATTCATTAAATTTAATTTGGGTAACCACCTTATCTGTACTTACATCTTGTATAGAAGGAACAATAGGCGGTATTATTTCATTAACAGAAGGAACTTTTGTCAATTGTTCCTCTGTAATAACTGGAACGGCTAAATTGGTTGGAGTTGGTTCAATAATGACTTCTTCTTCAACTTCCATATTTTCATCTAAAAATGATCGAATAATTTGTTCCTTTGGAATACTTTCTCTCACAGTTGTTAAAATAGCTTGTTGAATAAACAACTCTATTTCACGATTATACTTTTGTTGAACCAAAGGTTCAATATTGCGTTCAAATAAATATACATTTTTATATAACTGACGAGCACAATGAATGTATACCTTGTGAATAAAATCATCCAACTTGGGTAAAGAAATATCTATTTTTTTTTGTCGATTACCAACCCGAATATGTGTCATAACTTTTAAATGAATAATGTGAACACAAACAATAAGTTCTTCTAAATAAGAACAACCACTTTGTTTTACAATTCGTTTGCGTTCTTCTTCAATAGTTAAAGAATTCCATTTATTAATCAATGTCAATAAATTCTGAAAAGTCATTAAATATTTTTCTGTTTCATTCTTGTCTACACACATTGTCCATGCTTGTTGAAACATAGATTGAATACCTTGTTTAATAAAAGGAGTCAATAAATCGACTAAATAACAACACCATTCATCTTTAGAATCTCGTAAATTCGACACTAAAAAATCATCCATGTTTATAAAAGACAAATATTTTTCAAATCTATATACGAACGAAAAAAAACAAAATCCAATAAAGTAAGCATGAATAATTTCTCACAACGATAATGAAGTTTCCATTTGTAAAATAAAAATTGTGTATAAATTTTCTGAGTTTTGGAAATACTTGAATCATTTTGAATCGATTGAATCAAATGATAAGCACAATACCCTTTTTCTATTAAATCATCCACCATTTCCATCCATTCTTCCGGTGTTTTTTCTTTCCATATTTCTAAAGATAATGTATTGGTTAAAGAAGATTTTATTTGTAAAACATTTTCTTTACCAACATAAATCTCACAAAATCTAGACAAAATTGGTTTCAATAATTTGTTTTTGTTTTCAACAATAATGAAAAAACGCGTATTGTAACTAAACAATTCTATCGATCGCCTTAAAGCAGATTGCGCATCTTCCGTAATAAAATCTGTATTCAATAATAAAATCGTTTTAAAAGACACAGGAACATGATTCTGAAACATGTGTAATTTGGCAAATGTCTTTATTTCATCTCTAATAAATTTAATTCCTTTTCCACAACAATTAACCGCTAATACATTGAATTTTAATTGTTGCTTATCCAATTGATAAATTTTATGAATAAATTGACTTGCAACACGCTCTTTTTCATATAAAATAGTTCCATGAAATAATATATGTGGAATTTTTCGATTTTCATAAAAATAATTTAATTTTTTATGAATATCAAAATTCATTGTTGTCATTTTTTTTAAAAAAAAATGACGACTTGTTTTTATCCTACTATAAACTATAAACAAAACTATAAGAAAAATGTTTTTCAATTATCAAATATTTATTTACCAATATACATTCTTTTTCTTGTACATTTATTCTTTTATTTTAATCGGTATTACTTCTGCCGTTTATATTGGATGGTGGATACTCTTGATTACTCATTTTTTACAAACAGCCTATTTACTTAGTAATATTTTTTTTAGAGGAAAAGAACCAACATTTTATGTATTGTTTATAAGTTGTTTTTTTACTTTATACGCATTGACTACAGTTGTTTTACAATTATCTCAATATATTAAACAAGATCCATCAGTAAATGGAATTTCTAAAACCATTTTGATGATTCCAGCAGATAAACAACCTGTTTTAAATTCATTATTCCAATTTTTTGTTTCAGTCTTATGTTTGACTCTTTTTGTTTTCTATATATTTCAATTACCTGTATACAAAAATTACTTGTTTCCCTTTTACATAAATCGTTATTCAGATTATACAATAACTACTATTCAAATGATTAAAATGAAAGATTATACATTATTTTTTGGTGAATACTTAATTCCATGGATTTGTGGTTCCTCTCAATTAGCCATTTTAGGATTATCCAGTTACCTCATTTTTCTATCTTTACAATTTTAAATATAAAAAAAAAATTTATTTTACAGTTACAGAATTTGGAATACTTTACAGGGTTTGTTTATAAGATACTTTACAGGGTTTGTTTACAGAATTTGTTTACAGAATTTGTTGTCAGAATACTTTACAGGGTTTGTTTATAAGATACTTTACAGGGTTTGTTTATAAGATACTTTACAGGGTTTGTTTACAGAATTTGTTTACAGAATTTGTTGTCAGAATACTTTACAGGGTTTTATTCTTTGCTTTCAAAATCTGTATCTGAATCAGAATCGGAATCCAAGGCGCTTCTTGCTTGTTTGGTTGTTTTGAATCGAACTTGATTCCACCCATTGACAGTTGATTTGCCATAATTTTCATCCATATATTGATGAATTTCTTTGATGGCAGGTTGTCGTCCACCAATATTCTTCATGAACCAATTTGTAAATTCCGAATTAAGTAATTCTTTTGACAATGTCGCCCGTGGGAATTTCTCTAAACATTCATTGGCAAATCTAGACATGTGATCCATACTTTCACGATAAGATCTAGACGCCTCATTCACCAATTGACATTCTAATACATGATTCTGCATTTTGACCGATATGTCTACTAACATGGATAATAATAATGATTTCCAGCGATCTGTAATCAATTCATTTACTTCAATTTCGGACAATTTTTTGAATTCATAGGCATTTTTTTCGTCTGGATAGTCTGTGAATTTAGATTGATAGGGTACTTTTTCAATACGACGCCAAGTACCACCATCTTGAGACCTAATCTCCAACATTTCATTGGAACAAATGGTTAATTTTAATTGAGGATAAAAGGTTATTGATTTAGTTTGAAACAAACCACGACCTTGCAATTTATCAATACCACTTGTCAATTGTTTCATAATACCTTCATTCAATACATCCCCCTTGGAAGATTCTTGAATGATTCCTAAACGAGCACCTTTCAACATGACGATCTCAGGAGAGACACCACCTACTTTTTGGCGTTTTTCCGTAACCATTGTCAATGGAACATCTACTTTATAATCCCCTAAAATATCCGACATCATCTTGGTAAAAACCGATTTGCCATTGGAACCTTTACCAATATACATGGTGAATTTTTGATTACTATAACCCAACAGAAACGAGGCCATGTGTGTCCACATAAAATGCCTTAACTCTTCGTCGACGAAAATCTTGGAAAAGAATTCATGTATTTTTCGAATAATCGGCATATCTTTTTCACTTTTAAACCGATCAATACCACCACAATCCGGCAACAAATTTCGATCCAAAGGCATTTCCTCGTACACATCCTTGAAAGTTACTGGAATATATGATTTCCAATCATCCGTCCACTTTTTTGTCGCCAAATCTGTTTGACGCTGTGAATAATAATTCGGCATCAAACCCTTTCGCTGTATAGGAATATAAGGTATGCCCGTATTCAAAGAAATATAATCTTCTGGTAACCCTCGTCGAAAAGTTCCTGTATGGAAATCAAACACCCCATTCGAACAAGCCAATAAATGTTGTTTAGTATCTAATTTTTCCAAGAAATCAACATCTTTGAAAATATCACTTGCCTCTCTCATTATATTGTCCTTCATAGAAGTATCACCTAAACGACACATGATATCTTTGACCTTGTCCAAACGAATCTCCAATATTTTAATCTTATTCTCGTTGTCGTTTTCGGTTTCTTCAGACAAAGCTTGTAATAAATGTTCTAATTCCGTCGCTTTTCGTTGATAACATTGTCTCAATTCTTCAGATATAAAAGTACGCAATGTATAACCTTTTTCCACATTCTTCCAAAACACACCATTGTATTCAAACCAATTCCCTCCACAGTGGACATATTGGTCTTTTTTCAAAGTATACAAAATTTTGGCAATGTCATAATGAGAATATCCTTTGGAACCAGGTTTGGTCGAGTTAACTTTGTCCAAGGTCGTATCAATCAAAAACCCGGCGCTGCTGTACAAAATATCTCTGTATTTATCTGGTTGAAATGTCTTACACCAGTATAAAATAGTTCGAATAGTCACTCCACCACTTTGTTTTTGTTTTAGACTGTCCCATTTTTCCACGAGTTCATCAATACCATCTGTCCAGTCGAAATCAGATGAACGAACACTAAACGCGATCCATACAATCAACATGGAATCATGATAATTTTTCAGGGCACAACCAATACTGAGCCAATCATTATACGAACCTGGTCCATAAAATTTTTCTGGTAAAGTCATGGTATATTGATAAATTTCGCGCCATTCGTAATAAGGAGCTTTTTCAAGGAATTCAGCCACCACTAAATCTAATTGCTCTTGATTTCGAATATTTTGATAAAAGGAAGAAGATGAGGTAGATGTTGTAATATTTTGAGAAGTAAAGATATCACCCATTCCTATTCCTGCGGTAGCATTAACTTTATGATTTTGATTTATACTTGTGGTGTTGTTGTTGGTGATGTTATTGGAAGAAGTCATGGCCTCTGTAAAGACTTGTGTTAAGGAAAACATTGGATGGTCTGAACAGCGTGCAGACAAGTAATAAATCGAATCACGATCAATTGGGAAATCAATATCCTCATATTCATTTTCAGGAGAAACCTTGAATGCATGAGTCATTGCATAAGTTTCTCGTTCAGGTTTACAAGAACCATACAACTGCCAATTGGATTTACCACTAAATACTGATAAATCAAAAACATCATTCATAGAGTTTACAAGTGGTAAAGTTTGAAATATTTTTTTCTTGTCAACATTTTCCATCAACAATTTACGAAAAGACAAACGAGTCTTGACAGTTGATTGAATACCAATAATCACATGAATACCGTCTTTTATAACAGTATTATCTTGATATATATTGGGTTTTTGGAAAAAGAATACTTTATAATTCATATTGACATCAAACATGGTTTTTATAATTAAAATAATTTGTTCCATAAATAATTCTAAAACTTCTTCATTATGATGTCTTTTAGCATCTTTTAAATCATACCGAAAATCTAAATCAATCAAAATAGGACCATCTTCAAAAAGCTGAGATTCCGTAAAATGTTCTTGATTGTGTTTCGATACAATTTCATCGTAATACAATTGTAGAAAATGTTTATATTCATCGTTTGGAATGTACCAACAACCACCCTTCTTTTCTCCTTTCTTACTTATGCGTGTAAGAGTTATAGGAGTATTATTGGATTTAACATATCGATGATTTTGCAAAAATTGATGATAAGCCGTTGTTGTCATGTTTTGATTTTTTATTGTGATTTGTGTTTCAAGAAGATTTTTGAAATCAATTTTATCTGTTGTTGATTCCAAACGAGATGGCATTACTTGTCTTGTAATATCTGCCTATATTTTTCTAAATTTGTTTTCATTTATTTCGTCTTCTTTTCTAGTATTTTTTTCTTTAGTAAAATATATCATGTCTTCAGATTTCATTGCAATTCAACCTTTTGTACAAACAACGACTAAAACCATTACACAATTTCGTCTATCTGTTCAGGAACTTGTTTTGTTTCAAAGTGTTACAATTCGTGCAGAATTATTTGACGCTGATAATAATTTTGTCAATGTCAGTTTTGTTACTTTAACTGGAACAGATTACACATCTTGGATGAATGATGATACTTATATTGTCAATTATGTTAAAACCAGTTTAGGATTTACATAAATTCATGTTTTAAGATTTGTTTCGAAATCTTGTTGCAAGTGTCTTTACAGGGCTTTTATTGCATGTAATCAATAATTCGACTATTTTTAATGCGGGTAGCAAGTTCGTTTTTTTACAATCTAAAAAAATACTAAATATAAAAATAAATGCCTCTTATTTTTGTGAATCCAGATTCCAATGTGATAAATATCAAATTTTCTTTGGAACATGATCCGACTTTTATAGACAGATTATATTCTGAAATGAATAATTTAATTCAAAAAGTCGGAAGATTTTATATTTTCATTGAAATGAGGGGATTGACTTTGACCTATTTATCTAAAAATCGTCAATGGTTAGAACAGACTATGAAAAGTCAAGAAATAACAAAATATTATGATTATTTGGTCGAAGTGCGAATCTTTAATTCGCCATTTATAACAAGACAAATTCTTAGTATTTTATCTAAATGTATAGTTGACATTAAAAAAAAAGTAAAATTTATCAAATAAAAACGAAAAAAATAAATTAAGATATGGTGAATGGAAAAAGATTTCCTTTCTTTAGGATAATAGTCTATGTAAATAATATACTATTTACATGGATGTATAAAAGTTTTTTTTACATATTATGTGTTTTGATTATACTTGTTGCCATTTACTTCTTGTATGATAAAATGGGATTCAGATTAACTTGTATTATTTCAGATGTTAATGGAAACAAATATTGCGTTCGTGAAAGAGATCATATTGACGAAGCGGCTGATCTATTGGCTCGAGTGACAGAAAAATGTAAAGAATTTGTCTTGTTTTTACAAACGAATTATGGTGATGATGAAAGAACACAACGACTTGTTGAACGATTTAATCCAGACATGATTGGAGAAACTCTTCCTACAAGTCAATATACTGCCTATTCTGAAAACAAAGGAGAAGCTATTAAATTTTGTTTAAACAAAGATAAGAATGACAATAATCATTTGATTGATGAACATACTCTTATGTTTGTAGCTTTACATGAATTAACACATGTAATGACTGTTTCGATCGGTCACAAAACGGAATTTTGGGATAATTTTCAGTGGCTTTTAGAAAGAGCAAAAGAAGCCGGGATACATGAACCTATTGATTATAGTAAAAAAACAAAAGACTATTGCGGAATACAAATCAATAGTAATCCGTTTTTTAAATAATGGTATATAGTATAAATTATAAAGTACAAATGTTTTTAAATTTTTTTTCTAAAAAAAAACAAAATATAAAAGCCGCAAAAAAAATAGCAGCGAAAAAAATTGGAGAAGGTACTTCCGGTTGTGTACATAGACCTAGATTATTATGTGAAGATGAAGAAGGTCAAGTAAATAATGATGAAATTTCAAAAGCATTTTCAATAAAATTAAAAAAACATAGAGATGCAGAATATGAAGAATTCGAAAGAATTAAAAATATATTAGGCAATGATTACAAAAAATACATGGTTGATTATAAAAAAAAATGCACTTCCAAAGATTATACAGAGACATTTGCAAAAGATTGTACAACTATTGAACATAATACATCCAAAGCACCTTTGATAATAATGCAGTATGGAGGAAATAATTTGTATAATTTTGTGGAAAATTATGAAAAATCAAAATTTTCAAAAACAAAAGAACATGAAATTACTGAATTCTGGAAATCAGCAGAAAATCTATTCAGAGGTATAAATTTCTTTCATTCCAAAAAATTTGGACATCTGGATATCAAACCAGATAATATTGTTTATAACATGGATAAAACAGATGATGAAGATGATGAAGAGAATAAACACAAAATGTTATTTATTGATTTTGGAAAATCTTATAGTTTTGAAGATTTAAAAAAAAACTTTGAAAATGGTGGTAAAATAGAAAAAGATGGTAAGGTAGAAGTAAACAGATTTCCAACAGAATCTGGATCAATTAATCAATTTAATTATCCTTTTGAAGTAATTTGTTATATTAAAGAAATTTTTTTAGATTTTAAAAAATATTATAAAGAAACAAAAACCTATAATGAATTTACAAATAATTTTTATCCAACAACACAGCGTATAGAAGTAGTTTTACAAGTAATTTTTGGCAAAAATAATTATTCAGATATTTTTAATATAAAAAATTTCAAAAATGAAATGTACGATTTTTTTTGGAAATTATTTAAAAAAAATGAAGAAAATGAAGAAGAAAATGAAGAAAAAAAAATTATAGAATATAACACATTTATAGAAGAATCTATATCTAAGTTAGATACTTTTGGATTAGGGATATCATTGTTTCATGTATTAAGCAGAACAAAAAAATTTGTGAAAGAAAACAACAAAATAAACTTGAAGAATCTTTTTTACAATATGATACGACCAGATTTATATAAGAGATATGATTCTAAGAAAAGTTTAGAAATATACCTTGAAATTTTAAAACATTGGAATGAAGATAATCCAGAAATATTAAATTTAGATAATAGATCATTTTCAAAATTTAACAATAAAATAAATTCATATCCCAAAAACCCAAAAAGAAATCTAATAAGAAACGCAAGTAAAGTAACTTCTTCCTCATTTTCCGATTCATTAAAATTATCCATTCCACCAAAACATTATTTTAAAAAATATTTTACAAGAAATAAAACTGTAAAAAATAAAACTGTAAAAAATAAAACTGTAAAAAATAAAACTGTAAAAAATAAAAAAGATTCTTTTCTAAAAATATTTCCACAAATATAATTCATCAATGTAAAAATAATATAAGCAATACAAACAAAATATAAATTTATAAAAAAAAGAATATAAAAAAAAATGGTTTAAAAATAAAAAATGTCTAAATCACAAGAAAAAAATGTTTATTCACCACAAGAAAATGTTCATTATATAGGAGATGAATTAGATGAAGATCCAGTTCAGGAATCTGCTCGTTTTGTAGGTATAAGTTTTCTTAGTCCAGAAAAAATATTGAAAAAGCGTGAAATTTTTTTGTTTGAAAAATTTGTGGAATCCTGGGATTTGGATACTTCGATGCAAAAATTTACGGATTTTTTGCATTTCTTGTCTGAAAAATTCAATTGGAAATTAGAAGTATTGTTGAAAGATTATCAAGATTATATCCGTGAAGAAAAAGAGAGATTAAAAACCGAAAGTAATTTATGGAATGATTACAAAAATTTTTTAGACAGAGAAGAAGGACGATTAACAGATCAATTTCAGAAGGAAAACCAGTTTCAGACATCTGTTCGTGGTTTAAAAATTCGTACACCGACGGTTAGGACATTGGAAGAGGCTGAAATGTTGGTAAAAAAAGTGCGTGAGCGTGATCCAAATCATGATATTTATATTGGAGAAGTAGGTAAATGGATGCCATGGGATCCAGAGGCATATAAAACGGGTCGTATGGAATTTTTAGAAGAAAAACTCAATGAATTGCATCATGCCAAAACAAAGAATGAGGAATTAGCCAAGATAGAATTTGACAAACGAGTCAAGGAGACCAAGAAGAAAGCCATTTTAGAAAATATTGAAAAGGCCAAGAAAAGCAATAATGTGTTGACACAAACTTTGGATGAAAAAGGGAATTTAATAGGTGCAATGGACAAGATAAATTTAGAAGAACGCGAACCAGCCACGACAGAAATGAAGGAAAAGAATCGGGAAGAAATGATGCGAAAAGCAAATCAAGGTAAACTTTAGGAAAATGTTTTTGTGTCCATGTAAATTATAAAATTAGCATGTTTTATAATTTAGACAGTTTAAATTCAGACAAGTCGACTCAAATCAAAAGAGATGGCGACAATGTCAAATACGCCAATTACATGTTGGGTGGATATGGCCCTCTATCTTTAGGAACACCAAGAGATTCTCATATTCAATTTGCCATGCAACAACCTGGAATTCTTTATTATGGTCTTAATACTGGCAACGGTTTACATGGTGATGTTATTGATTATGAATCCCAATTGTTGGAAAAAGTAGGTAACAGACCAGCACCTACTGATAAAACACAACTTTTTGAACGACCTTTTATAACCGTTCCTTATTTAGGCCGTGGTATTGGAGATCCAGTTATTGAAAGTCAATTGTTACAAGGTGAACAAACTTTTGACCCTCGAAGTGTTAGTAGTGCCATGGAAACATCAACCTTGAAATATTTACCTCCCGTAAACTCTACTATGCAATCTAAAATAGACCAATCGGGTTTTATTCAAGAAGCGGTATTAAATGGATGGAATCGTGGAGGCTCACAAACAAGGAAATCAGTAAGTGAAACATGAAATATAAATACCTGTAAAGACACTTTTGAAAAAATACTGAAATAGTTAAAAGATTTCATAACAACAATATGTACAGAACAAAAATGGAAGAACAACAACAACAAATTCCTTGGGTTGAAAAATATAGACCAAATCGATTTGAAGATATTGTCTTGGAACCGACCAATCGTCGTTTCTTTAAAAACATTATAGAAGGTAAAAGTTCTTATTTCCCTAATTTATTATTGTATGGGCCACCTGGAACAGGAAAAACAACTAGTATTATAAATTTTATTCATGATATTCAATCTCGTCATTTAAAAAACAATCCTCATTTAGAACAAGGAAATAGTTCATTTTCAAATGTTATTCATTTAAATGCAAGTGATGAACGAGGTATTGATATTATTCGTAATCAAATTAATTTATTTATAACATCTTCCAATCTGTTTGATCATGGATTTAAATTTGTCATTTTAGATGAAGTCGATTATATGACAAAATTAGCTCAACATGCTTTGAAATATATTTTACAAACTTATACTTTTCACAATGTTCGATTTGTTTTAATTTGCAATTACATTTCAAAAATCGATGAATCTTTGCAACGAGAGTTTATTTGTATACAATTTAATCAATTGCCTCGTGAAGATATTCATTATTTTATTCACAAAATTTGTCATCAAGAGAATATCCCTTGGTCTCCTCGACAAATTGATACTTTGATTGATTTCTATCAATGTGATATTCGTAGTATGATTAATTTTCTTCAATTAAATCGTCAAGAAATTATGGACACAACTATTTTACAATCTTTACACGAAAAATATCTAGAACGAAATGCAGAAGAAACAAAAAAATATATTTGTCAATTAAGTAATCAACTTAATATCGATGAAAGTGAAATCATCAAAAAATACTTGTCTAAACGAATCCAACAATGTGAATTATCTGATCAAGAATTAAGTGAATACATTGATTTCGTTGATATCATTATTCATCATTTAGACAATCCTTTTTTATTGGATTTTTTTACAAATGAACCTCCAATAATAGCTTAATAGCTTAATATCGTATTTTGTCCATGTTATTGAAAAAGGATATAAAATTGATTTTACTTGAAATGGAAGTACCCTTTCAAGTAAAACGATTAAACCAATTAAATGTCTATCATTCATATTCCTATACCTATACCTATAGCTCCTTATATTTTGAAATTTGTATCTTTTCCGATGGAATTAATACAATTTGCCAAAGAAAATCAAATCATATTACCCAAAATAAATAGTCTACGAGGTCAAGCATTAGCATTAATGACGCAATCAGAAGTAAGAGGACAACAATATATTTCTCGTCAAGAAGCTGTTTTGTTTTTTCAACAAATTGGAATGTCTTCACATGATGCTATCCAACCTTTTAACAAATCGTTTGGACTTGGTCGAATGAAATTATCTCGTGGACAATATTGTTTGATTTATCCATTTACAAATGATTGTGTCCATTTAGAAAAACGAAAAAATTTGGGTATTGATAAAACGAATCGAGATGAATCTATTCAAAAAATCAAACAATGGTGGCAGACTCATTTGATTGATATTCCCAATGAGGAATGGCATATTGGTCATTTGGATCCGACTATTGCTGATTCAAGTGCGTCCAATTTAGTGTTTCAACCACCTATACAGGCACGATATCGAGATCGATTTAAATGGGATGCTTATTTCTTTAAAATGTGGCCAACCGCCAAAGAACTTATTAAGAATTTTGACAAGTATTATACCCTCGAAGAAAAACGACTCTTATTAGAAACTCTTCACAACCAAGATTTTAAAGATGAAAAAATTGAAACTTAAATACATGGTATGATTCATTCTACAACATATTTGTAAAATGAATCCAGCTTTATTAAATAGCATTATTGTCAATCCAACCAAATTTAGAGAAAATTTGCGTAAACAATTTTCACTGAATTATGATTTACCTGTAAAGGATGCCACAAATATTGAAATAAGTGTATACAATTGGGCTTTACAAGAATCTGTTTCTTTGAAAATTGTGAAAAAATGGGAAAATAAAAATTTCACGCAAATTTACATTGATAGAATGCGAAGTATTTTCATCAATTTAAAAAATCCAGAATTTCGAAACAAAGTTCTTAGTCATGAAATATTGCCACGACAAGTTGGGTTTTTGAGTCATCCAGAAATGTGTCC
>Ga0209188_1001305_pt1 | contig 20537 bp, 12 predicted proteins | sample C_130625_EF_Meta_FD_187307 | JGI IMG/M metagenome (GOLD analysis project Ga0209188, IMG submission 187307) | Freshwater microbial communities from Lake Croche, Canada to study carbon cycling - C_130625_EF_MetaG (SPAdes) (version 2) | ecosystem: Environmental > Aquatic > Freshwater > Lake... | reverse complement strand
TCATGTAGATCTTTTCTACACCATCCCAATGATACTGCTGCCAATAACCAATGGCTTCATCAATACGATCCTCTATCTGAGAATCATCAACATTAATTTCTACTACCGGTTCACCAAGAGCACGAAGCGCGTAGTTAATTAATTCTTGTCTAGATGCTGCCATGGTAATTCCTAGGTCTAATTAGTATATTTATTATTTATACTCTTTAGAAAAGCATAGTACGTTGTTAACAAACCAACCCATATAATAACCTTGTTGGCAGTAATTTCTTAAGTTTTCTTCTAGATCTGGTAATTGAACTAAGCCACGTTCAATAAATTTCTTACGCCAAAACTCTCTAGGTCTATTATTAATGTGACCAACTCCACCTTGTCCAGGCTGTGCTGCTGTAAAGATTAACTTACCACCATCTTCAATAGTGTTAAAGATTGATTCAACACATTCATCACAGTACTGAGGATCAATATGTTCTAATACTTCGTAACAGATAACTAAATCTGCTTGCTCAGTACCATCTAATTTAAGTAAATCACCTTTGATAATCTTAACTTTGCCATCTACGCGCTCATCAATATCTAAACCCTGGCAATTAATACCTACATCATTAAGAGCATAAGTGTGAATACCAGGGCCACAACCAAGATCAAGTACTCGAGTAGGATTAATCTCATCTTTTACCCATACTGCCAAACGATCAGCAAAAGGACGTTCTTCTTTTTCAACTAAATCATAATCAATCTTAGGTAAAGCTCCTGGATATTCTTTTGCTCTATAATCAAAGTCTTGACGCCCATCATTTGGTTCATACCAACCTTGTTTACCATGAATATTTAAAACTCCTTGGAAGAATTCCTCATACATTTTAGCAACTTTTTCAAGCGAAAAGTTACGTAAAGCCCAATCACGACAATCTTGAGGTTTAATCTTATCAACATTTCTTGCGGCATAAACAAACTCTTCAAATGTTCTGCAACGATAACCAGTTACACCATGAATATTATTTTCAGAGAATGCACCCCAATCTGTTGTAATAGTAGGAGTACCAGAGAATAAACATTCAATCTGTACTCCACCAAATGGTTCATTATATAGAGATGCAACAAAAGCACCTTTTGCTCCAGCCATTAATTTCTTACGTGTTTCTACATCAGCATAACCAATTTCAGTTACATGCGCAGGAGTTTCGTTATATCCCATTTCTTTAAGAGAATTTTGTCCAGCAATAATTAGTTTAGCACCAATCTTTTCAGTTACTTGAACTGCAATATCTACGCCTTTGCCTGAATAAACTCTACCTAGGAATAAGTAATAATCTTCTTTCTTTTCACTAAAAGTAAAATCATCCGGATCAAAGTAGTTAGGAATAACGGCGTCATAAAATGATTGCTTACAGGTACCCACAGAATCTAAACCATAATACGCATGATAGATTGCATATGATTCAAATATTTTGTATTTTGCCCAATGACCACCAGCATAACCAATACCGGGTTCTATTGTAATTAAATCAGGATGAGCATCACAAATTGGTCTAGTGCCAGCACCCCAAAACGGTAAGATAATATCATTAGGTTGTTTACGTAAACCTACTTCTCTAATGGCATTTCTATAAAATGTTTGATATGCATAATCATTAGTATCAAACTTAAAGAACTTTTTCTTATAGTCATGATCACCATAAGCAATCTTCCAATCGCCATTAGTTAAAACTGGTACATGTTCTGTACAAATTAGATCTGAATCTTCATGACCATAATGATATACAGTATGACCACGTTCAGTCATCATTTTTGCAAACTTAACTACCTTTTGTGTATAAGCACATGCAACAAATTCTTTTGAAGAAATTGTGTGTGGAAGACCTAGCACATGGAATCTCATTCTCTACTCCTAATTGTATTCAAATAATTTTTAATATCGCCACTTGGCATTGCATAACGTTCTACTAGTTCTGGATGTTTCATTTCTACAATAGTAAATAATGCTTCCTCAGTCCCAATAGCACCTTCATTTAAAGACTTTTCTATGTATTCAAAGTATTTATTATTAAAAGAAATGATCTGTTCCACAGTACCACCAAATATGGTAGCACGGCAAACATATTCTGGGGTTCTACCAATCATTTCTGTCATCTTATTAATATTATACCCATGAACTTCAGTGTTAGTACTATATGGATAAGAAGTTAATGCAAAATTATTTTTGTTAATCTTAAGGAAGTTATATTCAGAAATTGGTTCTGATACTCCAAAACTATTATAAAATCCTGCATCTATCCAATAGAATCGTTTTGATCCCATAGGATTTTGACCCGCAATTGTTTGCAGGTAATCATTTTTAATCAAAGTTAATGGGATATAATATGGTGATGAAATAACGTTATTTTTCATCCATTCTGCTTGATTTTTCCACTGATCTGTGTTGATTATTGATTGAATTCGATTAAAATATCTATGGTTTTGTAGTATATTAAGATTAAACTCTCTTACTTCAATTCTATTATTAGAAGTAGCAATATTTAATTGTTTACGTCTATTAATAATATATGCATGGTGTTTCTTTTCAGCATACACTACAAGAGGATTACGTACTGATAGTAAATTATCAAGGCCTTTTAGATAATGCTCTTCAAAGTTTCTATCACCTCTATTAATATCAACTAATAAAGTAACTAATGTTACATCTGCTGGATATTCATATTCCCAGTCCATTGCCCTATAATCTATTAAAGGAGCTTTACGGTTTCTCATTAATTCTGATGGATAGAAATCGTATGGAACTTTAGAATCATCAGGACGTTTACCTTCCATTGCAGAACAATCATCACCTAAATGATTACAATACTGATCCTTAAGGTATACGCCTTTGAATCCAAGAGCAGTAAATTTACGATCAATGTTCCATTCATTATGCCATTTTTCTACTCTACCCAGCATAATAAGATCATCTCGACGTCTTAGATTAGGAGATCCAATCCAACAATGCCAAGCTAAATGCCCATCGGTAATCTTCCATGGTTTTTTCCAATAGAATTCGTCATCTACTAATTTCTTAATATAAGAATCAATTCCTTGATGTTCAAATGTTCGCCATGATATATCAACAACACCAACTTCTCGATGTTGCTTTAGAATTTTTTTTGATTTGTTTAGATAGCCTGGTTTTGTAAGTTCCCAATCATCTTCAAGATAGAAGATATAATCAGAATCACAATAAGATACCATGAAGTCCATGGCCCACCATTGAGAACGGTTTCTAGGAAAACAGATAACATCACAAGTATCACCGTATTTTTCAACAAGAGTTTCAAAGACTCCGAGCTGAGCAGAGTCATCTACAATAACCATTTTGGTTACATAGTCTCTAGTAGAATAAAATGATTGGAGAGTTTTATCTAGGACATCAAGTCTATTACATGACAAAACAAACGTAGTGGTATCTGAATCAGGTTGGTCTACGGTATGAAATTTTACCTTTGACATTAATCAACTTCCTTCACAAAAGAATATTATAACATAAAACGCATTAATTGTAAACTATTTATATTCCATAGATACTAATTTAATAATTCAACAATACCACAGTTAAGATAAGTGGAGCTACTAGTAAAGTTAGTTGCTGACCACGAAGATTTAAGTAATCCATATGCCATGCCATTTGCTAAGGTTAATCCTGTTGGTGCTGCTGACATTGATGCTACATAACTGGCTACTATCAAAGCTGACCCACCTGTAGTTGTATCTGACAATGTTAATGCCGGACTAGGGATAGATGAAGCTAGTGTTGTACCCTGGCCTGTGATAACTGCAGAATTACCAACTCCTCGAACATTCTTAAAAGCATATCCAGCAGAATATGCAAGGGAGGATGTGCCTGTACCTGTAAAAGTTATCGTATCAGTAGTTGCTGTTGCCCATTTATACACAAATATTCCAACTCTAGGAATTGTTGAGGTATAAGATGTAATTTTAGTCCACCCAGCTGTGAACGTTGGGTCAGCTATTTGCTGACTTCCACCCATGACTAATAAAAAATCGCCTGGAGAAAGGCCAGTAAAGTTCACTGTAGTAACACCTGATGCCAATGTGCTACCACTAAATCCAGCAATAAATTGTATACGTGATTTAGTTGAACCTATAATAGACATCATACTCATTATGTTAGACCTGCACCTGAACAGTGGAATGTTGGAGTTGCACCACCAATAACGCATAAGAATGTTGCCATACCGTACTGAGCTAATGTTCTATTACCGGTATTTGCTGTACCAGCTAATCTAAATGTTACGCTTGTACCAGCAGTTATAGTTTGATTTGATGCTGAGTTATTAACTATGGTAACCATATCACCAGGATTAAATATAGATGCGTTAATTGTTACGCCACCGGTTGATATGAATATTGTTTTACCTGCATCAGTTACTACAGCAACATATGCTGCTGTCTGTGTGTTAATTGAAGCAGCACGTATATCACCTTTTGAATCATAAATTAAACCAGTAGCACCAAGATAGCTAGTAGTACCAGTAGCACCAAGATAACCAGCTCCACCTGCAACTATTAAACCACCAGATGCAGTAATAAAACCAGTTGCCCCAGTAGCGGCAATACCCACAACCATTGAATTTGTTTGTACCGGTCCTGAAGCACCTTGAGTACCTGTAGCACCACCTATACCAGTGGCTCCAGCAAAACCAGTAGCCCCTGAAGCACCACCTATACCAGTGGCTCCAGCAAAACCAGTAGCCCCTGAAGCACCACTAGCTCCAGGAATACCCGTAGCTCCTCTAGCACCAGTTGCACCAGTATAAACACTAGCCAATAATCCGCTTAATGTTGACATAAATTAATAATTCCTATATTATGGTTTTTCTGGCCAATTAATATTAATTGGCCAGTTACTTTGTAGTGTAATGTCTCTTAACTCTTGTCTATATATTGCCCATTGTTCTTTATTAACAGGTGAGTCATTTAATTGAGACCAATCAGATTCAATTAATAATGTATTTCTAATATTTCTGATATCATTTTCTTTATTTTTGTTTTTTTGATCTAATTCTTCTTTTGTCAATTCTTCAATCTGAACTGTATAAGCTAAACCGTCTTCTATGTATGGAGCACATGTCACTAATTTTTGTGTATCTTCATTGTGTGTTTTAAACTCATTGACTTTATACGCATTATTTAAATGCAAAAATTCATTTGTTATACCTGTACTAGGAAATGAAGTATTTTGAAATACCTCTCTATAATCAGCAACAATACCATCCTTATAAATTAACATAATTCATATTCCCTTTATAGAAAACTCCACGTAGATCCATCATTTATGCTTCGTGCAATTGTGCCTGAAGCCCCAACAATTATTATCTCACTTCCGTTTTTTACAATACCATTTAAAGTGTTAGATGAAATATTTGTTTCAGTCCAAGTTATACCATCTGTTGATGAATATATATACCCTGCAGCACCAGTCAATATAAATTTTGTTCCGGTCCAAAGGCCTTTATTTGGCAATCTTCCAGAAGCAGTTCCTGTAAATCTTGCAGTATAAGTGGTACCATCTGTGGATGAGCTTAACCTTGTGTATGCTGTTGAAGGCTGAGAACTTAACATAACTAAGATACTTCCGCTTGAATATAATCCTCTACCATTTCCTGTGCTTGCTGGAATTCCACCTTGTGAGTCAGTCCAGGAAGTATAATTAGTTGATAATCCATAAGCTGGTTGTTGTGATACTCCAAAAATTGAGCCAACTGTATAATACCTTGATACTGACCCATTATTATAATACACAACATCGTATAAAGTTCTAGCCATACCAGAAGAAAGTGTTTGACCTGTCCATGTTGTACCATTAGTGGACGAATATAATCTACCAACTGTACCAGATCCACCCGTAACAAAATAAACACCATTAGCAATTGAACATCTATTAAAATTTTCGGATATTGCTATTGATCGATCAGTCCAAGTTTTTCCATTTGTTGAAGTTAATAATGTTCCAACGGTTCCACAAGTAAAAAATAAACTGCCAGTCCATTTAATTGAAACTAAATTATTGGAAGTTCCACTAGTCTGTAATGTCCAATTTGAACCATCATTCGACGTGTAAATGACCCCAGTATCTCCAACGGCAACATAGGTGTTATTACCAAATGTAATATCATTTAAATTAACTGAAATTGGCGGTTTATTTTTTCCAATTATTAGAAAATTACTTAGCATTAAGCATTTCCTATAAATGAACCATAAGTTATTGTATTAATTTTCCATAATACAATAAATGAATTTCCAGTTGTTGCTAATGTAGGTGCACTACCACCTATCCAAGTTACTCCACCAGTACCAAATGATGTATCTGTCCAAACAATAGTGTAAGCAGTTCCGTCATCAATAGCCAATGTCATGCTTTGTCCTGATGCCCAAGTTCCTGCAGTTGGGGTACTATTACCACTTAGTGCCCATGTTTGGATAGTGCCGTTTGTTGGACTAAGAGCAGGAGTTGTACCACTTACAGGAAATACTGTTTCAGTATATCCAGTAAAAGTCTTATTAGTGATAGTTTGTACAGCATTAAGTCTAACTAAATCAGACGCTCCTGTACCTACTGTTGCAAAAACTTCCCAAGTAGATCCATCATAAATAAAGTCTACTTTAGCACCAGTTACATCTAATGTAATATCTTCTGCTAGGCCTTCAATTGTATTTGAATTTCTTGCTACAATTAAATTAGTAGTACCGAATGTATTAGCATCTGCAATTGATACTACACTACCTGTAGATGGAAAAGCTGGTAATGTAATTGTAAATGTACCACCACCAGTCTCTGCAAGCAATTGATCTCCACTAACCGCGGTATAATTTGCAGTTTTGCGAGACCATGAAGAAACTCCAATACCAGAAGCGCCTTGAACTCCTGTAGCACCAGAGGCACCTTGGATACCAGTGGCACCTATACCGGAAGCGCCTTGAGTACCAGTAGCACCAGCAAACCCAGTAGCGCCTGAAGCACCGCTAGCACCAGCAAAACCAGTAGCACCTGGTACTGTTACACCTGATGCTCCAAATACGCCAGAAGCTCCAAATACACCTGAAGCACCAGTTGAACCTGTTATCCCTGATGCACCTTGAACACCAGTAGCACCTTGTAATCCAGTTACACCTGATGCACCTTGAATTCCGGAAGCTCCAAATACACCTGTAGCACCAGTTGAACCTGTTATCCCTGATGCACCTTGAACACCAGTAGCACCTTGTAATCCAGTTACACCTGATGCGCCTTGAACACCTGAAGCTCCAAACATTCCAGTTGCACCCAAAGGACCGGTTGCCCCAACTGGGCCTGTTGATCCTGTAGCACCAGGAGAACCAATATCTGTAATAGTCCATGCAGTAAATGTACCAGAACCACCAATATAATCTACTGTAATAGTAAGTGTATTAACAGTATAGGAAGCAATTGCCCCTTCCATAAAGTTTGCTGGAGTACCAGTATTAGTTGCTCTTACTCTTTGGCCTGCAGCAAAGGCTGAAGCAGTTGCTGTAGTGTTAACTGTAAATGATTTAGAGCCAGTGCTAATAGTTAATGATGCGGTAGAAGTTAATGCAGTATAACCTATACCTGTAGAACCACTTGCTCCTTGAACACCTGTAGCACCTGATGCGCCTGAAGCTCCAGTAATACCTGAAGCACCAAATATACCAGTAGCGCCTGATGCGCCCGAAGCTCCAGTAATACCTGAAGCACCAAAAACACCCGTAGAACCAGATGCACCTTGAACACCAGTAGCACCAGAAGCACCTGATGCACCTTGGATGCCAGAAGCCCCTTGAACTCCAGTAGCTCCTGAAGCACCTTGTACACCAGATGCACCAAATATACCAGTAGAACCACTTGCACCTTGAATACCAGTAGCACCTGAAGCTCCATTGACTCCAGTAGCACCTATGCCAGTAGCTCCTGAAGCACCTTGGATACCAGTGGCGCCAGTAGCACCAGTTAATCCAGTAGAACCACTTGCTCCTTGGATACCACTTGCCCCTTGAATCCCAGAAGCGCCAATACCAGAAGCGCCTTGAACTCCTGTAGCACCAGAGGCACCTTGAATACCAGATGCACCTTGGATACCGGAAGCACCTTGAATACCAGATGCACCTGAAGCGCCATTAAATCCTTGAATACCTTGTGGGCCTGTTGCACCAGTGGCGCCAATCCCTGTTGCTCCTTGAACACCTGTAGCACCTGTTGCGCCTGAAGCACCTTGAATACCAGATGCACCTTGGATACCGGAAGCGCCTTGAGTACCAGTAGCACCTGAAGCGCCATTAAACCCTTGAATACCTTGAGTACCTTGAATACCTGATGCTCCAGAAGCTCCTTGAACTCCAGTAGCACCTGATGCGCCTTGAATACCAGAGGCGCCTTGAGTACCAGTTGCACCTGAAGCTCCTATAGTGCCTTGAGCACCAGTCGCGCCAATACCAGATGCACCTTGTACACCAGTTGCACCTGAAGCTCCTTGAGCCCCGGTTTGACCTTTAGGCCCTTGACCACCTTGCACTGAGTTAACCAATGCAACATAATCTAAATTTGTTTGATGAGCTGCATTACCAGAATTATTATGATACAATCTTAATGTTACATGGCCAGTTCCATCAATGTATGGAGCAGATGAAATAACTGCTAATTCAAATTGATAATAACCTGCTAAACCACTGTAAGAACCAACAGAATCCCATGATGTAGTATTATTGTTATATAATTGAATGTAAATAGTATGACCAGATGCAGTGGTATACTGAATATTCATATCAATTAAGTTGAATTGAGTAATACCATCAAAGCCTATATCAATAATCCATGCAGGGCCTGGACTGATAGTACCATCTGTAATAATATATTGATCGCCATCACTAAAAGTTGCAAGTGATGCTACATTACCAGCAACATATACACCATTAGTTAAATTGATTGTATTTGGAGAATATGAAGTAGTTTGTGGTGCAGTACCAGTAGCGCCAGAAATACCTGTTGCACCTCTAGTACCAGTAGCACCAATGGCGCCGGAAGCGCCTTGGACACCTGTTGCACCAATCAATAAACTACTTTGGAGTATATCTCTAATATCAATGGTCATTTTATTACTTTAATCTAATTATGCGTTCAACGCAAAAATATTATCTGTTGTAGTTTTGATTGTATCTACTTTATTTAGTTTTCCTGCTGCTGATGAAGTACCATATACCGAAGGATCAGTACTCCATACTTGGTTAGCAATATCAGTTGCTGTTGGAACTGTAGCACCAATTGTATTATATGCATAAGCCAAGTTGGACACAGTAGAAGTTACACCACCACCTGATTGAATTATATATGTTGATAAATTTACATTATCAGAATAAAGAACGCCAGAAACTGCAACTGGATGATTAATTACAATTTGATAGTTATTAGTAAGAAAGTAAATATCACCAGCGTATAGACCACCACCTACCACGTCACCCCCAATAGAGCGTAATGCAATAGGAAAACTAGTGTTTTGTCTACGTTTTAACCAGCGCTTAAATGCAGAGTAAACATCAATTTTCACATTAATGGTTGAATAATAGTCATTAATGTAGATCAACTTATTTTCACCATCAAAGGTAACTTTAAGCGGATCTAAGAAATCATCCCAAAAACTGATACTTGTTGTCCACACTTATCTAATCTCTTTCCAGTATTTAGTGTAATACAATGAAGCAGTAACACTAGGAGTTAAAGCTCGAACTGCAAAAACAAATACACCTTTAGCATTTTCTGCTGCTTGATAAGGACCTAAACCAAATGATTTTGCAATACGATCGCCAAGAGCAGCACGCCCAGCAGAATTAGCTGGAGCAACAAATGATTCAATTGGTTTAAAGATATAGTAACCAGCAATACCAGAAGTAATTGGTGAACCACTTGAACCGGCAGTTTGTGAAATACTTACTGTATAAGTACCTGCACCACCTGGGGTAAAGAATGTATAATTACCAGCAGCATTAGTAGTTAAGAAGTTACTAATCATTACAGTACCACCAGTAACTGATTCTACAAAAGTTCCTGAAGGAATACCTGTACCAACAATTATTTGACCTACAACTACACCTGTACCAGATGCTAATGTAATTGTTTTAGCACCAGATAAACCACCAGATGAATATGCTAAAGTTGCTACTGCTGCAGCAGATGAAGTCAATTGCTTAAGAACTTTTGTTCTTGCAGTAACACCAGTACCAACTAAGTATAATTCTTTAAGAATATTACCTGTTGCGGTAGTTACAGTTAATGTTGTACCTGTAATATAACCAGATGTGATAGTACCAATTGTATTCCAAGTTTGGTATTGTGGCATTGCAGTAGCAGATTGATCTACATACAACATTGTATCTGTATTAATTGTTTCTGACCATTGGTACCCAGTTAGATAATCTTCTGAAGGTAATACAAAAATACCTACATGAAGATCAGTTGCTCCTGTGGAAGCCCAATCAAATGTTTCATGGATACCAATAATAGAGTTTTGCACTCCGTTAACAATATTTTTAGCTTTAAATGATAAGAATGGAGTATATGTTGTACCATCAGTATTAACTGAAACAGGATCATCTGGGCAAATATGTGTTAAAACACCAGTATATTGTACGTCAGCAGATTCAGTAAACACAACACCTACACCAACTCGGAATGTACCAGCATTTACACCAGTTTGAACTTGAGCCCAACGCATTGGAAGATTCAAGTTTCTCATATTAGGACCAGAAACGTTGGTACCCTGAGCGTTTGATGACCAATTATAAGAATGACATGTAATACGACGACCATCTGGAGTAAGAACACCAACTCTAACTCGACCACCAGTACCTTGGATATCCATCCAATAAGTATTAGTATAAGTTACATCAAGATAAAAATCAGATGAAGTAGTACTATTTAATGTATTTGTATTCCAATTTGCTTGTGCAATTTCAACATCTCTTACTTCACGTACTGCTGAAGGAGCTGAAATAGTTGCTGAAGATGTTGCAGTAAATGAAATGCCAGGAACATTAGAACCAGCGCCATATGTTCTAAAATCAGTAGAACCAACAGTATCAATTGTGTAATATTTGCCAGAGGTAATAGTTTGACCTACGTTAGCATCAGATCTAAAGAATGCATATAATACACCATCGCGTAGACGGAAGCCAAAGCCGTTATAGTCATCAAAGTAACCCCATTCACGCATTAAACCAGTAGAAGCTGCCCCACTTGGAACTGAACATGAAGTATAAATTAAATTAGATACACCTGGTTTATATGGATGATATTGATTTGTAGTACGTTTAGCATAATCATTAGATGAAGAAGTGCTATATAACATTGATGAAGTAGCAGGAACATGGGTAGCAGAGCCGGTACCATTTGTTAATGTTGTATATTTACTAGGAAGATCTTTTACAAAGTGATAGTATTCACCAACGGCTAACATTTGAGATACTTGCATATGACCAAATGAGTCAAATTGTGGAGTACCTTCTGGGAATGTAGTAAGAGCTGCACCACGACGATCAACTGTTAAAGAATATTCTGGTGTTTTTGAATCTACAATATTAAGTGCTGGAGTATTTACTGAAGATGTAATAGTAGAAATAGTAGCATAGTTAACTGTATTACCAGCATTTCTAATAATTTCATTAGCAGCAAAAGTCCCCGTGACTTCTTTAAGATAATATGTAGTATCTTCTGCACTATAGATACCAATTAAAGTACCATATGCACCAGAAGTAGCACCATAAAGTACTTGACCTACTGTTGGTGTATTTGTAACAGTACCAACCTTAATGTCGGTAACTACACGGTGTCTTACTTTTTTACCAACTCCATCAGGTGGAAGGCTTATATAATTTGTGGTTGTCATCTATTAATCCTCTAGTTTTTCTAATTTACTACTATATGTATATTTATACTTTTAGCTACCACTATAATTTGCTTCTGGCGTATTTGTAGAAGCAATAACCGTTGTTTGTGCAGATAATAAAGTTGCTCCAACAGTAAAGTATTGTGAATAATTTGTTCCTATTGTAACTAATTGAACACTTGGTCCTAATATAGAAACACTATTAGTTCCATCTAATATATTTGTTCTTGTTGCGCCAGAAGTATAAGCAACAGTAACTCTATACCAACCAGAACCATAACGGTATTCATCATTTATATTATAAGTTGTATTTGCTGCCCATGCTGCTTGTGTATTTCCAGTGTAATCATAATCAAATGTTACTGAAGCTGGGCCCCCAGTTAAATCACCTTTAACTTCATATGATCCATCACCAGATAAATCAGTATTTAATGCTTGCACTAATACTGCATCTTTATAACCATATGCTCTAGATGAACCAAATACGTTAATTTGTTTATAGAATAAACGATAAACTGCATTAGCACCATCTTGTTGTAATAATGTTCCAAATGAAAGCTTACCAAATGTAGTAACATTTTGAATTACTACTGCATTTGAATTTGTTGTCATGGCAGTTACAGCATTTGCAGTATTATAATTTTTAAACAATAATGAACTGCCAGCTGGAGCATCAAAGTAAATATCAGCAGTATTACCACTAAATGTTAATGTGCTAGTTGTTAATGTAATTGCTGCTGCAGTACCAGTATATTGAATTCTTAGTGCACCACCAGAGGTAGTATTACCAGTAAATTGGCAACTTACTAAACGATCTAATTTAGCTTGTAATTCAGCTTGTGTTGCTGCAGAAATTACAACTGCTCCTTGAGTAGAGGTTGCAGTTGTCTTATTAAATACACATGAAGTTAATGGCGCGCCAACTGAAAAGTAATCTGGAATAGTAATTTGATCACAACTAATAAATGTTAATTGGCTTAAAGGAACAACTTCCTGCAATGTAATAGTACCCGCACCATTAATAATTGTACTATTAAAGTTATAAGTTGCAGAAGCACTTGTTGCTGCATTAAATCCCCAAAAGAATTTATTTTGAGAAATAATAGTAGCGTTACTATGGATAATTGTATCACTAGGACCAGCATAATAGCTAATCCCAGCAACATTATCTGCTGAACAATAGAATACTTGTTTCTTACCAATATTATATTGGGTAGGAACTTCAATAGCTGAAGAATCTAAATTTAAGTAAATAGGGTTAGTACCACCATTACCAAATTGTATTGGTTGAAGGATTAGTGCTTGTGCAATACCTTGTTGCAGCACTGATAAGCGCTCTTTACCAGTAGATGCAGATTTAACAAGTCCTTTTGTATCAACTGGATAAACCGCATTTCCTCCGCAAACTGTTGTTGTATCCAGTACCCATAATGAACCAAATTGCCAAATAGGAGCAACAACTTCACCAGATATCATCATACCAAATGATACTATTGGATCAGATCCAATAGTGCCAGTATTTTGGATAAGACCTGAAGTATTGTTTGTATTAATAACTACTGGAACATGCTGTGCAGAATTCCATGCCGTTCCTTGGCCATGAACGTGCCATACTTTATAATTTGTAGCATTTGTTGATGCCATACCAAAGGCAACACCTTTAACTACGGCATGACCAATACCGTCAGTATTTTGTAAAACTTTAGGAGTTGCAGGTTTAACATGAACTAATACATTTTTACCTGCAACTGTAGGTCTATTACCTGTTGCAGGTGCCAACGCACCACCATACCAAGTACCGGCAGTAGCAGTACCGGTAATTTGACCTAAAGAATGATATGAATTAATACCAACATCTGTAGCAGCAGCTACCGTGCCATTAGCAAGAGTTGCACCATTTAACGTAGTACCAAAAGAAGTTGTAGCAGTTGCAGCAAATGCAGTGTTACCATTATAAGCAGTAGTACCAGAAATAGGATCTACATAAACAGAATTATCTGATGTACAATATGCTGGAATAATTGTAGCACCAGTTGCTGGAGGGCTAATACCAATTGTAGTCAATAAACCAAGAGTAGCTGAAGATAATCTTTCATAATAAACTGCATTACTAGTAGCACCAATAGAAGGAGCAAACCCCCAACTAAATGCTTGCGAATTACCTGCCCCATCTGCTCCATCTTCATAAATTACTGGACCTTCTAAAATAGTAGGAATTGTATTATTTGCAGTTTCTTGTAAATAAAGAATTAAACTATTAGCAACAGTAGTAGTAATTTGAGGCATTGTACTTCTAACTGATGAATTTTGGAATGTATTATATCCTGTGCCTGTACCGCCAGTTCCATTAAATGGAGTTGTAGTATTAACATCTTGCACTGATATTACATGCGCCATACCAGTAGTGTTTGACAAGTATGTAAATGTGGTATCACTTTCTGAAGCAGTTGCTATTTTATATAATACTGCTTGGCATGCAGTTGCTGTTGTATTTGTAAATAAAGTTGTCCAACCATTTCCGCTAAATACTTGAGCTGGGTATACTGAAGTTGCTGTTACTGTTGACGTATTTGATACATTAGTTAAATATGTGCCATAACCTCCAGCATGATAGAAGTTATATGTACCTGCTGCTTGTAAATTAAGATTTGCTGATAATGTAACAGTAGTACCAGATATTGCAGTAATTCTAGTTCCGGAAACAATACCAGTACCAGATACAAAGTCACCAACTGAAATTCTACCGATTGTATTAACTACAAATGTATTAGCCCCACTTGCACCGCCAGATGCATATGTGGCTTGAGAATAATTACTAGTTGAATAAGTACCAGCTGCTTGAACAGTAAATGTATTTGATAATGTAACTGTTGTAGTACCTGCACCAGCTGTAATATACGTACCAACTGGAAGGCCAGTACCAGTAATTAATGCCCCATTTTGACCAGCAAAAATTGCAGCAAATGTTACTGTGCTAGCACCAATTGCACCACCGGATGCATATGTATTAGATGGAACATTTGGAACAGTTGCAGTTTGTTGACTCATTATTTTAGTGCCGTTGGTTAGACCACCCCCAATTAAGGTTGACCCAACACTAACTGGAAATACTGTGTAAAACCCAGCAGCTTGAACAGTAAAATTATTTGATAATGTAACTGTTAGACCTGAAAACCCAATAACTATTGTATCTGCAGGTAATCCTGTACCTGAAATTACTTGACCTGGAATAACACCAGTTGCAGTACTAAGAACCATAGTGTTAGTACCAATTGCTCCACCAGATCCATAAGTTATATTTACATTATTAGCTGTACTAAAACCACCATTAAATGTTAAAGTAAAAGTTGTAACACTACCGGCAAGAGTAGTTGACGTTGCAACGGGAACATTACTAAGAACTGCTAGTAATAAATCATTTTGGGAATAGTTAGGAATAAACCCAGTAAGCGTATTAGAAGCTACAGTGTTAGAGTTTAGGGTCCAATCGCGAATTGCTGGCATTATTCAAAAATCTCCATAACTCTATTTGTATACATACTACCACCTTTTAATTAATTCTTAATATTTATACTACACTATAGCTAACGCTTGTAATTACACCACTTGTATAATTAAGAGTTTTAGTATAAACAGAACTGCCTAGAGGAGCACCAGAAATTGTAACATAACTTAAAACACCCTGAATATAATAATAATTTTTTACATAGTTTCCATTTGGTGTTGTATATGTAATATAACTAACTAAATTACCAGATCTAGTAATAGTATATGGATATGTATTTAAGTTCTTTGATATTGATTCATAAGTTTGTGGAATAATGCCAGTAGCCCCAGCAGATCCTTTAGCACCAGTTGTTGCTGTAACTTGCCAAGTAGTACCTGAGTAAATAAATTCTACTGTTACCCCCTTAACAGTTAAAGCTAAATCATCATTATTATTTTCAATTGAGGAACCATTACGTTTTACTATTAAACGATTAACTGACCAATCATTCCCATCAGTAATTTGTACATAAGAACCTGTATTTGGTGTAGCAGGAAGATAGATGTTAAAACTACCATTAGTAGTATCTGCAATCAATCTATCATTATTATTAGCATTATAATCTGCAGTCAATGGAGCCCATGGTTTAACAATACCAGTTGCTCCAAGCCCAATAGGACCAGTAGCGCCAATACCAATTGGACCAGTAGCACCAACTGGTCCAGTCAGTGCACTAGATACTAAGTCACTTAAATACGTATTAGCCATTAAGCTTGAGCTTCAGTCCAAGAGATACGAGTATTAATTGTATTAGTACTACCTAATGCTGTAGCGCAAATAGTAATAATATCAGGACCATCTGGATAAACATTATTTGCACTTGTTGGAACAGATAATGAAGTACCACCACCTAAAATACTGTTACCAATATCTCGTACACCATTCAAATCTTGAGAAGTAGCAGCAGCAGAATTAGTAAAGAATCCATAAATTGATTCGCCGCCAGTAATTGTTGTTGCTGATGCATGATAAGCAACTTGTGCTAAACTTGAACCACCAACAGCAGCAAATGTACCAGAAGCAGGTTTACCGTTAAGAAGTAGTTCAATACGGAAAGCAGCACCAGTTGTGAAAGTGTCCATTTGACGTAATGTTAATTGCATACGGTTGATAATTTCTCTTGCACCAAGTAATCCTGTTAAACCACCATCAACAGAAGGCCCAAGACGAATACTCATTAGAGCATAACGAGTATTTGCAGTTAAATTAGAAAACCCTGTATTAGAACCTGCACTAAATACATATGATTTATCATCATCAAATCTACCATCCATAATTACAGATGAACCCCAATGACTTAATGTAGAAGCACATTGTGGAGAATATAATTGAACTTGAATAGGAGCAGTAGCACTATATGTAAACGTTTGAGCAGTAGCAGCACCACCAGTTTGAGCTCTACCGGCAATTGTAAATGAGTTTGCAGTTCTAGATGAAAATGTAATATATTCAATTTGTGCACCAGTATTAGCTGCTTGGGTTAAAACTAATGTACCACTTGCTGGCCAACCTGAACTATCAGCTACAGAAATAACTTGACCTGCTGCAGTAGCTGCTGATAATGTTGAAGTTAAATATGTTGATGGAGGAATAGTATTAGTTTCATAACGAGCAGGTAAGTTACCTGATCTCATATAAGCTTCTGTATTCACATTATTATTTGGAATGCGATGAGCATAAATTACTTCACCACGGTTATTTTTAAAACCAAATCTTATTCCACCTGCACCATACCATGTATAATCTGCATAGAACATTTGCATTTTAGTTAAATCTAGATTCAATAAAGATGCACCAGTGCCATCACATTTATCAATATTCCAAGATGATTGTGGGAAACGTTGATCAACTGTTTTACTAATTACCACATTAGATGTTGTAACTCCTCTATATTCTGGTGAAACATACATTTGTGTGTCAGATGTAATTGATTGCACTGTATAAGTTTGACCACGAATAACTATAGAATCGGCAGGTTTAAGTTGTGATGAAAACTTAGTACTAGTACCAACAACAGAATTTGTTCCATTAGTTACAGTAGCAACACCAGATAATTGATCAGTACTACTTCTTAAAACTACATATAAATTTTGTCCATCAAATTCAAAAAAGAATCCATTTTGTGAATCAAACATACCAATTCTATTTGAACTACCAGTCCAAGAATATGGACTTACCCAAATAGGAAAACCAGTTGCAGTAGTAGCAGATGGAGTAGCTGCTGCAGTATATGTAAGTGTTAATGGAGATGCAACAGTTGCAACTGTAAATGTTCCATTATATGCAGTTTCATTAGCTCCCCAAACTTTAATAACTGCTCCAGGTAATAAACCATGTTGGTACTTAGTAGTAACAGTTACTGTAGTACCTGAAGAAGTAATTGTATCAATGTTTAATGTTGGCTTTAAAATAGAACCAGTAGAGAATTGAATACCTTTACCTGATTGATAACGGAAATATCTACGTGTCTGTCTAATAACTTGATAACCATGATATGAAGATAAGTTACTAAATGTTACACCACCATCAAATGCACGGTGAGCTGAATAACCCATTGGTCTAACATATAAAGTAGAAGTTGCACCTGCAGCTGCAGTAATATTACCTGTTGCAGTACATGCAAATGTAAATGTATTTGAAGTAGGAGTAGTAGCAACAATCCAAGAACCATTTAATGTTCCTGTTGCGCCAGTAGTACCAACAACATAAACTGAATTGCCTACTTGTAAACCGTGTGCATATGTTGTAGTAACAGTAGCTTTACTACCATCAAGAGTAATTGCTGCACTTAAGCTAGCAGATACTGGAATATCAGCACCAGTAAAGAAAGTTGCAGTATACAAATATGATTTAGTTGAATCAAACAATGAAGCTGCAGGAGCCGATGTTGTAATATATGTAAAGTTAGTATTAGTTGAAACTGAAGCAACAATCCACCAACCATCAGCATTTGCTGCATCTAATGTACCTTGTACAAAGATTGGAGTACCAACTGTAATACCAGCAGTAGCAGGTAAAGCTACTGTAACTGTTGTACCAGATGCTGTAATTGCTGTGATGCCTGAAATAGGAGATGTAGCATCATAGAAAGCGCTAGGACGATTGTTACATAGGTTTAATGTTTCCCATTTTGTAGGCTGTGTACCATATTCAAAGTCTGTATCAATTAGAGATTGAGGTTGGCTAACTCTTAGTTTCTCTACTGGATCGCGCATAACTTCTGCTGGCAAAATTTCAGTATAAGTTTCTTCCACTAGGATAGAAAGTTTATCAGTTGCCTGCATAGAAGTTGTACTATAATCTAATACAATTGTAGTTGTTTCTTGGCCGGTATCCGAATTAACTTGATTTGTATGTAAACTTGAGCCTAGACCAGGATCTGAGAAATTGTAAATAACCGTACCTGATGTTACATTAGTAATCAGTAAAAGTTGTTCAGGACGAATATTCTTACCAACAACTTGAATAGTACTAGTTGCTGGGGTAAAAACATAAGATTCTAATATAACATGCTTTGCCATTTTGTTAATCTCCTAATGCGATGGTCGTCGCTGAATATGGGTATTTTCGTGTTTGTCTATCTAATGTGTTATTTATTACTGTTATAATTCCTTCAGAGCCGACCGATGGTGCTCGATAGATAATAAGTTTATTACCTCTAACTCTATATCCCTTATATGAATCATATGGAGTAATCCATGGGAATCTAATTTCTGCAATATATGGTGCTAATTTTTTACCATTAATAACAACATCTAAATTCTTAGAAGATGATAATGTTGTAATTGGAGTTTGATCAAGTGCAAGATTAAATATTGTTTTAAAACCATCAAATTGTGTAGAAATATCATTTAGTACAGCAGGAAGTGTAATGCCATTAATAAATGTTAACATTGAACCAGTGGCACCAGCCGGCCCAGTAGGACCCGTAGCACCAGGAGCCATAGGACCAGTAGCGCCAGGAACAGTAGAAGCTGCTCCAGTAGCTCCTGTTAAACCAGTTGCGCCTTTAGCTCCAACTGTAGCAGATACTTGCCATGTTACACCATCATAAATCATGTAAACAAATACACCACCCATATTTAATACTAATGGGTTTATACTACCTTCAATAGTAGCACCATTTGGTAATACTGTTACTGGATTAACTGACCAATTTGCCCCATCTTGTATTGCAATTACATTACCAATCACAGGTGAAGCAGGAAGAGTTAATGATAATACACCAATAGATGTATCAGTAATAATTTGTTGACCAGTTAATACAGTAGTATCTGTTGTAACTTTAACCCATGGTGCCATTGCGCCCGTAGCACCAGTTAAACCAGCACCGCTTGCACCTTGAGTACCAGTAGCACCTGAAGCTCCATTAACTCCTTGAATACCTGTAGCACCAGTTAAACCAGCACCTGTAGCACCAGTGTTACCTTGGGTACCCGTAGCACCACTTGCACCATTAGCTCCAGTAGCACCAACACCCGTGGCACCAATTAAACCATCTGCGCCTTGTATACCTGTAGCGCCTTGAATGCCTTGGTTACCTATAGGACCAGCAGGCCCAGTAGCACCATCAACACCAATTATACCATCTGAACCTTTAGCACCAGAAGCACCTTGAGCACCAGTAGCTCCAACACCTGATGCACCTATTAAACCTTGTAAACCTGTAGAACCAGTAAGACCTTGATCGCCTTGGATACCTTGAGGACCTGTAGCTCCAATACCTGATGCGCCTTGAGTACCTGTAGCTCCAGTAGCACCAACACCCGTGGCACCAATACCTGATGCGCCTTGTACACCTGTAGCACCTGAAGCTCCATCAGCACCAGTAGCACCTATTCCTGTAGCACCTTGAACCCCTGTAGCTCCTATTCCAGTAGCACCTTGAGTACCAGTAGCGCCAGAAGCTCCAATACCTGTAGCACCAATACCTGATGCGCCTTGTACACCTGTAGCACCTGAAGCTCCAGTAAATCCTGTAGCACCAGAAGCCCCTTGCAAGCCTTGGATACCATCAGCACCAGTAGCTCCTACTCCAGAAGCACCTTGAGTACCTGTGGCGC
>Ga0209188_1001304_pt1 | contig 20545 bp, 16 predicted proteins | sample C_130625_EF_Meta_FD_187307 | JGI IMG/M metagenome (GOLD analysis project Ga0209188, IMG submission 187307) | Freshwater microbial communities from Lake Croche, Canada to study carbon cycling - C_130625_EF_MetaG (SPAdes) (version 2) | ecosystem: Environmental > Aquatic > Freshwater > Lake... | reverse complement strand
CGACCGAACGGTTGTGTCCTAAATGGATGACCTCTGCGCCCATGCCTTGCAAGATACGACGCATGATGTTGATGGCGGCGTCGTGTCCGTCAAACAAACTCGCGGCGGTGACAAAGCGCACTTTTTGCGTGGGCTTGTATTTGGCAAGGGCTTGGAATTCAGCGGACAGGTTGGTCATCTTTATTTTCAGGTGCGGTTATCCGCCGTAGAGGTAGTTAGGCAGCCACAAGGTCAGTCCTGGCCAGATGTACATCAGCACCATGCACAGAATCACGATCAGCATATAGGGCATCATGCCCGCAAAAATCTGATTGATGGTCACGTGCGGTGGTGAGACACCCTTCAAATAGAAGGCTGACATCGCAACAGGTGGTGAGAGGAAAGCGGCTTGCAAGTTCACAAAGACCAGTACGCCCCACAAAATCGGGTCGATCTGGAAATGTGTCAACAAAGGCAAGAAGATGGGCACAAAAATCACAATGATTTCGGTCCACTCCAGCGGCCAGCCGAGCACAAAGATGATGGCTTGCGACAAAAGCATGAACTGGATGGGCGACAGGTCCATGGCCATCACCCATTCTTCGACTAAGCGCTGACCACCCAAGATGGCAAACACAGCAGAGAACAGGGCTGAGCCCACGAACAACCAGCACACCATGGAGGTGGTTTTGGCGGTTAAGAAGACCGCCTCTTTGGTGCGTTTGAAGTCGAGCGAGCCGGAGGCCCATGCCATGATGAAGGCGCCAGCCGCACCCACCGCCGCCGACTCGGTGGCAGTGGTGATACCGAGCAAGATCACGCCCAACACCACGACCGTCAATATTCCCAAAGGCATCACGGACTTGACCAGCATGTCTAAGATTTCAAACTGCTCACCGTCAAAGCCTTTGTAGTACCAAACCAAAAGCCATGCGAACAACACGCAGCTGATGTAGAAGCCTGTGTAGAAGTTCTCAGGCACGGCCTCTGTTCTAGGCGCCTCGGACGTGTCGCCATCTCCCAAGGCTTGCATAGGCGCATCGCTATCTGCTTCGGCTTTTTTGGTGTCAGACTCAGCGCCAGGAGGCAGTTGCACGTCGTTGGCACCAGGGGGCTCTTTGACAGATTCAGCACCGGGTGGCTCTTGTACGCCATTGCTCGCGCCAGGAGGTTCTTGCACACCATTGCTAGCTGATGAAGGTGGCTCTTTTACGCCACCGCTAGCGCCGGGCGGCTCGGATACGCCGCCTTGTGGAGCAACTTCTTTGAGCGTGGTGTTGTTATCAGCTGACGCAGGTTGCGAGATGGCCGCTTTGGCGGCATCGGCCGCATTGTTTTCAGCTTGTGAGTGGATCACGACAAACCACCAAACGGAGGCGAGAGTGACCAATACAGAGATCAAAGGCACCAAGCTCATGCCCAAGCTTTTGACCAACAACCACCAAGACACCCGCAATTCGGAAACTTGAATTTGCAAGGCGCGTTGGGGACGCAATACAGCAGAAACCAATGCACTCAAGATGCGTGGCGAATACTGTTGGCCCAAGGCCTGTAGCCATGGAGAAACAGGGGTTCTGAGTTTTTCTTCAGGCAATTTGGGCGCAATCTTGGGGTCGATCAAAACCCAGCCAATCACATAGACCAAATACAAGAAGGCCAAAAAGAAGCCGGGAAACATGGCGGCCGCATAGAGCTTGACCACCGATTGACCAGCAACAGCCGCGTACACAATGATCATCACGGAAGGCGGGATCAAAATGCCTAAGGTTCCGCCAGCGGTAATCACACCAGCTGCCAAACGGGTGTCGTAACCTGCGTTCAACATGGGGCGCATCGCAATCACGCCCATCAACACCACTACGGCGCCGACCAAGCCGCTGGCAATGCCCCAAAAGGTACAAATCACCAAGGTGGCGACGGCCAAAGAACCGGGTAAACGGCGGAAAGCCAGTTGCACGCTGTGGAACATTTTGTCGACCAGCGCCCCGCGTTCCATCACATAGCCCATCAGCACAAAGAGCGGGATAGAAAGCAAAACATCGTTCGTCATCGCACCAAAAGTGCGCTGCACCATCAGGTTAAAAACTTTGTTGTCGAACCAAGGCTGGCTAGGATCGTAGAAGGCTGTGAAGCCAAACACCATACCCAAACCCATCAGGGTAAAGGCAGTAGGAAAGCCCATCATGATGACCACCACGATGAGGGCCAACATGGTTAGGCCGAGTGCTGGATCGCTCATGCGTGATCTCCTTTAGAACCAAGGCTGCCACGCTGGTGGGCTTCTTCGTCAATGGTTTTGGCGCGTGCGATGGCATCGCGCTTGGCATCTTCGTCCACGTATATGCTGTTGGCTAACTGTTGTTCGACCACGTCGATTTCGTTGGCATCTTTGAGTCGCTCTGGCCATTCGCCGGTATTGAGGCAAACCACACAACGCACGATTTCCGCGATACCTTGCAAGAGCACGATCAAGCCCGCAATCGGAATGATGGCCTTAAAGGGATAAAGAGGTAACGGATCGGCGTTGAACGTGTGTTCGCGGATCAGCCAAGAGTCGTTGGCATAGCCCCAGCCAGCCCAAGTCAGGGCAACCACGCCAGGCAGGAAAAACAAGATGTAGAGCACCAAGTCAAGCGAAGCTTGGGTACGAGGTGCTGCGCTGCCGTAAAAGAAGTCACCACGCACATGGCCGTTTTGGCTCAAAGTGTAGGCACCGCACATCATGAAGAGGGTGCCGTACATCATGTTGCTGGCGTCGAAAATCCAAGCAGTGGGAGCGTTTAGGACATAGCGCTTAAAGACTTCCACCACCACCATCAGCATCAAGGCGATGATGAGCCAAGCGAAAGCTTTGCCTACCCAGGTGCTGATTTCATCCGCTGTGCTCAGCAGTTTTTGTGTATTCATAAGAGGCAATCAAAAAAGAAGAAAACCCATCCGGGAGCCTTGCCCCCGAATGGGTTTAGAGTTTAAGCGAGTGCTTAAGCCTTTGCGGCTGGTTTGCCGAAGTAGCGGTTGTATGCCATCTTGAAGTCGACCATGTAGTCGTTTTGCCATTGGCCTGCACGTTCAGCGAATGCGCGTTGCGATTCCATGACTTTCTTGAAGTAGGGGTTCTCGGCAGACTTCTTCACAACAACTTTGTCCCAAGCGTCGAGTTGTGCCTTGAGGATGGCGTCAGGAGTCTTGTAGAACTTGATACCTTGCTTTTTCATCTCGGAGTAGTCTTTAGAGTTGCGGTCGATGGCTTTCCAGCTCATCTCGGCAGAAGACGCTTGCACCGAGTAGTCGATGATCGATTTGAGTTCCGCAGGCAGCGCATCGAGCTTGCCCTTGTTGAACAAAATTTCGAACTGTTCACCGCTTTGGTGGAAGCTTTGCAACATGCAGTTTTTCACCACGTCTGGGAAACCCAAGATGCGGTCTGAGGTCGCATTGTTAAATTCAGCCGCATCGATCAAACCACGGTCCAAGGCGGGAACAATCTCACCACCAGGCAGTGGGTTCACCGCCACGCCGAGTTCTGTGAAGATGTCCACTGCTAAGCCGACGGTACGGTATTTCAAACCTTTTAAATCAGCGACTTTAGCGATCGGTTTTTTGAACCAACCCAAGGGCTGTGTAGGCATTGGCCCGTAAACATAAGAGGCCACATCAATATTGAGCGACTTGTAGATCTCCTCAAGCAACTGCTTGCCGCCACCGTATTGGTGCCATGAAAGAACCATGTTGGGGTCCATGCCAAAAGCAGGGCCGGAGCCCCACAAAGCCAAGGCAGAGCTTTTGCCATAGTGGTAAGCCAAAACGCCGTGACCACCGTCTAGCGTGCCCTTGTTCACAGCATCTAAAAGCTGGAAGGCTGGAACGACTGAGCCAGAGGGCAGCACTTCAATTTTGAGTCGGCCGCTGGCCATGTTGTTGACTTTGGACGCAAAGTCGTTGGCGTATTCATGGAAGATGTCCTTGGCGGGCCAAGTGCTTTGAAAACGCATGGATACTGTCTGCGCGCGTGAAATCATCGGTGCTGTCATGGCGCCGGCAGCGACTGCGGCACCTTTGAGCATATTGCGGCGGCCGGAGCCTTTTTGGATATCTGTCATTCGGGGATCTCCTAGGGATGTATCAAAGACACTTATAAACATTACGAGAATCGCTATTCTTAAGCTGGATAGGCATGAAGGATCAGGGGGTTTCCCCCAGTCACAAACATAAAAGAATTAGTAGTTTGTCTCATACGAGACCCATGGGCACTCATATACTGCCGCTCACTGCCAGAATTTTTGTGATCACAAAACCACCCAAGATGAGTTTTTTAGCCTTAGACGTAGGCAACACCCGACTGAAGTGGGCGTTGTTCGATAGTCCAAAGCCCCGGGCTACTTTGATAGACCACGGCGCAGTATTTTTAGAGAATATCGACCGCCTGGGGGATAACGAATGGCGCAATTTGGTGGCGCCCACCCAGATGTTGGGATGCATCGTGGCTGGCGAAGCGATACGCCGTCGGGTGGAAGAGCAACTGGAGTTGTGGGATTTCACACCCCATTGGGCGGTGTCTTCCCCTGCCGAGGCAGGCGTGACCAATGGCTACGACCACCCTACCCGTCTAGGCGCAGACCGATGGGTTGCCGTGATTGGGGCGTATGCGCGCATGCGCCAACAGGTGAAAGACCAGCCCTTGCGGCCTTTGGTGGTGGTGATGGTCGGAACGGCGGTAACAGTCGAGGCCATTGACGCGTCAGGCAAATTTTTGGGTGGGCTGATCTTGCCTGGACACGGCATCATGCTGCGCGCCTTAGAGTCCGGCACGGCTGGACTGCGCGTACCCACCGGCGATGTGCGTGAATTTCCCACCAACACCAGCGACGCCTTGACCAGCGGCGGTACTTTCGCAATTGCTGGCGCGGTCGAGCGCATGGTGCAGCATGTACGTACCCATTGCAATGCAGAGCCCATTTGCTATATGACCGGTGGCGCCGGTTGGAAAATGGCGCCAAGTATGTCGGTGCACTGCGAGTTGGTGGAGTCGCTGATATTTGATGGCTTGCTGGAAATTGCAGACCAGCGTCTGAAAATTCACAAATAGAATTTTTTTGCACCGAATTCACGCTTGATTTTCGGCCAATTGCGGGGATTTCCCTGCGTGACAAACGGGCATAACTAAGGCTAGACTGGCACGATGCAAATACTAGATTCACTCGTCACCCAAGCCGCCAGCATCAGCGCTGTGCGCCGCGATATCCACGCGCATCCTGAACTTTGCTTTCAAGAGCAACGCACCGCTGACGTGGTGGCGGCCAAGCTGACTGAATGGGGGATACCCATTCACCGCGGCATGGGCACCACAGGGGTGGTGGGCATTATCAAAAACGGTACGAGCGACCGCGCCATTGGCTTGCGCGCCGATATGGACGCCTTGCCCATGCAAGAGTTCAACAAGTTTCCACACGCCAGCCAAAACCCAGGAAAGATGCACGCTTGCGGCCACGATGGCCATGTGGCCATGTTGTTAGCGGCGTCGCAGCATTTGGCGAAAAACCGCAACTTTGACGGCACGGTGTATGTGATCTTTCAGCCCGCCGAAGAAGGCGGTGGTGGTGCGCGTGAAATGATCAAAGATGGCTTGTTTGAGAAATTTCCCATGCAAGCGGTCTACGGCATGCACAACTGGCCTGGTTTGGGCGTCGGCAAATTCGCTTTGAGCGCGGGCCCTGTGATGGCGTCTAGTAACGAGTTCACCATCACCATCCACGGCAAAGGCAGCCATGCCGCTTTGCCGCATAACGGTATCGATCCTGTGCCCATCGCTTGTCAAATGGTGCAAGCGTTCCAAACCATCATCAGCCGTAATAAAAAACCGGTGGATGCAGGCGTGATTTCGGTCACCATGATCCATGCGGGTGAAGCGACCAATGTGGTGCCAGACCAATGCCAGATGCGCGGTACGGTGCGGACCTTTAGCATCGAGGTGCTCGACATGATCGAGCAGCGTATGCGTGAAGTGGCCCAGCACATTTGCACCGCATTTGGCGCAACTTGCGAGTTCGATTTCCACCGCAACTACCCACCGACTATCAACCACGTGGCAGAAACCGACTTCGCTAAAAAAGTGCTGTCAACGATCGTGGGTGAAACCAATATCGTTCCCCAAGAACCCACCATGGGCGCGGAGGACTTCTCCTACATGTTGCAAGCCGTGCCAGGCGCCTACGCATTCATCGGTAACGGCGAAGGCGCCCACCGAGAAATAGGACACGGCGAAGGCCCTTGCACCCTGCACAACCCCAACTACGACTTCAACGAGAACTCATACCGCTAGGCGGAACGTTTTGGGTGAAGTTGGTGGAGGCGACTTTAATTGGGGTCAGAACCTAATTAACAAGTTGGCGCTTGAGGATGGCAGGAGAAATTGGGGAAATTGGGGTCAGAACCTAATTAACTTCCAACAATTTTTGCTTTCCTGAAGCGCCGCGCAGTTAATTAGGTTCTGACCCCAATTTCCCTACCCCGCCCCAATTTAAGCCTAATAAGCCGCCAACAACGCTTGTAAATGCGCCTTGTTCTCCCCCGCGGCAAAGGGCGAAAGCAAACTAAGCACATGTTTTGCACCCCGCAACAAAGACGCTTGCGCGCTCTCAGGCTCTAGTGCGTGCCGTGGGTCGCGGACGTATTCATAACTCAACCACCAAGTCAGCATGACCACCATGTGGGTAGCCGTGGCCTCTCGTTCTGAAACAGTAATGGCCAACACGCCCTCGTGCTCCAAGCTGCCGAGCACGGTTCTGAAGGCGGTGGTTTTGTGAAGTAGGCCGTCTTTAATCTGCGCCTCTAGTCGACGATTCTTGCTGAGCAAGTCGTTGAGGTCACGGTACAAAAATCGGTATTGCCATACCAATTCAAACAAGCTGTGCATGAAAAACCATGCATCTTCAACATCGTGTACGCCAGGTGCGGCGCTAAGCAATTCGTTCAACGCATCTTCATAACGCGTGAACAGCGCGTTGACTAACTCGTCTTTTGCCGGGAAGTGGTAGTACAAATTCCCAGGGCTGATATTGAGCTCCGAAGAGATCAGTGTCGTTGAGACATTCGGTTCACCAAAGCGGTTAAAAAGCTCCAGCGTTACCCCCAAAATTCGCTCAGCAGTTCGACGGGGCGCTTTTTTCATATGGGAAATTAATTAGGTTCTGACCCCAATTAAAACCAATCACTTCTTAGCTGCAGTTGGTTTGGTTTTAGCGGCGGTTTTTTTGGTGGCTGGGGGTTTTACGCCTAGTTGCGCTTCTAAGGTGGCAATGCGCGTTTGGAGGTCTTGGATGTCTTGGGCTGAGGGCATGCCCATGCGGTGCAGGGCTTTGGCTACGCGGTCTTCGAAGATGTTTTCTAGCTTGTCCCACTGGCCTGTCGCGCGCTCGTTCAGGGTGTGCGCGGCTATCGTGGCTTTTTCGGTGGCTTCGGCGAGTTTCTCGGCGGCGGTCTGTTGCACCTTGCGCTGCATGGTTATGCCATCGGTCACTAGTTTTTCAAACGCCTTGCTTCCCTCTTGTTGGGCCTTAGAAAACGCACCTAAGCCTGCAAGCCAAATTTGCTGCGCTTGCTCTTTCACGTTGTCGGTCATGTGGGCAGGATCAAATGGGTTTTTGGTGGACATGGATTGGCTTTCTAAGTTGGTGTTGCCGAGGTGTTAGCCGAACTCAAGTTTTCTAAAAGACTTCAAGACAGACAGTTTGCAAACCCCTCGAACCCGGACTTTAACCCGTTAAACCTGCGGCTTGCAATGTGAGATTGCACTAGCGTCTCTATCACGCAAGCGTAAGTTGGTGCGGGAGCAAAACTCAAATTTAGTAAGATACAAACAACTCTCAAAACAATAAACAACAACATGCCAGAAATAAGCAATGCCGCTTGGTATGTCGTCCATACCAAACCACGTCAAGAAACCAGGGCCTTAGAAAACCTGCAAAACCAAGGGTTTGAGTGCTTTTTGCCGACGATGGAGATCGAAAAGTTGCGCAACCAACGCGTCATGCGCGTGGTCGAGCCTATGTTTAGCCGCTACATGTTTATCCAGCTGGACGACACCACCCAAAACTGGGCGCCGATTCGTTCTACTTTGGGCGTGAGCAAATTGGTGAGCTTTGGTCATATTCCCGCCAAAGTACCGCCAGAGTTGATTGAGTTTTTGCGCCAAGCGCCACCTGAGACGGTTGAGCGTTTGTTTGATGTGGGTAGCAATGTGCGCGTGGCAAACGGGCCGTTGAAGGGTTTGGAGGGCCAATACTTTGCCCACGATGGCGAGACGCGTGCCTTCGTTTTGGTTGAGTTGTTGGGCCAGCCACAAAAACTGCGCGTCACTTTAGATAGTTTGCGCGTCGCTTAATTTCTGTAGTCGTGAGCTACGCTTCACGAATGCGTGAGTGATTTCCGTGGTGTCTAGGGGCACCCAAAACTAGCGCAAGTTACTTATTCGCCAGCGCCGCCGCCTCAGCCGCCGCACTCGCCCGCAAAGCAAACTCGGCTCGCAATGCCCGCAACTTCTCGCGCGGATCTTCTTGCACCGTGTTTTTGTCCAAAGCCATCTCGGCGATGAAGCGGCTCGGTTGCGAGATCACCATATCGCGACCTTTTTTACGGCGTTTCGTCCAACTCACCGACAAGGTGGTTTTGGCGCGGGTGATGCCCACATACATCAAACGACGCTCTTCTTCTAGGCGGGTCACCAAGCTTTCATTGGTTTGCTCGCTGTCGGCTTCTTCATCCATCCGAAATGGCAACATGCCCTCGGTCACGCCGATGAGCATGACATGTGGCCACTCCAAACCTTTGGCCGCGTGGAGCGTAGAAAGAGTCACCACGTTTTGGTCTTTTTCTCGCTCGTTCAAAGTCGAAAGCAAAGCTATGGTTTGCGCGACCTCGAGCAAGTTTTTTTGCTCGGACGCCATCGTTGCGCCAGCGGTGTCTTCTATTTCACCGCCACAGCGCTGTGCCATCCAGTCGCAAAACTCCATCACATGCGTCCAGCGTGCGGCGGCCATTTGTGGGCTGTCTTCGGCGTCGTAGAGATGCTTCTCGTAATCGATGTCTTTCAGCCACGTGTTCAAAAACGCACGCGCGTCTTCGGCGCCCTTGGTTTGCTTGGCGCGGTAGGCCAAGTCGTTCACAAAACGACCGAACTCGTGGAGGCTGCCGACTGCGCGGGCATTGAGCACAGAGGGCAAGCTGCTGCTAAACAAGGCTTCAAACAAACTCACCTTGTACTGCGTCGCAAAGAGCCCCAAGCTTTGTAAAGTTTGATGCCCGATGCCGCGTTTGGGCGTGGTGACGGCGCGCAAGAACGCCGGGTCGTCGTCGTTGTTTACCCACAAGCGCAACCAGGCGCAAAGATCGCGAATTTCAGCACGGTCAAAAAAGCTTTGTCCGCCCGATACCTTGTAAGGAATTTGTGCTTTGCGAAAAGCTTTCTCCAGCACCCGCGCTAGGTGGTTGGCGCGATAAAGCACAGCAAAGTCTTTCAACTCTTTGTGTTGCGGACCTGCGGCCGCGTCTACGCCGTTGCGCAGAGATTGAATGCGCGCCACCACACGTTCAGCCTCGTGTTCTTCGTTGTCGGCGTCTACCACGCGCACTGGTTCGCCTTCACCCAGTTCTGAAAATAAGGTTTTGGGAAACAACTTGGGATTCGCGGCAATCACTTGGTTGGCGGCTCGCAAAATCGCGGCGGTAGAGCGGTAGTTTTGCTCGAGCTTGATAACTTTGAGCGCAGGAAAATCTTGCGGCAAACGGCGTAAGTTATCCAAAGTGGCGCCACGCCAACCGTAGATCGATTGGTCGTCGTCGCCCACCGCAGTGAAGCGCGCGTTATTGCCCACCAAGCACTTGAGCACTTCGTATTGCGTGGCGTTGGTGTCTTGGTATTCGTCGACCAACACGTGCGCGAGTTGCGCTTGCCATTTCTCACGCACATCGTCGTGGTTTTGCAAAAGTTTGAGAGGCAGGCCGATCAAGTCGTCAAAGTCGACGCTTTGGTAGGCGCTTAAACGTTCCTCATAACGCGCCATGATTTTGGCAATGGTGCGCTCGTTGTCGTCTTTGGCGATGGCCAATGCTTGCTCGGAATTGAGGCCCATGTTTTTCCAAAGGCTAATCGTCCATTGCCATTGGCGAGCAGATGCTGAGTCGGTGGTGCCACCCGCATCTTTCAAGATGCTGGTGACGTCGGCGCTGTCCATGATAGTGAACTGCGGCTTGAGCCCGACGGCAGCGCCGTCTTGGCGCAACATGCGCACGCCCAGTGCGTGGAAGGTGCATATCAGCACCTCGTTAGCGGCTTTGCCGATCAGTTGTTTGGCGCGCTCGCGCATTTCAGCCGCAGCTTTGTTGGTAAAGGTAATGGCGGCAATGCGCTTTGGGTCACAGCCGACTTGGATGAGGCGGCCAATTTTGTGGGTGATGACGCGGGTTTTGCCAGACCCCGCACCGGCGAGCACCAAACAAGGCCCCTGCAAGAAATTAACGGCTTCTTGTTGCGCGAAATTCAAACCAGCAGACATTCAGGGGACAGTTCAAGCAAAGATGGCAATGATACTGGCGCACCCAGAAGGCAAAATACAACGGTGCTTAATATTTTGTTAGTAACGTTTCCGTTTTTTGCGTTGGTCTTGGCGGGCTTTGTCGCCGCCCATCGGGGTTGGTTGCCCCTAGATGCGATCCCCGGACTCAACGGTTTCGTCTTGTTTTTTGCCTTGCCTTGCATGCTGTATCGCTTTGGCGCGGGCACACCCATCGTGCAATTGCTAGATGTGACGCTGTTTTGCGCCTACTTGTTGTGTTCTTTGCTGATGGTGGGTTTCGTGGTGGCGGTAAGTTTGAGCCGGCGTATTGGATGGAACGACGCAGCATTTGGCGCATTGGTCGGTACGTTTCCCAACACCGGCTTTATGGGTGTGCCTCTTTTGGTGGCGCTCTTAGGTGCAGCGGCTGCAGGCCCCGCGATCGTGACCATTTTGGTGGACTTGATCGTCACCTCCTCTTTGTGCATTGCCCTGTCGCGCTTAGACGGAGCGGATGAGCATGGCGCCAGCAAAGCCGCGCGCAATGCGCTCAAGGGTGTTGTGACCAACCCCATGCCTTGGGCGATTTTGTTGGGGGCAGCGTCTTCGGGGTTGGGCTTCACACTGATTGAGCCCATCGAAAAAACGGTGGCGTTGTTGGCCGATTCCGCATCGCCAGTCGCGCTATTCACGATTGGCGCGGTACTGGCACGTTCACAGATCCGCGCCAAGGAAACCCACCATGCACCGATTCTGTGGCGCGATGTTTTGCCCACGGTGTTTTTTAAGTTGGTCTTACATCCGGTTTTAGTTTTGCTCGTGTTGTCGACCGCGATTCAACAAGGCTTTCACGTGGAGCGGTTCACCCTCGTAGTCGTGGTGTTGGTAGCCGCATTGCCAAGTGCCAGTAATGTGGCCTTGTTGACCGAGCGTTTTGGAGCCGATACGGGGCGCATAGCCAAAATTATTTTGCTATCCACCGCTGCCGCCTTCTTGACTTTTTCTGGGGCCGTGGCGCTGTTGACTGGCAATTAGTTTCATTGGCTTAAATCGCCAAAGGATCTACGTCAATCGCCCACCGAATAATTTGCCTGTGTTCGGATCGCAAGGCATGCACCTGCGGATGCCAAATACTTAAAAACTGTTGCAGTGCTTTGCGCGATTGGCATTCGATCAGCATTTGCGCGCGCTCCACATTGGCAACCCTTTGCATCGCCATGGGCACTGCAGGATAGATATAAATTTGCAGCGATTCGGCCAAACCAGCCCCCGCATCACGCATCGCATTTAAAAATGCCTGCGCGGAAGATTGGTCCCGCGCCTCAGAGCGCACCAAGGCTTGAAAACTAAAGGGCGGCAATTGCGCTTGTTGACGCTCGCCGAGTTGCCGTGCAGAAAACGCAGGGTAGTCATGTTGCTTGAGCGCTTCAAACAGGGGGTGTTGCGGGTGAAAGGTTTGTACCCACATCTCGCAAGGACTGACGCGTTGCATCTGTGCGTCGCGGCCGGCGCGCCCCGCTGCCTGCATCAGCAAACTAAACAGGCGTTCAGGCGCGCGAAAGTCGCTCGAAAACAAAGCGCCATCGGGGTTCAACGCCGCCACCAAACTCACTTTGCGAAAGTCGTGGCCCTTGGCAATCATTTGGGTGCCCACCAACACGTCCACCGCGCCCGCATGGACCTCGGCGAGCTGGCGCTCTAGCTCGCCTTTGAGACGCGTGCTGTCAGCGTCGATCCGGCTAATGCGCAAAGGTTCGCCGTCAGTTCGGCGAACATCCGATAGCAGTTCACCCAAATGCTCTTCCAGTTGCTCAGTGCCGCGTCCCAAGGGCTGAATATCTGCATTGCCGCAGGCAGGGCAGGCGCGCGGCACCGACTGGGTAAAGCTGCAGTGGTGACAACGCAAGGTGCGGTCGAGTTTGTGAAAAACCCGAAACGCACTGCAATGTGGACACTGGCTTTTCCAGTCGCAATCCGGGCAATGCAAGACAGGGGCATAGCCACGGCGATTGAGCAGCACCAAAATCTGCTCGCCGCGCGTCACACGTTCGCGTATGGCGTCCAGCAGCTGGCTGGAGAACACCGTTTTCTTGGGTTGGTGGTTCATGTCCACCCGACGCACAAATGGCAACGCACCATCTCCCACGCGAGAGGGCATATGCAAGCGCATATAGCGCCCGGCTTGCGTGGCCTCCGTAGCGGGGCGACTGTGGTGCCAACTCTCGAGCGAGGGCGTGGCAGAACCCAAGATCACTTTGGCGTTTTCTAATTGGCCGCGGTAGATGGCCAAATCGCGCGCGGAGTAGCGCGCACCTTCTTGTTGTTTGTAGCTTGGGTCATGTTCTTCGTCGACCACGATGAGTTGCAAATGCGGCATCGACGCAAACACCGCCATGCGCGTGCCCAACACAATGCGCGCTTGGCCGTTGTGCGCCGCCAGCCAATTCTTCAAGCGCTGGGCGGGCGTGAGGTTGCTGTGCATGGCGACCACGCAATCGTCGCCCCAATGCGGCGCAAAGCGCGCGCGAAAGCGCGACTCCAGTTGTGGCGTGAGGTTGATCTCGGGCACCATCACCAAGATTTGCGCGGATGCGTCTTTGGCTAGCTGAGACTGTGCCGCGCGCAAATAGACCTCGGTTTTGCCGCTGCCGGTATTGCCAAAAAGTAGGAAGGGGCCTTTGTGGTCGGCGATTGTTTGGAGGACTTGGGCTTGTTCGGGAGTGGAAGCGGGAACCTGTGCAGCATGTTGGAGCCCATCTAAGCTGACGTGTGCAGGATACCCACCATTTTCAAACCCGCCATCAGCCTCTAAACCTTTACTTGCTGAGTTGGCTAAGACGTTGGACGCTTTTTCAGCCGCTTTGCTTTGCCTCGTCAAGCGCCGTGTCCATTGTTCTGCGGTCAATTCGCGCAGTTGGTTGGGCAGGGCGGCTAGGGCGACTTCGCCAACGCTGCGTTGGTAATACTGCGCGGCGAAGCGGACCAAGTCGCACCAGTGCGCGTTCAGGGGTGCTATGCCGCCCAACACGCTAGCAATAGGCCTGAGTGTTAGTGCAGCGTTGGTTTGCGATTGGGCAGAAGCGGCTTGCTCTTGCGTGACGGCTGCATCGGCCACTGGGCTCGCATCCCACACCACGCCCATCAACTCGCGTTTGCCCAAAGGCACTCTGACCAAGGTACCAATTGGAAGGATTTCTTCGCTCTCATATGACAACACATCCGCCAAACCACTATGTGCAGGGGTTTGGACGATTACGGAAACTATGTGCGGCATGTCAAGCGTTGAGTTGGCGTGATGAGTTGAGGTAATTTAAGCAAGAGCGACTTAAGTGCTTGATTTTTATGGGTTTGGGCGCTAACTCAGGATTTCTGTGGATAACTTTGTTGATATGTTGTCTTAAGCAACGCCAAAGGCGCATACATCAAGGCTTTGAACAGATTGCCCGAAAAAAAAGCATTCAGTTAAACCTATATAAATCAATGACTTACGTTAAATGTAGAAATGTTAGTGACAAATTCGATATAGTACTTTCTGCCATGTAAGAAACCCCAAATTTGTGCATAAGTAGTGCTACTGTGACGATTTTTTTATGGTTTGGGGTCTTTTTTGTGCTAGTTTTTTCCAGATTTTGTCGGTAAATGGTCCATAGCCTGCCGAACTTGCGCCACGCTTAGCAGTTCAGACAGTACTTGCGGCGCACGGTTAGGCGAGTACAGCACATAAACGGGGACACCGCTGCGACCCAATTCGTTCAAGGCGCGCGAGATGGCGGGGTCGCGTCGGGTCCAATCGGCGCGCATCAGGCGCACTTGTTTGGCCGCAAAGTCGGCCAGCACATCGGGTTGGTTGAGCGTGGTTTGTTTGTTGATTTGGCAGGTCACGCACCAAGCGGCTGTGAAGTCGACAAACACCGCGTGGCCTTGGACGAGCTCTGCTTGGACGGCGCTTGCTGTCCAGGTTTGCCAATGGTTGCTGGTCAGTGGGGCGGTGCCCACTGCGGCGCTAGCGACTGGCGCTTCTTGTGCGTCTGTATTTGAGTTTGAGACAAGCTCAAGGCCAATCCAGCAAATAGCCACGAAGCCCAAGAGTTGAACAACACGCCCTAGCAACGCTTTAAAACGACTCGCCCAAACGGTGAGAGACAGAACCAGCAAGCCGCCTAGCAGCAACATGGACTGCGTCACACTAGTTTGTAGGCCAAAGACCCAAAGCAACCAAACGACGGTCGCCAGCATGGGAAAAGCCAGCGCATGTCGCAGGGTGACCATCCACATCCCCGGTTTGGGCAGCGCTTGCGCCACCGCAGGCACCCAGCTTGCGAGTAAGAAGGGCAAAGCCAAACCAAGGCCCATGCAAGCGAATACCGAAAGGGCCTGCCAAGCAGGCATGGTCATGGCCACACCCAAAGAGGCACCCATAAACGGCGCGGTGCAAGGCGATGCAACCGCAACCGCGAGCACGCCTGAGAGCAATGCGTCGACCACAGGGTGGCGCGATTGCAAAGACACCAGACTTGCAGGCAACACATTGCCCAAGTTAAACACGTCCCATAAATTCAAAGCGATCAGGGTGAAGAGCACTGCCAAGGCGGCGACAACCGCCGGGTTTTGCAACTGAAATCCCCAGCCCAGCTGTTCGCCCATGGAGCGAAGTAATAAGACGGCACCGCCTAGTACCAAGAAGCTCGTCACCACGCCGACGGTGTAGGCCACACCCGTCAAACGGCGCATGTGTTTTCTGGCGCTGTGTTGGGTAAAGCCCAGAAGCTTGATCGCCAAAATAGGCAAGACACAGGGCATGGCGTTCAAGATCAAGCCACCCAAAAGTGCGCCCGCGAGTGCGAGCATGAATCCAAATGCGCTGGTCTCTGCTGCAAGGGGTGGGGCAGAAGATGGGGCAGCGCTTGCCGCCTTTGTGGCTGCGGCCGCAGCAAAGTCTTGGGCTTTGGGGCTGGGCCATGCTCCAGAGACGGGCAAAACCAATTCGATGCCTTGGCGTGAAGCATCGGAAGCTTGTGCCACCAGTAGCCAACCGATTTTTGATGGGCTTTCGCTGCGCGCCGTGCTCACAGGTAAACGTGCCGACCAAGTGCTCCCTTGCCACGACTGCTCAGCCAGCGCATGTTGGTCCGTCGACGACTCCAAAAGCTCTGGGTCGCTTGGAAAGATAGATAACTTTTGCCCTATCCAACTGGAAGGCAGGCCTTCTAAAGAAGCCATCAAAAAGTCGCCTTCGAAGCGCGTGGCTTTTTGAGGCGCGTCCAGTTGGGTGGGTTGCTGTTTCAGCAAGGTGGTGAATGCTTGGGCGTGCGGTGCGAAACTGCTTTGCGAAGCAAATTGCAGCCCGAAGTCGCCCTCTTGGGGGATGCACTCCAAGCGGCAGACCAGCCAATTGGCATGCAACTGCACGGGTAGTTGGCCATTTGTAGGCCCGCGATAAGCAGGTGTGACCTTTATCGCCACGGCTAAAAGCGCATCACCTTCGAAGCCGTAGTTTGTGAGCGTGCCCGCTGAGAGTTTTTTGGGAAGCGGCCACAGCACGGGTCCCACCTCTAGACCAGGTAGTAACTTAAATTCAAGCTGGGTGGGCAGGCCTGAATCGCCCGGATTGCGCCAATAGGTGTGCCATTCAGGGGTGTGTTGTAGTTGCAAGCCTAGCCAAAAAATTTTGCCAATCTGCACGCCGTCTGGGGCATGTGCGACCAACTCGGCGCGCACTTGCGGGGTGGAAACCACTGCGCTTTTTGAGGGCGCATTTAGCTGGGCCCATGCCGTGCCTGCGCCAGAGCTGACGAAAACTAGCCATAACAAAAGGCGGATAACAAACGTATACATGGCGCTGATGTTAACGAGGCGATGCTTAGCCTTATTCGCGCCGATAAGTTTTGTTGGGGTAACCGAGGGCGTTTTTCTTCGAAAGTAAGATGCGTATATGTCCACCGCCACCCGATTCACCGCCGCATTAGCCACCCACCGCTGGGCCGCCATGAATAGCCAAGACTTTACGCAACTCAACCCTGCGCGTGCCGTGGCGGTTTTGCCTTTGGGTGCGACCGAGCAACACGGGCCCCATTTGCCTATGAATGTGGACTCGGTGTTGGTCGATGGCGTGGTCAACGCTGCGCTCACACATTTAGACAAACAAGACCCCGTGTTGGTCTTGCCGACCCAAACCGTGGGACTGAGCACCGAACACATCGCGTTTGCTGGCACGCTCACGCTGTCGCCGCAAAGCGTGATTTCACAGTGGTGCGACCTCGGTGCAAGCGTTGCGCGCGCTGGGGTCAAAAAGCTTTTGCTGTTCAACGCCCACGGCGGCAATGTCGGGCTCATGGATGTCGTTGCGCGTGAATTGCGCGCCCAGCATGGTTTGATCGTCTACAGCAGCAGTTGGTACAACCTGCCAATCGACGAAAAAGTGATGGCGCAATTTGGCGCCGATGAACACCGTTTTGGCATTCACGCGGGCGACATTGAAACCTCGATGATGTTGGCGCTGGCGCCTGAAACAGTCGATATGGCTAAAGCGCAAAACTTTGCGTCTAGCTCGCAACAACGTGCTGCCACCTACCCCATTCTGGGTAATGGCCACAGTGCTAAGTTAGGCTGGCATATGCAAGACTACAACCCGCAAGGGGCGGTGGGTAATGCGGCGGCGGCCACCTCAGCCAAAGGGGCCGCTGTTGTGAAAAGTGCTGGCGAGCAACTGGCGAAGTTACTGCAAGAGTTGATGGATTTGCCGCTGAGCACGGTTAGAACCTAGTCTGCCTTGCCGCCAATATCTTGGTAGCTTTTGTTAAAGCCAAATTTATTTTGAAGTGTTTTGCAAAAGAGTGCATACCTTTAGGCATGGGTGAACCAATCCCTATGCTCCGGCCCTGCCAAATGCGGCAAGCTGTTAAACACCACCAAGTTATGCCGCTTGGGCGTGAAATGGAACTCGCTCACTGAGCTATTGCGCATGCGCAAATTCAACTCGATGCTGGTCTCGGGTGATGCTTGCAGCACTTGCGCCACTGCGGTCGAGATAGGCCCGCCGCTAGAGACCAGCAACACGTTGCCTTCGCAATGTTGGCGCACATGGTCTAGCGCTGAAGTCACGCCGTGCAAAAATTCTGGGTAGGTCGGCATGCCGACGGGGGATGCGGTTCCCGCCATCCATTGCTTGAGCCCGTCACGCAACATACGAAAGTGTTCTCGGTAGCCCTCTGGTGTCTTGGTGTTGAAACTTGCGTTGGGATGCACGGCGCGAATGAGGGCTTCGCTATCGTATTCATTGAGACCCGGCCACTGCAGCGCATCTGGCGTATGCCCTAAACCGTCGCGAATGCCTTGCAAAGTTTGGGCGTGGCGCTTCAAGGTGCCGACCAAGACGGCGTTGAACGTCAAGCCGTGTGACTTCCAATGCTCGCCCAAACGACGACTTTGTTGTTTGCCCATCGCGCTGAGTTGGTCATAGTCTGCGGCGCCTAGCGAGGCTTGGCCGTGGCGTACGAGGTAGAGCTGTCCCATGGGCGTTTGTGCGTAATGCGTTGTACTGGTTTAACTGCTGGGCAATTCTCCAGTTGAATCTGCCGTTGCAGAGTCACAGGAGAGACGAATTTAGGCGGATAACAATTCCCAGCGCTCTAGAGCTTGCGTGAGTTCTGACTCAATTGCCACATCGCGCGCATGTAGTTGTGCCACTTTGGCCGCGTCGCTGGCGTAGAGCTTGGGGTCGGCCAGGTCGGCTTGCACTTGTTTTTGCTCTGCTTCTAAGGCGGCGATGCGCTCGGGCAGCCCTTCTAATTCGCGTTGCTCTTTGTAGCTGAGTTTGCGGGGCTTGGTAGCTGGTTTGGTGTTACCCGTGATTTTGTTGTTTGCGTTGCTAGAGACCACTGTTTCGTGATCTAGTAGCGTTGCGTTCGGGCTATCTGACGCAGGCGTTGCCGTTGCATTTGAAGTCGTTTGGTCTTTTGCACGCCGCGCCTCATTTCCGCTTTGCGTCCCACTCAGTTTGATGGCCTGCAAGCCGCTCGCCCTCTTAGATTGGATCAGCCAATCTTGCACGCCGCCTTCGTATTCGCGCCAGAAACCTGGTTGCGCGTCTGTGCCTTCAAACACTAAAGTGCTGGTCGCAACGTTGTCCAGAAAAGCGCGGTCATGGCTCACGATGAACACCGTGCCGGCATAGTTCTGCAGGAGCTCTTCTAGCAGTTCTAGTGTGTCGATGTCGAGGTCGTTAGTGGGTTCGTCCAACACCAGCACATTAGCGGGGCGGGCAAACAACCTCGCCAGCAACAAACGGTTGCGTTCGCCACCAGATAGCGAGCGCACAGGCGAATTGGCGCGCGCGGGAGAGAACAAGAAGTCGTCTAGATAACTCTTGACGTGTTTGCGTTGGGTGCCAATCTCGATCCATTCGCTGCCGGGGCTGATGAAGTCTTCGAGTGTCGCGTCCATATCGAGCGCGTTGCGCATTTGGTCGAAATAGGCCACTTGCAGGTTGGCGCCTTGGCGCACTTTGCCGCTGTCGGGGGCGAGTTCGCCCAAAATCATTTTGAGAAGGGTGGATTTGCCCACGCCGTTCGGGCCGATGAGGCCAATTTTGTCGCCGCGCAAGAAGGTGGCGGAGAAGTTTTTGGCGATGACTTTATCGCCGAATGATTTGCAAACGTCTGTGAGTTCGGCCACGATCTTGCCGCTGGCTGCGCCGCTGGAGAGGTCGAGCTTGACGCGACCTACGGCGTCGCGGCGCGCTTCGCGACGTGCGCGCAAGGCTTCGAGCCTAGCGATCCGGCTTTGGCTGCGGGTGCGGCGTGCTTCCACGCCTTTGCGAATCCAAACTTCTTCACCCGCCAGCAACTTGTCGGCTTTGGCGGTGATGACGGCCTCTTGCGCGAGTTGCTCTTCTTTTTGGGTCTGGTATTGGCCAAAGTTCCCTGGATAGGAAAGTAAATGCCCGCGGTCCAACTCGACGATGCGGGTTGCGACGCGGTCTAGAAATGTGCGGTCGTGGGTGATGGTGACGATGCTGCCCTTAAATCCCACCAGCAACTGCTCAAGCCACTCAATGCTGTCGAGGTCTAGGTGGTTGGTGGGTTCGTCGAGCAAGAGTACGTCGGGCGCAGTAACTAGGGCCTGCGCTAAGGCCACGCGTTTGGCGGTGCCGCCTGAGAGTGAGCTGACGCGCGCATGGGGGTCTAGGTGTAAGCGGTGCAAGGTTTCTTCCACCCGTTGCTCCCAATTCCAGCCGTCCAGGAGTTCGATTTCGTTTTGCATGGCGGTCAGGTCGCCTTCGCCCGTGGTGTAGCGGTCAATCAGGTTACGCACGTGCTGCAAGCCGGCGCTTACCGCCTCCGATACCGTCGCGTCGCCATCGAGTTGCGGCTCTTGCGCTACAAGGGTCACGCGCAGGCTTTGCTGGATACGTAAATCGCCATCGTCTGGCTTCTCAAGGCCCCCGAGTATGCGAAGTAGCGAAGATTTGCCTGCGCCGTTCCTGCCAATGAGGCCAACGCGCTCGTCGGTTTCCAATGAAAACTCGGCGCGATCGAGCAGGGCGACGTGGCCGAAGGAGAGTTGGGCTTGTTGGAGAGTAATTAAAGACATGGGGCATTATCACAAGCCATATTTTTGAAGCATTGCGCGCATCGTCAAAACTGATGTATACTGGAAAGCTTCGCTGCAAACAAGTCAGTTAAATGACGCGCTAACAGCAGAGGGTTACAAAGATAAAAGTTTTTTGAATTAATTTTGAAAAATCCTAAATTCGATGTATACTGCAAGGCTTCGCTGATCACAGCCAAGACAATCAGGTAACTGAGTAGTTCTTTAAAAAATTACAGCCGATAAGCGTGGGCGTTTGATGGCGATTGCCAAGTTCTTCGGAACTATGTCTTAACTGACATACAAACGCTCATGAGAATAGAAGTGAAGTTCACTTCAATTCCGTTTTTATGAGTTGCTCGAAAGAGCGAAAAAAAATCAAGATCGAACTATAGAGTTTGATCCTGGCTCAGATTGAACGCTGGCGG